>ERZ1036412.11-NODE-11-length-307910-cov-14.233831_pt1 | contig 307910 bp, 280 predicted proteins | sample MGYA00514218_ERZ1036412 | MGnify/ENA primary metagenome ERZ1036412 (study PRJEB33795, sample SAMN09464944) | human gut metagenome | host: Homo sapiens | place: USA: Stanford, California | collected 2016-11 | study: EMG produced TPA metagenomics assembly of the...
GAAAGTCACCATACGCCAGTAAAGTCAGCACAGGTAGAACCGAAAGGTTGTTTGGACGAGATTCAGAAAACGTTTAGGTAGCGCGGAATCGTAGAGTTCCCTCTATTTCAGAAGCGGCACATTACTTCCCGCCCGCCAGTTCCAGAAAACTGCCCGTTACGTAAGATGCCTTCTCGCTCAACAGCCAGGTAATTGCCTGCGCGACTTCTTCCGGCTGCCCGCCACGCTGCATAGGCAACAGTGATTTCACGCGATCGACTCTTCCCGGCTCGCCGCCTGATGCGTGCATTTCAGTGTAGATAAGACCTGGTCGCACGCAGTTTACGCGGATCCCTTGCGCCGCAACCTCCAGCGCCAGGCCGGTGGTGAGCGTGTCCACAGCGCCTTTCGAGGCCGCGTAATCAACATATTCGAATGGCGCACCAAGCCGCGATGCCGCCGAAGAGACATTTACAATCGATCCACCCTGACCGCCGTGCTTGAACGACATGCGCTTTACCGCTTCCCGACAGCACAGAAAATAGCCGGTAACGTTGGTTGCCAGTACGCGATTAATTCGTTCGGCGGTTAAGTTTTCGACCGTGCTTTGCTCAAACAAGATCCCGGCATTATTCACCAGGGCAGTCAGTTGCTCGCCTTCACGGTCAATAGACTCAAACATTGCCACCACCTGGCTTTCATCACTGATATCCGCACGCAAAGCAAATGCTTTACCGCCTGCAGCGACGATGTTGTTCACCACCTCGGTTGCCGCACGAATATTGTGATGAAAATTCACGGCGACCGTGTAACCCTCTTGCGCCAGTTGCAGCGCGGTTGCTCGACCAATGCCACGACTGCCGCCCGTCACCAATGCTATAGCCATAACGTTTCTCCCAAAAAATAAAGGCGCCGAAGCGCCTTTAAAAGATAGTTGAATCAGCAGATTACTGATATTCGCTCATCGGTACGCAGGAGCAGAACAGGTTACGGTCACCGTAAACGTCATCAAGGCGTTTCACTGTTGGCCAGTATTTGTTCGCCACACCCGCCGGGAAGACGGCGATTTCGCGGCTGTAACCGTGATTCCACTCCGCGACCAGCTCGTTTTGCGTGTGCGGTGAGTTAACCAGCGGGTTATCTTCCAGTGACCATTCACCGGCTTTCACGCGATTGATCTCAGCGCGGATTGCCAGCATCGCATTGATAAAGCGATCCAGTTCCACTTTGCTTTCAGATTCAGTCGGTTCAACCATCAGGGTACCCGCGACCGGGAATGACATAGTCGGCGCATGGAAACCGTAATCGATTAGGCGCTTGGCAATATCCAGTTCGCTGATGCCGGTCTCTTCTTTCAGTGGGCGAATGTCGAGAATACATTCATGCGCCACGCGACCATCGCGACCGGTATACAATACCGGATAAGCATCTTTCAGACGGCTGGCAATGTAGTTAGCGTTAAGAATCGCCACCTGGCTTGCCTGCTTCAGACCTTCTGCGCCCATCATACGGATGTACATCCAGCTGATTGGCAGAATGGATGCGCTACCGAACGGCGCCGCAGAAACTGCGCCCTGACGGGTCAGCATCCCTTCAATCTGCACTACGCTGTGGCCCGGTACAAACGGCGCCAGATGTGATTTCACGCCGATCGGTCCCATACCTGGGCCGCCGCCGCCGTGCGGAATGCAGAATGTTTTATGCAGGTTGAGGTGCGAGACATCTGCGCCAATAAAGCCCGGCGTGGTGATCCCAACCTGAGCGTTCATGTTCGCGCCATCAAGGTAAACCTGGCCGCCGAACTGGTGCACAACGTCGCACACTTCACGGATCGTTTCTTCATAAACGCCGTGGGTGGATGGATAGGTCACCATGATGCAAGAAAGGTTGTCGGCATGTTGTTCTGCTTTTGCTCGCAGATCGTCCAGGTCGATGTTGCCGTTCTTATCACAGGCGACAACCACTACCTGCATACCCGCCATCTGTGCAGACGCCGGGTTGGTACCGTGGGCAGAAGCCGGGATCAGACAGATATCGCGATGACCTTCGTTACGGCTTTCGTGATAATGACGAATCGCCAGCAGACCCGCATACTCGCCCTGCGCGCCGGAGTTCGGCTGCATGCAGACGGCATCATAACCGGTCAGTTTAACCAACCACTCGGAAAGCTGGCCGATCATCTGGTGATAACCTTCAGCCTGCTCTGGCGGGCAGAAAGGATGCAGCTCAGCGAATTCAGGCCAGGTGATAGGGATCATCTCGGCAGCGGCGTTGAGCTTCATGGTGCAGGAACCCAGCGGGATCATTGCCTGATTCAGCGCCAGATCTTTACGCTCCAGTGAGTGCATGTAGCGCATCATCTCGGTTTCACTGTGATAGCGGTTGAACACCGGATGGCTGAGGATCGCATCGTCACGCAGCATGCTTTCCTGAATAGAACGGCTGTCGAGCGCCACGTCTTTATCCAGCGTATCGATGTTCAGAGCGTGACTGTCGCCCAGCAGAACATTGAACAACTGCACCACGTTTTCACGGGTGGTGGTTTCATCGAGCGTAATACCTACCGCGTTATGGATATCGCTACGCAGGTTGATTTCTGCCGCTTCGGCACGCGCCAGCACTGCGGCCTTATCGGCTACTTCAACGCACAGGGTGTCGAAGTAATGCGCATAACGCAGCTTCAATCCTTTCTGTTGCAGACCGGCTGCCAGGATATCAGTCAGGCGGTGGATGCGATTAGCAATGCGTTTCAGGCCAACCGGACCATGATAAACGGCATACAGGCTGGCGATGTTGGCCAGCAGGACCTGCGAGGTACAAATGTTGGAGTTCGCTTTCTCGCGGCGGATATGCTGCTCACGAGTCTGCATCGCCATGCGCAGTGCGGTATTGCCCGCCGCATCTTTGGAGACGCCGATAATACGGCCTGGCATGGAGCGTTTGAATTCGTCTTTCGCGGCGAAGAATGCCGCGTGTGGGCCACCGTAACCCATCGGTACGCCGAAGCGTTGTGCAGAACCGAAAACGATATCCGCGCCCTGTTTGCCCGGAGCAGTCAGCAGTACCAGCGCCATAAAGTCGGCAGCGACACTGACCACAACTTTACGGGATTTCAGCTCGGTAATCAGTTTGCTGTAGTCATGCACTTCACCGGTGGTGCCAACCTGCTGCAACAGCACGCCAAACACATCCTGGTGATCCAGTGCTTTCGCTGCGTCATCAACAATGACGTCAAAACCAAAGGTTTGTGCACGAGTACGCACAACATCCAGCGTTTGCGGATGAACATCAGCGGCCACAAAGAAGCGGTTGGCGTTTTTCAGTTTGCTGACGCGTTTTGCCATCGCCATCGCTTCAGCCGCCGCGGTGGCTTCATCCAGCAGAGAAGCGGAAGCCATATCCAGCCCCGTCAGATCCAGTGTGACCTGTTGGAAGTTGAGCAGCGCTTCCAGGCGTCCCTGAGAAACTTCTGGCTGATACGGCGTATACGCAGTGTACCAGCCCGGGTTTTCCAGCATGTTGCGCAGGATAACCGGTGGCAACTGCACGGCGGTGTAGCCCATGCCAATGTAGGACGTGAAGCGCTTGTTACGCCCAGCGATGGCTTTTAATTCAGCCAGCGCAGCGTATTCGGTCGCCGCCTCGCCGACCTGCGGCGGGGTTGCGAGCTGAATGTCTTTCGGCACAATCTGGCCGATCAGCGCGTTTAACGACTCGGCGCCAACCGCATTCAGCATCTCTTGCTGCTGCGCGGCGTCCGGTCCGATGTGGCGTTCAATGAAAGCGCCGCTGTTTTCAAGCTGGCTTAACGTCTGTGTCATGGGCGATGGTTCCTGAAACGTGCAGTGAATCGTGATTGTCTCTGTCTACGAGCCCGGCAGCGCTAGCGCTTACCGGGTCTACGCATGCTTTGTAGGCCGGATAAGCGCAAGCGCCATCCGGCAAAAGCGTATTTACTCGTCTTCTAACAATGCTTCATATGCGGTCGCATCCAGCAGCGATTCAATTTCGCTTTCATCGCTGGCTTTGATTTTGAAAATCCAGCCGCCCGCATACGGCTCGCTGTTGACCAGTTCCGGGGAGTCGCTGAGCGCGTCGTTAACCGCCACAATCTCACCACCTACTGGCGCATAGATATCGGATGCCGCTTTTACGGACTCCGCAACGGCACAATCATCGCCCGCGCTGACGGTTGCGCCAACTTCTGGCAGGTCAACGAAAACCATGTCACCTAACAGCTCCTGAGCGTGTTCGGTGATACCAACGGTGTAAGAGCCGTCAGCTTCTTTGCGCAGCCATTCGTGTTCTTTGCTGTATTTCAGTTCTGCAGGTACGTTGCTCATCAATCAATCTCCAAAAAAGGATGAATTACGCGACGGCTTTGCCGTTACGCACAAAAACAGGTTTAGTCACTTTTACCGGCATTTCGCGGTTACGGATCTGCACGATCGCAGTTTCACCGATACCCGCAGAGACTCGCGCCAACGCGATGCTGTAACCAAGAGTTGGGGAGAATGTCCCGCTGGTGATAATGCCTTCCTGCTGGTTGCCGGAAGCATCGGTGAAGCGCACCGGCAGTTCATTACGCAGCACGCCTTTCTCGGTCATCACCAGCCCGACCAGTTGTTCGTGGCCTTTTTCACGCTGCATTTCCAACGCTTCACGACCGATAAAGTCGCGGTCAGCCGGTTCCCATGCGATGGTCCAGCCCATGTTGGCCGCCAGCGGAGAAATTCCTTCGTCCATCTCCTGACCGTACAGGTTCATGCCCGCTTCCAGACGCAACGTGTCACGTGCGCCGAGACCGCAAGGTTTGACACCTGCTTGTACCAGCGCACGCCAGAAATCTGCCGCTTTTTCATTCGGCATGGCAATTTCATAACCTGCTTCGCCGGTATAACCGGTGGTTGCGATAAACAAGTCGCCCGCCTGAACGCCGAAGAACGGCTTCATGCCTGCTACCGCCTGACGCTGCTCGTCAGTAAACAACGTAGCTGCTTTTTCCTGTGCGTTTGGACCCTGTACCGCAATCAGCGACAGATCATCACGAACGGTGATGTCGATGGCGTAAGGTTCAGCGTGTTGGGTAATCCAGGAGAGGTCTTTTTCGCGGGTGGCGGAGTTTACAACGAGGCGGAAGAAATCTTCAGTGAAGTAGTAGACAATCAGGTCATCTATCACGCCGCCCGAAGCGTTAAGCATACCGGAGTAGAGGGCTTTACCCGTCTTCGTTAGCTTTGCGACGTCGTTTGCCAGCAGATAACGCAAGAACTCCCGGGTGCGGCTACCGCGCAGGTCGACGATGGTCATATGCGACACATCAAACATTCCGGCATCGGTGCGAACAGCATGGTGTTCATCGAGCTGAGAACCGTAATGCAGTGGCATCATCCAGCCATGGAAATCGACCATGCGCGCGCCACATAGCGTGTGTTGTTCGTACAAAGGAGTCTGTTGAGCCATCTTTTCCTCGTTGAATAAGCGGGGCTATCAACTCTTTCGCGGTGAAATTATCGCCACGAAACCCAGCACCGCAGCCGCTCCAGGGGCTACGACGCAAACGTTCTCTTTGTCCTGAACTTACCACCGAAACAGACGCTAAACCATAAGTCAAAATTAACCATCACATTAGCTTATGGCGAAAAACAGCCTGATCGCCAACAGAATAAAACTCCATGCATGTAGTAAGAAACCAGAATAACAAACAAAGATAAGCGCAAACTTACAGCACCAATCCACATTAAATGTGGAAAAAATGTCAAAAATGGCGTTATGAAAAAAACGTGATATTAAAAAAACTAATGCGAAAAAAGGCGTGGAATTAGATTATTTCAAATGAGAGAAGCACCCCGGCGCGCAGGCCGGGAGAGGAAAGTGTGACGGGTCTCAAACTCTTAAGATTGTCCTTACGGACACTAACGTAACCACTCGGGAAGATCGTTCAGTCCCATCGCCTGACGGATGAGTTGTGGTTTTACGCCCGGGAGGGTATCGGCCAGTTTCAGCCCAATATCGCGTAGCAGTTTTTTCGCCGGATTCTCGCCTGCAAACAGTTCACGGAATCCCTGCATCCCTGCCAGCATCAGCGCTGCGCTGTGCTTACGGCTGCGCTCGTAGCGGCGTAAATAGAGATACTGCCCAATATCTTTACCCTGACGTTGTAGCCGCTTAAGTTCATCGATCAGCTCCGCCGCATCCATAAAGCCAAGGTTAACCCCCTGACCCGCCAGCGGGTGGATGGTATGCGCCGCATCCCCCACCAGCGCCAGACGATGGGCGGCGAACTGACGGGCATAACGTCCCGTCAGCGGAAACGCCTGACGTTCGCTTTCAAGGCTGCACAGCCCCAGACGATTATCAAAAGCGATATTCAGCGCCTGATTAAACTCGTCAACGCTTGCCTGCTGCATACGTTCTGCTTCCTGCGGCGAGAGCGACCAGACGATAGAACACAGGTGTGGATCGCTGAGCGGCAGGAATGCCAGGATCCCCTCGCCGTGAAACGCCTGACGCGCAACCGCACCGTGCGCTTCCTGCGTACGGATAGTCGCCACCAGCGCATGATGACGATAATCCCAGAAGGTGAGCGGAATATCCGCTTTGTTGCGCAGCCAGGAGTTAGCACCATCAGCACCGACGACCAGGCGGGCCGTCAGCATTGCGCCATCTTTCAGGGACAGAAATGCTTCGTTCTCACCCCAGGCCACCTGCTGTAATTCAGCGGGTGCCATCAGCGTAATATCCGCTGAACGCTGCGCCTTTTGCCACAGCGCATAATGAATCTCTGAGTTTTCGACAATGTGCCCCAAATGGCTGTAGCCCATGCTCTGGTCATCAAACGCAATACGTCCAAAGCTGTCTTTGTCCCAGACTTCCATGCCGTGGTAGCAGCAAGCGCGACGGGCAACAATGTCGGACCAGACACCAAGACGGGTAAGCAGTTTTTCGCTGGCGGCATTAATGGCCGAAACACGAAGCTGAGGAGGTGCATCCGCCGCCAACGGCTGCGGAACATGTTGTTCTAATACAGCAACGCGCAACCCGCTGCCCTGTAAGCCGCAGGCAACCGCCAGTCCTACCATGCCGCCACCAACAATTGCTACATCAACACTTTGCACTGTTTGCTCCTGAAAATAGGACAATCAAAAACCGTAGGCCGGATAAGGCAAAGCCGCCATCCGGCATCAATTCCGCGACATTGCCTGATGGCGCTGCGCTTATCAGGCCTACTTCTTTAATTCGGCCTACAGGTTATATTTAGCGCGCAACCCAGCCCAGGGTCCGCTCCGCCAGCGCATCGCGCGCAGGGGTGAATAATTCCATCGCCATCAGCCCGGCATTACGCCCAACAACCAGCGGGGCCCAGTGATTGGCAAACAAATACACTAAATTATTGGTCACACCAATCGTCGTATTACGATCGCTTTCGCGGCGCTGCTGATAGCGTGCCAGCACCGCATAATCACCCACATCTTCCGCGCCGTTTTCCGCCTGCGTCAACGTCTCAGCCAGGCTCATTACGTCACGCAGACCCAGGTTGAAACCTTGCCCGGCAATGGGATGCAGCGTCTGGGCGGCGTTCCCTACCAGCACGGTACGATGGGTAATCGCCTTCAGCGCTGTAGTTAACGAAAGCGGATAGGCGCTGCGTTTACCGGCCTGGGTAATACGTCCCAGTCGCCAGCCAAAAGCGGTTTGTAGTTCACGGCAAAACTGTTCGTCAGACCAAGCCATAATCTCATCACGCTGCTCCAGCGGATGGCACCACACCAACGAGCAGCGACCGTCAGACATCGGAAGCATTGCCAGCGGACCATATTGCGTGAAGCGTTCAAACGCTCGCCCGTCGTGCGGTACAGAGGTCGTAACGTTGGCAATTACCGCCAGTTGCTCATAAGGCTGTTGCAGCCAGTCAACACCGCAGGCGGTAGCCAGTGCGGAGCGCGTACCGTCGGCGGCCACCAGCAGGCGACCATCAATCATTTCGCCATTTTCCAGCGTAACTTCTACGCGCTCCTGCGTGCGCGACACGCTGGCTACGCGATCGGGGCAGTGCAATGTGACGCCCGGTGCTTTGCGCAGCAGCGCAAACAGACGCAGCCCGACGTCGTGCAGTTCTACCACCTGGCCCAGAGCCGGAATACGGTATTCCTGCGCATCCAGCGTCACAAATCCGGCATGACCGCGATCGCTGACGTGAACCGTTTTAATGGCCGTTGCGCAATCGGCAATCGCCTGCCATACGCCAATTCGCGCCAGCTGTTGGCAGGTTCCTGCCGCCAGAGCGATCGCCCTGGCATCAAACCCGGGATGGCGGTCAGTTTCAGGTTCGCTCGCTTCTATCAGATGAACCGGCAGAGTCCCATGGCTGAGCTGAGAAATGGCCAACGCCAGCGTCGCGCCAACCATACCACCACCAACGATAATCACGCTCATTGCAATCGCGCCGCAGCCATTAATGCTTCAATGTCATCCGCTTTCTTCACTACGCTGGCGGTCAGGTTTTCATTGCCGTCCTCGGTGATGAGGATGTCATCCTCAATACGAATGCCGATACCACGATAAGCCGGCGGTACATCGGCGTCCGGCGCGATATACAGTCCCGGCTCGACGGTGAGCACCATTCCCGGCTCAAGAATACGTGAACGGTCCTGACCATAAACGCCGACGTCGTGCACATCCAGCCCAAGCCAGTGGCTTAGACCATGCATAAAGAATGGGCGATGTGCATTTTCGGTAATCAACTGATCGACATCACCGTGCAAAATACCGAGTTTCACCAGACCCGTAATCATGATGCGCACCACTTCGCCAGTGACTTCCTGAATGGTCGTTCCGGGACGATACAGACGCAGGCTGGTCTCTAAGGATTCAAGCACGATATCGTAGATTTCACGCTGTGCTGGGGTAAATTTACCATTTACCGGAAAGGTACGCGTAATGTCGCCCGCATAGCCTTTGTATTCACAGCCAGCGTCGATCAGCACCAAATCGCCATCGCGCATTTCACTTTCATTTTCGGTGTAATGCAGGATACAGCCGTTTTCACCGCTGCCGACAATCGTGTTATAGGACGGATAACGCGCACCATGGCGGGTAAATTCGTGGTGAATCTCCCCTTCTAACTGGTATTCAAACATTCCCGGACGGCATTTTTCCATCGCACGGGTATGCGCCAGCGCGGTGATTTCTCCGGCACGACGCATGACCGCAATCTCTTCCGGTGATTTGAACAGGCGCATCTCATGCACCATTGGACGCCAGTCGATAATCGCGGCAGGTGCGTGCAGATTTTGTCTGGAGCCTTTACGCAGTTTATCCAGTGCCGTGCACACAATCTCGTCGGCCCAGGCATATTCGCCCTGTGCGTGGTAGACCGCGTCCAGGCCATTGAGCAACAGGTGCAGCTGTTGGTTGATTTCACTGAAGGCCAGCGCCCTGTCAACGCCAAGTTTTGCCGGGGCAGCATCCTGGCCCAGACGGCGACCAAACCAGATCTCCGCCGTCAGATCGCGAACCCGATTGAACAAAACGCTATGGTTATGAGTGTCATCGCTTTTAATCAACACCAGCACGGCTTCAGGTTCGTTAAAACCGGTGAAGTACCAGAAATCACTGCTTTGGCGGTACGGGTATTCACTGTCCGCGCTGCGCGTCGCTTCAGGCGCGGCAAAAATCAGCGCGGCGCTGCCGGGCTGCATTTGTGCCAGTAAAGCCTGGCGACGACGCTGGAATTCTTGCTGAGATATCTCGCTCATCACACTCTCCTTTGCGTTTCGTTCTTAGTGCAGAGTCGGTTTACGAACTTCCGGCGCAGTCGGCTGCTGACGCGTAAACGTGTCATGACACAGCAAAGCGGCTACGCGCACGTATTCGATGATCTCTTCGAGCGACATTTCCAGCTCTTCCTGATCTTCGTCTTCGTCATACCCTAACTGCGCGATATTGCGCAGGTCGTCAATCGCTTCCCCGGTTTCGCCGGTTACTTTGTCGAGCTTCGGCTGCGTGACGCCAAGGCCCAGCAAAAAGTGGTTTACCCATCCCGCCAGCGCATCGGCGCGATCGAACACGCTGACGTCATCCCCTTCAGGCAGATAAAGCTGAAAAAGGAAGCCATCGTCTTCGAGGGCATCGCTGGTGGCAGAGTGCATTTTCAGCAGCGCCTGAGCCAGCTCGTGACCAAAGGCCAGACCTTCGTTCGTCAGGTCGTGCAACAGCGGCTGCCATGAGCTGTCGTTGTTTCCACCGCAAATCATTCCGCTTATCAAGCCGTGCATTTCGGCCGGGGTTAATCCAGCCCCTTGTTGGTTCAAAAACTGGCTAACTTCGTTGTAACCAGGCATTTCGTTCTGTATAGACATAAGCATTCGTCATCAAAGGGAGGAATATTCATGGTATGCTACCACTTTGGACCCTGGTGGACCAGAAAAGGGCTTGTATCTTGATACCAGGGTAGCTATAGTGTCGCCCCTTCGCGGACCCACGGTCTGGAGACGAAGGCAGCGCAGTCAATCAGCAGGAAGGTGGCATGTCTGCACAACCCGTCGATATCCAAATATTTGGCCGTTCACTGCGAGTGAATTGCCCGCCTGAACAAAGGGATGCGTTGAATCAGGCTGCGGACGATCTCAATCAGCGATTGCAAGATCTAAAAGTTCGCACTAGAGTCACAAATACTGAGCAGTTGGTTTTCATCGCCGCGTTGAACATCAGCTATGAATTAACTCAGGAAAAAGCGAAGACGCGTGAGTACGCGGCGAGCATGGAACAACGTATTCGGATGCTACAACAGACCATCGAACAGGCGTTGCTTGATCAGGGTCGCATAACCGAAAAAACGGGCCAAAACTTTGAATAACACTTTTCGGTTTACTGTGGTAGAGTGACCGTGAAGACAAAATTTCTCTGAGATGTTTGCAAGCGGGCCAGTCCCCTGAGCCGATATTTCATACCACAAGAATGTGGCGCTCCACGGTTGGTGAGCATGCTCGGCCCGTCCGAGAAGCCTTAAAACTGTGACGACACATTCACCTTGAACCAAGGGTTCAAGGGTTACAGCCTGCGGCGGCATCTCGGAGATTCCCTTCTACCTGGCAACAGCCATGACATTACTTTCTGAACTCCCTTTATCCCGGCAAGAAATTCGTCAACTGATTCGGCAGCGTCGTCGTGCGCTTACCTCCGAACAGCAACGACAATACGGTCAGCAAGCCGCGACCCGAATGCTCAGCTTTCCCCCTGTTGTACTCGCTCATACGGTGGCAGTATTCCTCTCGTTCGATGGCGAACTCGATACCCAGCCGCTAATAGATCAGCTGTGGCGAGCGGGCAAGCGCGTTTATCTTCCGGTTCTTCATCCCTTCAGCACCGGTAATTTGCTGTTCCTGCACTATCATCCGCATAGCGACCTGGTAACCAATCGCTTAAAGATCCAGGAACCACGACTTGATGTACGTGACGTATTACCGCTGTCACAGCTGGATGTACTGATTACGCCGTTAGTGGCGTTTGATGAATATGGGCAACGCCTGGGCATGGGCGGCGGATTTTATGACCGCACGCTACAAAACTGGCAGCAGCATAAGATCCAGCCCGTAGGCTACGCGCACGATTGTCAGCGAGTAGAAAAGCTGCCTGTTGAAGAATGGGATATCCCGCTACCTGCGGTGGTGACGCCATCAAAAGTATGGGAATGGTAGCTTTTTTGTCGATTGACAGCGCCGTTTTTTTAAACTAACTTTCTCGGCGAAGGGTGAGGGAGGCGAGCCTCCCTCCTGCGTACTCTCTGTTAATATGCTGGCGAAGCGATGATTAACAGGATCAGCAGCATGATGACGTATCTCATCATCGTCCCTTTCCTTTTTAAAGCCCCTGCTTCGGTAGGGGCTTTCCCGTTTCAGCACGATGCTGAGCCCCTATCGTAAATTCCTTTTATTGATGTACAACGCAGAGCGCAGCCTTTAATTACCAATTGCGGCAAGGGTCGAAAACGGAATGCATGCGTTACACAAAGAGATAGTAAGGCAGGAAAATCAGAGGAAAGATGGGCAGGTCAACCGCCTGCCCATGTAGAGGAAATCAGTACAGCAGACGAGCACGAATAGTACCCGGGAGGGCTTTCATCGCCAGCAACGCTTTCTCTGCCACATCTTCATCCGCTTCAATATCAATAACCACGTAACCTACCTGTGCGGAAGTCTGCAGATACTGTGCGGCAATGTTGACGCCCTGCTCGGCAAAAATCTGGTTCAGCGCGGTCAGTACGCCCGGACGGTTTTCGTGAATGTGCATCAGACGACGACCGCCGTGTAGCGGCAGCGAAACTTCCGGGAAGTTAACTGCAGACAGCGTAGAGCCGTTATCGGAATACTTGGTCAGTTTCCCAGCCACTTCCAGACCGATGTTTTCCTGCGCTTCCAGCGTTGAACCACCAATGTGCGGCGTCAGGATCACGTTGTCGAAATCACACAGCGGCGAAGTGAAAGGATCGCTGTTGGTTGCCGGCTCGGTTGGGAATACGTCGATTGCCGCCCCTGCCAGGTGCTTGGTCGCTAACGCGTCGCACAGCGCAGGAATATCAACAACCGTACCACGTGCGGCGTTAATCAGCAGCGCGCCTGGTTTCATCAACGCAATCTCACGCGCGCCCATCAGATTTTTGGTGGAGGCATTTTCCGGTACGTGCAAACTGACCACGTCGCTCATATTGAGCAGGTCGGAAAGATGCTGCACCTGCGTGGCGTTGCCGAGTGGGAGTTTATTTTCTATATCATAGAAATAGACATGCATCCCCAGCGATTCCGCCAGAATGCCTAGCTGAGTACCAATGTGGCCGTAGCCGATGATCCCCAGTTTTTTGCCACGCGCTTCAAAGGAGCCGGTAGCCAGTTTGTTCCACACGCCGCGGTGTGCTTTGGCGTTCGCTTCGGGTACACCGCGTAGCAGGAGAAGCAGTTCGCCAATCACCAGTTCCGCAACGGAACGCGTGTTAGAGAATGGCGCGTTAAACACGGGGATCCCGCGCTTTGCCGCAGCGGTCAGATCAACCTGGTTGGTGCCGATACAGAAGCAGCCAATCGCGACCAGTTTCTCTGCGGCGTCAATCACATCTTCAGTCAGATGGGTACGGGATCGCAGGCCAATGAAGTGGGCATCACGGATGGACTCTTTCAGTTGTTCAGTGTCCAGAGCACCTTTGTGAAACTCGATGTTGGTATAACCTGCTGCACGAAGGCTTTCGAGTGCTTTTTGATGCACGCCTTCTACCAGCAGAAATTTAATCTTATCTTTCTCCAGTGATACCTTTGCCATTTCCCCGACCCTGTCTTTTTTTGTTCAAACTGATGTGTTGTGTGTGGGATTTTCATCCGCCTCTTCAACATATCAAAAAATAATATTGCGGCAATATGAACGTTTGCGTCGCCGTGCTGAAGAAATGTCATTCAGAGAGAAATGTCAGAGGAAAATACTGGCGATAACTTTTTCTTTGGAGAGATCGGCAGGACAATATTATAAACGTGACACAAGTCACCAAATTTGCCCTGCCAAAATTTTTTTAACGGGAGAAGACACTCCCATCAGATCATTTTACGATAGTTTTCACGCCGTCTGGGGTACCGATCAGCGCGACATCCGCACCACGGTTGGCAAACAGACCGACGGTTACCACACCCGGAATCGCATTGATGGCGTTTTCCATGGCCACGGCGTCAAGGATCTCCAGACCGTGTACATCAAGGATCACGTTGCCGTTGTCCGTCACTACGCCCTGACGATATTCAGGACGACCGCCCAGCTTCACCAACTGGCGAGCCACAGCGCTGCGCGCCATTGGGATCACTTCAACCGGCAGCGGGAAGTTGCCGAGAATGTCGACTTCTTTGGACGCATCCGCGATGCAGATAAATTTCTTCGCCACGGAAGCAATGATTTTTTCACGGGTCAACGCTGCACCGCCGCCCTTGATCATCTGCATATGGCCGTTGATTTCATCCGCGCCGTCAACGTATACGCCGAGACTATCAACTTCGTTAAGATCGAACACGTGGATGCCAAGGCTTTTGAGTTTTTCGGTTGAAGCGTCCGAACTGGACACAGCACCTTCAATCTGACCTTTCATTGTGCCCAGCGCATCAATAAAGTGTGCGGCTGTTGAACCTGTACCTACGCCCACAATGGTACCGGGCTGTACATACTGAAGTGCCGCCCATCCTACTGCTTTTTTCAGTTCATCCTGCGTCATGATCGTTTCGCCTGTGGTGTGAATATGGTGGGAAAATTCACGCGCATTATAGAACATTGTGCAGAAAAATGTCCCCACACCCGCTCGCAAGCGGCGGATTTCGTCTTTACCCAACCTAAATTTGTGTCATAGTGCAGAACAAGCAAAATTTTCAGGAGTGCGTCAAAGCAATGAAACGTCCGGACTACAGAACACTACAAGCACTGGATGCGGTTATTCGTGAACGAGGATTTGAGCGCGCGGCGCAAAAGCTGTGCATCACGCAATCCGCGGTTTCACAGCGCATAAAACAGCTTGAGAATATGTTCGGACAACCGCTGCTGGTGCGTACCGTACCACCACGCCCAACCGAACAGGGGCAGAAACTACTGGCACTTTTGCGTCAGGTTGAACTGCTGGAAGACGAGTGGCTGGGTGATGAACAAACCGGATCGACGCCGCTGCTGCTCTCACTGGCAGTGAACGCCGACAGTCTGGCGACCTGGTTGCTTCCGGCGTTAGCCCCGGTACTGGCCAATTCACCGATTCGGCTGAACCTGCAGGTTGAGGATGAAACGCGCACCCAGGAACGTCTGCGTCGTGGTGAAGTGGTCGGTGCGGTGAGTATCCAACATCAGGCGCTGCCAAGCTGTCTGGTGGATAAACTTGGCGCGCTGGACTACCTGTTCGTTGGCTCCAAACCTTTCGCCGAGCGTTATTTCCCTAACGGCGTCACCCGCTCCGCCCTGCTGAAAGCCCCGGCGGTAGCGTTTGACCATCTTGATGATATGCATCAGGCGTTCCTGCAACAAAACTTCGACCTGCCGCCGGGAAGCGTGCCGTGCCACATCGTTAACTCTTCTGAAGCCTTCGTCCAGTTGGCGCGTCAGGGCACCACCTGCTGCATGATCCCGCACTTACAGATTGAGAAAGAGCTGGAAAGCGGCGAGCTGATCGATTTAACGCCAGGTCTGTTCCAGCGTCGGATGCTGTACTGGCACCGTTTTGCACCGGAAAGCCGCATGATGCGCAACGTTACCGACGCGCTGCTGGAATACGGGCACAAGGTGTTGCGTCAGGATTAAACCGTTTATTGCTCCAGAGTGCCGGATGGCGGCGTAACGCCTTATCCGGCCGACAAGCCTTTACCCTCTATTCATGCTATTCCCGCCACGTCTTTGAAATACATCACAAAATAAAACATGCCATGCGGCAAAAAACGACGCCCTGTTGGCTATTTTTTGCTGGCGACAAGCCAAATGAAAAAGCTCACCGTATCCGCAAAGATTCAACTTATTGCGTAATACGGAGCAAAAAATGGCAAATGTGCAGGAGTGGCAAACACTCGCTAATAAAGAACTCAGTCGACGGGAAAAAACCGTCGAATCGCTGGAAAGACAGACGGCGGAAGGAATTGCCATCAAGCCGCTATACACTGAAGCGGACCTCGATAATCTGGAAGTCACAGGCACTCTTCCCGGCCTACCGCCTTACGTGCGTGGCCCGCGCGCCACCATGTATACCGCGCAGCCGTGGACCATTCGCCAGTACGCTGGTTTCTCTACCGCCAAAGAGTCCAACGCCTTTTACCGCCGCAACCTCGCCGCCGGGCAAAAAGGACTTTCCGTCGCCTTTGACCTTGCCACCCATCGCGGCTATGACTCTGACAACCCGCGCGTGGCAGGTGACGTCGGCAAAGCGGGCGTGGCGATCGATACTGTCGAAGATATGAAGGTGCTGTTCGACCAGATTCCGCTGGATAAGATGTCGGTATCAATGACCATGAACGGTGCGGTGCTGCCGGTACTGGCGTTTTATATCGTCGCTGCAGAAGAACAAGGCGTAACGCCGGAGCAACTCACCGGGACCATTCAGAACGATATTCTGAAAGAGTACCTGTGCCGCAACACCTACATTTACCCGCCAAAACCTTCAATGCGCATCATCGCCGACATCATCGCCTGGTGTTCCGCCAATATGCCGCGCTATAACACCATCAGTATCAGCGGTTATCACATGGGGGAAGCCGGGGCGAACTGCGTCCAGCAGGTGGCGTTTACGCTGGCTGACGGCATTGAGTACATCAAAGCCGCGCTGTCTGCCGGGCTGAAAATTGATGACTTCGCGCCGCGCCTGTCATTCTTCTTCGGCATCGGCATGGATCTGTTTATGAACGTAGCCATGCTGCGCGCGGCTCGCTATTTGTGGAGTGAAGCAGTCAGCGGTTTTGGCGCAAACAACCCGAAATCTCTCGCTCTGCGTACCCACTGCCAGACCTCCGGCTGGAGTCTGACCGAGCAGGATCCTTACAACAACGTGATCCGCACGACCATTGAAGCGCTCGGCGCTACGCTTGGCGGCACCCAGTCTCTGCATACCAACGCCTTTGATGAGGCGCTCGGGCTACCCACCGATTTCTCCGCCCGCATCGCGCGTAATACACAGATCATCATTCAGGAAGAGTCAGAGATCTGCCGCACCGTCGATCCGCTGGCCGGATCGTATTACGTCGAGTCACTCACCGATCAAATCGTGAAGCAGGCGCGCACGATCATCAAACAAATTGATGAGGCAGGCGGCATGGCGAAAGCGATCGAAGCCGGGCTCCCTAAACGGATGATCGAAGAAGCTTCCGCGCGCGAGCAGTCGCTGATCGACCAGGGTAAACGCGTTATCGTCGGTGTGAATAAGTACAAGCTGGATAAAGAAGACGAAACGTCGGTACTGGAAATCGACAACGTGAAGGTACGCAACGAGCAAATTGCCTCGTTGCAGCATATCCGTGCAACTCGCGACACAGATGCCGTCAATGCCGCACTCGCGGCGCTGACCCACGCCGCGCAGCATAATGAAAATCTACTGGCCGCCGCCGTTAACGCCGCCCGCGTTCGCGCCACGCTCGGTGAGATCTCCGACGCGCTGGAAACCGCTTTTGACCGCTATCTGGTTCCCAGCCAGTGCGTCACCGGCGTGATTGCGCAAAGCTATCACCAGTCCGACAAATCCGCCGATGAGTTCGACGCCATCGTTGCGCAAACCGAACAGTTCCTCGCGGAAAATGGTCGCCGACCGAGGATCCTGATCGCCAAGATGGGCCAGGATGGTCACGATCGCGGCGCGAAAGTGATCGCCAGCGCCTACTCCGATCTCGGCTTCGATGTTGACCTCAGTCCGATGTTCTCCACTCCGGAGGAAATTGCCCGTCTGGCGGTAGAAAACGATGTGCATGTAATAGGCGCATCGTCACTGGCGGCGGGTCATAAAACGCTGATCCCGGAACTGGTTACCGCGCTCAAAAAATGGGGGCGTGAAGATATCTGCGTGGTAGCAGGAGGCGTTATTCCGCCACAGGATTACGCCTTCCTGCACGAGCATGGCGTGGCAGCCATTTATGGCCCCGGCACGCCAATGCTCGACAGCGTCCGCGATGTGTTAACCCGTATCAGTCAGCATCATGATTAACGCCGCCACGCTTGAGGATACCGTCCGCCGCTTGCGGCTTGGCGAGCGGGCTACGCTCGCCCAGGCGATGACGCTGGTCGAAAGCAGCCACCCGCGCCACCAGCCGCTGAGTACGCAGTTGCTGGACGCAATTATGCCGTTCACCGGTAACGCCCTGCGTTTGGGGATAACCGGTACGCCGGGCGCGGGCAAAAGCACCTTTCTGGAAGCATTCGGCATGCTGTTAATCCGTCACGGATTACGGGTGGCGGTGATCGCCGTCGATCCCAGCAGCCCGATCAGCGGCGGCAGCATTCTTGGCGATAAAACCCGCATGACGGAGCTGTCTCGCGCCGAATCTGCGTTTATTCGCCCGGTCCCTTCCAGCGGTCATTTAGGCGGAGCCAGCCAGCGCGCCCGCGAATTAATGCTGTTGTGCGAGGCGGCTGGCTTTGACGTGGTGATTGTAGAAACCGTCGGCGTTGGGCAGTCAGAAACCGAAGTCGCAGGCATGGTGGATTGCTTTATCTCCCTGCAAATCGCTGGCGGTGGCGACGATTTGCAAGGCATCAAGAAAGGTCTGATGGAAATGGCGGATCTGGTCGTCATCAACAAGGACGACGGTGAGAACCATGCCAGCGTGGCCATCGCCCGCCATATGTACGAATCCGCCCTGCATATTCTGCGCCGCAAATATGACGAGTGGCAGCCGCTGGTTCTGACCTGTAGCGCCCTGGAAAAACGCGGTATTGAGGAGGTCTGGCAGGCGATAACCGACTTTAAAACGTGCCTTACCGCCAGCGGTCGACTGGAAAAAGTTCGCCAGCAGCAGGCGGTGGACTGGTTACACCAGCAGGCTGAAGAAGAAGCCCTACATCTGCTGTTTGCGCGGACTGATTTCGACCGCTATTTCCAGCAGACGCTACAGGCCGTCAAAAATAACGATCTGTCGCCGCGCACCGGTCTGCGGCACATCAGCGAATTTATCCAGCATCATTACTTTCAATAAAGAGAACATTATGTCTTATCAATACGTCAACGTGGTCATCATCCAGAAAGTCGCGGTTATTGAGTTCAATTACGCCCGCAAGCTCAATGCCCTGAGTAAAGTGTTTATTGACGATCTGATGCAGGCGCTGAGCGATCTCAATCGTGCGGACATTCGCTGCATCATTCTACGCGCTCCGAGTGGAGCCAAAGTTTTCTCTGCCGGGCATGATATTCATGAACTCCCGACCGGACGTCGCGATCCGCTCTCCTATGACGATCCGCTGCGTCAGATAACCCGCATGATCCAAAAATATCCAAAACCGGTGATCTCTATGGTTGAAGGCAGCGTCTGGGGCGGCGCATTTGAGATGATCATGAGTTCCGATCTGATCATCGCCGCTGAAACATCCACCTTCTCGATGACCCCGGTCAACCTCGGCGTGCCGTATAACCTGGTCGGCATCCACAACCTGACTCGCGACGCCGGTTTTCACATCGTGAAAGAGCTGATCTTTACCGCCTCACCTATCACCGCTCAGCGTGCGATGGCCGTCGGGATCCTCAACCATGTGGTTCCTGTAGACGAACTGGAGGATTTCACTCTGCAAATGGCGCACCACATCTCGGAGAAAGCGCCGCTGGCGATCGCCGTCATTAAAGAAGAGCTGCGCGTACTGGGTGAAGCGCACACCATGAATTCCGATGAGTTCGAGCGCATTCAGGGCATGCGCCGCGCGGTGTACGACAGCGAGGATTATCAGGAAGGGATGAACGCGTTTATGGAAAAACGTAAACCTAATTTTGTCGGCCATTAATCACGTCTGAGGAAGGAGACGGCCATGAAACGGATGAGCGCCGAACAGGCGGCAGAAATTATCCAGCACGATGATATGGTGGCGTTTAGCGGCTTTACCCCCGCGGGTTCGCCAAAAGCGTTACCCACCGCAATTGCCCAACGTGCCTGCGAACAGCATCAGAACGGACAGCCTTTTCAGATCCGCCTGCTGACCGGAGCATCAATTGGCGCCGCCGCTGATGATGTACTATCCGCGGCGGATGCCGTTTCCTGGCGTGCGCCTTATCAAACGTCATCGGGCCTGCGCGAGAAAATTAATCAGGGCCAGGTGAGGTTTGTCGATCTCCATTTGAGCGAAGTGGCGCAAATGGTTAATTACGGCTTTTTTGGCGAGATCGATGTTGCCGTCATTGAAGCTTCAGCCATCGCGCCGGATGGCCGGATTTGGCTGTCCAGCGGTATCGGTAATGCCCCCACCTGGCTGCTGCGGGCGAAAAAAGTGATCATTGAATTGAATCATTACCATAATCCGCGTGTGGCGGAGTTTGCCGACATCGTGATACCCGGTGCGCCGCCGCGGCGTAACAGCGTACCCATTTTTCATACCATGGATCGCGTAGGCAGTCAGTGCGTACAGATAGACCCCAAAAAGGTGGTTGCGGTGGTGGATACCGAACTGCCCGATGCAGGAAATGCATCGGATAAAACCAATCCGGTCAGCCAACAAATTGCCGATAACGTAGTCTCTTTTCTGCTGGCAGAAATGGCGCGCAAACGCATTCCAGCTGAGTTTCTGCCCTTACAAAGCGGGGTGGGCAATATCAACAACGCGGTAATGGCTCGACTGGGCGAGAACCCGGATATCCCGCCCTTTATGATGTATTCGGAGGTGTTGCAGGAGTCGGTTGTGCATCTGCTGGAAACGGGCAAGATTAGCGGTGCCAGCGCCTCCAGCCTGACCATTTCAGCCCCGTCGCTACAGAAGATTTACGACAACATGGACTTCTTCGCCAGCCGGATTGTATTGCGCCCGCAGGAGATCTCCAATAACCCGGAAATCATCCGTCGACTGGGGGTTATTGCGCTCAACGTCGGTCTGGAGTTTGATATCTACGGTCATGCCAATTCCACGCACGTTGCGGGGGTGAACCTGATGAACGGCATCGGCGGCAGCGGGGATTTCGAGCGCAACGCCTACCTGTCTATCTTTATGGCGCCGTCGATTGCCAAAGGCGGGAAAATCTCAACCATCGTACCGATGTGCAGCCATGTCGACCACAGCGAACATAGCGTTAAAGTGATCGTGACCGAACAAGGGATTGCCGATCTGCGTGGGTTATCTCCGATGCAGCGGGCGCACACAATTATCAATAACTGTGCGCATCCGCTTTACAAAGATTACTTGCACCGCTATCTGGAGAAAGCACCCGGCGGGCATATCCATCACGATCTCAGCCATGCGTTCGATCTGCATCGCAACCTTCTCGAAACAGGCTCGATGCTAGGTTAACTTGCACTACCGTCACGATCTTCAGCAATATGCTGGAGCATGGTGGCGGTATAGCGATGATTTTTCAGCGAATAAAGAAACTCCTGCATATACATGGGACTGCCGGGCGCGTCGAAATATTTCAGCGTCGACGGGTTCACCAGCCGCCAGGCGAAGTGAGGGATCACCGTCAAAAACTGCCCGCGCTCCACCGCGCTAATCTTCGCCATAAAGCTGTACGGACGATAGATAATCGTCGGGTTGATCCCGCAGGGTCGCATGTATGCATCCAGCATCGCCTCAAAGTTGGCGCGATTCTGGAAGCGCATTTGCAGCCAGGGCAGCTCGCGCAGCAGATCCTGCGGCTGTTTTTCTTCATAGCGTCGGGAAACGAGAAACCCCAGACGCAGCGGAGGCAGTTCGCTGATCGCCAGATTTTCCAGCTCCTGCACGCGGGGGGAAACGTGCTGCGGCGAGATAATAAAATCCAGTTTGCGATCGAACAGGTTATCAATCACCCCATTCTCGCTGAATTCAACGGCCTGAGCCGTCACACCGTCATACTTGTCACCAAGGCTAATCAACTGGTCAAAAATAATCGTTGGGTAGGTATTGTCGATGCCGATAACAATTTCCCGCGAGCGGCGAGAGGCGTTATGGATTTCGTTATCAATGGCAGAGAGGCGCTGATAAACGGGAAACAGCTTCTGATACAGCTCTTGTCCTGCTTTATTCAGGCTGATGTTGTTATCTTTGCGGGTAAACAGCGTATAGCCGATTTGATCTTCCAGTGCAGCAATGCTTTTACCGAAGGGCGATGCGGTCATATGTATTTTTTCTGCCGCTCTGACGATGTTATTGGTTTGCGCCAGCAGAATGAAATTACGCATCTTTTTCGAGATAAAAATATCCATAGCGTCCCCTTAAAAATCGCTATGGCCTATCCTCATTACGGCGAAAAAAAAGACCGGATGTGAAGTCTCATTTTTACAGTTGCTCACAGAAAAAACCCGGCTGGAAAGCCGGGTCTGCAACAATTACTGAGTTTTGGCTGGCGTTGCGGCTGGTTGCCCCGCCGTCGGCTCAATCTGGAAGACGACATCAACCTGATCGTCAAACTGAATAACCGGCTGTTCGTAGGTTTCCTGAGCAGAAGCAGCAGGTGCAGCATCTGCTTTCATCATCCGTACCATCGGGCTCGGCTGATAATTGGAAACGTGGTAGCGCACGCTGTACACCGGGCCAAGTTTGCTATTGAAGCCCGCAGCCAGCTGTTCAGCCTGATGAATGGCATCATCAATTGCCGCTTTACGCGCTTTATCTTTGTAAGCATCCGGTTGGGCAACACCAAGCGATACCGAACGGATCTCATTCAGGCCAGCCTTCAGCGCGCCATCGAGCAGAGCGTTAAGTTTGTCCAGCTGGCGCAGCGTGACTTCAACGGTGCGCACCGCACGATACCCTTTGAGGATACTTTTACCGTTCTGGTAGTCGTAATCCGGCTGGGTACGCAGGTTTGCAGCGCTAATGTCTTTCTTCGCTATCTGGTTCTGTTCAAGGAAGGACAGATATTGCGCCACGCGCTCATCGGCCTGCTTCTTCGCTGAAGCCGCATCCTTGGCAGCAACGTTCACTTCAATTGCCAGCGTAGCGATGTCTGGTGTCGCATCCACGCTTGCTGTTCCGGAAGTCACGATGTGCGGTCCATTTGGCAGCTCATTTGCCTGTACCGATAGTGCGCTGAATCCGACTAATGCCGCCAGGGCCATTATTTTGAACTTCACGGTCGTTCCTCCATGTTTCAATAATTACCCCGAAACTCAGGGCACATGCAGGCAAGCTTAGACGATCTCGCTGCGTTGTCCATCAGACAACACTTAGTTGAACAACGCATGAACGTGCGCAACACCTTCTTTTGCCAGTTGAAAAGCAATAAACCACATCACTAATCCTACCAGCGTATTGATTATGCGCTGCGCTTTAGCAGTGCGCAGACGCGGAGCCAGCCAGGCCGCCAGCAATGCCAGACCGAAGAACCACAGGAACGAAGCGCTGACGGTTCCCAGCGCAAACCAGCGCTTCGGCTCAACGTCCAGTTGCCCCCCCAGACTCCCCAGCACCACAAAGGTATCCAGGTAAACATGGGGATTGAGCCATGTCACCGCCAGCATGGTGGCGATGATTTTCCAGCGCCCCTGCTTCATCACCTCGGCACTGGCCAGTTCCAGATTACTGCTCATCGCCGTTTTTAACGCCCCGAAACCGTACCAGAGTAAAAAAGCCACCCCACCCCAGGTGACCAGCGCCATCAGCCATGGTGACTGCATCAGCAAGGCGCTACCGCCAAAGATCCCCGCACAAATCAGCACTAAATCGCTGATAGCACAGAGTAAAGCAATCATGATGTGATACTGGCGGCGAATGCCCTGGTTCATCACGAAGGCGTTTTGCGGACCAAGCGGAAGAATCATGGCCGCACCAAGTACAAGCCCTTGAAAGTAATACGATAACACGTTAATCATCCCGAACTGTTTCTCTTAGGAGCAGACTATAGCGCGGGGAAAACATTAGCGGAAATGGATAATTTTAATCGCAGATTAGGGAAATTAATGGAAAGAAAGTTTTTATCGGCCCGGAAAGCAAAAGCGCCTCCGGGCGCGTAATTACTCTGCCGCGCGCTCTTTCACACGCTTGAAGTTCACATCCATCTGCGGATAAGGGAAGCTGATGCCGTTGGCATCGAACTCGCGCTTAATACGCTCCAGTACGTCCCAGTAGACGCTTTGCAGGTCGCTGCTGTTGCTCCAGACGCGTACCACAAAATTAATTGAGGAAGCCCCCAGCTCATTCAGGCGTACCGTCATTTCACGGTCTTTAAGAATGCGATCTTCCGACTGAATGATATCAGTGAGGATTTTTTTCACCTGATCGATATCGGAGTCGTAAGCCACGCCGATAATAAATTCGTTACGACGAACCGGCTCACGAGAGAAGTTAATGATGTTCCCGGCAATAATTTTACCGTTCGGGATCACTACAATCTTACCGTCAACGGTACGCATGGTGGTGGAGAAAATCTGCACGTTGAGCACGGTTCCCGCTACGCCGCCGAGATCGACATACTCACCCGCACGGAACGGACGGAACATTACCAGCAGGACACCTGCGGCGAGGTTGGACAGCGAACCTTGCAGCGCCAGACCGACGGCTAAACCTGCGGCACCGAGAACGGCGATCACGGAGGCTGTTTGCACCCCAACGCGGCCCAGAGCGGCAATCAGCGTGAAAGCGATAATACCGTAACGCACCAGTGCAGAGAGGAAGTCGGCAACAGTGGCATCAATTTTACGCGCCAGCATCAGGCGGTTAACGGTATTTGATACAATGCGCGCCACGATCATACCGATAATGACAATCGCGATGGCCGCAACGATGTTGACGGCATAGCTCAACAGCAGTTCCTGGTTGCGCACCAGCCAGGTGCCCGCACCGTTTATGCTGTCGACAACATTCAAATCTTCCATTCAATATTCCTTTTTTGCTTACCCAAACGGGAGAAATAAAGCCGCCCTGACGGGACTGGCAACCTGACAAGGGTAAACAATAAACCTGGATTTTGCCAAACAGATCACAGAATTCTCTGCCAGCAGAGCGTTGACATAGCAATAAAAAAGGCCCGCATTTGCGGGCCTCATGTCACGTGGAACGGCGTAAATTACAGAACGTCAACCGCGTTCAGTTCTTTGAAAGCCTGTTCCAGACGGGTGATCATGGTTGCCTGACCAGCACGCAGCCATACGCGCGGATCGTAGTATTTCTTGTTCGGCTGATCTTCGCCTTTCGGGTTACCCAACTGGCCCTGCAGGTAAGCTTCGTTTGCTTTGTAGTAGTTCAGAACGCCTTCCCAGGTAGCCCATTGGGTATCGGTATCGATGTTCATTTTCACTACGCCGTAGCTTACGGAGTCTTTGATTTCCTGAGCAGTAGAACCGGAGCCGCCGTGGAAGACGAAGTTCAGGCTGTTGTGCGGCAGGTTATGTTTCTTAGAAACATAGTCCTGAGAGTCGCGCAGGATGGTCGGGGTCAGAACGACGTTACCCGGCTTGTAAACGCCGTGTACGTTACCGAAGGAAGCTGCGATGGTGAAACGCGGGCTGATTTTGCTCAGCTCGGTGTATGCGTAATCAACGTCTTCCGGCTGGGTGTACAGTGCAGAAGCGTCCATGTGGCTGTTGTCCACGCCATCTTCTTCGCCACCGGTGCAACCCAGTTCGATTTCCAGAGTCATGCCCATTTTGGACATGCGCGCCAGGTATTTGGAGCAGATTTCGATGTTCTCTTCCAGAGACTCTTCAGACAGGTCGATCATGTGAGAAGAGAACAGCGGTTTGCCGGTTGCTGCGAAGTGTTTTTCACCCTCGTCCAGCAGACCGTCGATCCACGGCAGCAGTTTCTTCGCGCAGTGGTCAGTGTGCAGGATAACCGGAACACCGTAGTGTTCAGCCATCTGGTGAACGTGATGCGCGCCAGAGATAGCACCCAGGATTGCAGCGCCCTGAGGAACGTCGGACTTCACGCCTTTACCCGCGATGAAAGAAGCACCACCGTTGGAGAATTGTACGATTACCGGCGCTTTAACTTTTGCAGCAGTTTCCAAAACGGCGTTGATGGAGTCGGTACCCACGCAGTTAACAGCTGGCAGAGCAAAGTTGTTTTCTTTAGCTACCTGGAAAACTTTCTGTACGTCATCACCAGTGATTACGCCTGGTTTTACGAAATCAAAAATTTTAGACATTTTACGAGTCCTGTATCTTCGGCCTTGGAAAGGGCGCGCGCCCTAAAGCGCGCTAAAATAAGGGCAGGTTTCCCTGCCCATTAAATTCTTACTTTTTAGCACGCTCTTCGAGCATGGCTACTGCTGGCAGTACTTTGCCTTCCACGAATTCGAGGAACGCGCCGCCGCCAGTAGAGATGTAGGAGATTTTGTCAGCAATGCCGAACAGGTCGATTGCTGCCAGGGTGTCACCGCCGCCTGCGATAGAGAATGCTTCGCTGTCTGCGATGGCATTAGCAACGATTTCAGTACCTTTGCGGAAGTTCGGGAATTCGAACACGCCAACCGGGCCGTTCCACAGAATGGTTTTCGCATTCTTCAGGATGTCAGCCAGCTGCTGTGCAGAAGCGTCGCCGATATCCAGGATCTGCTCGTCTTCTTTTACATCGCTAACGGATTTCAGGGTAGCCGGTGCGGTTTCAGAGAATTCAGTCGCTACGCGAACGTCGGTCGGAACCGGGATGTCGCAAGTGGTCAGCAGACGCTTAGCTTCGTCAACCAGGTCAGCTTCGTACAGGGATTTACCCACATTGTGACCTTGAGCAGCAACGAAGGTGTTCGCGATACCACCGCCAACAATCAGCTGGTCAGCGATTTTTGACAGAGAATCAAGAACGGTCAGTTTGGTAGAAACTTTAGAACCACCAACGATAGCAACCATCGGACGAGCAGGTTCTTTCAGTGCTTTACCCAGTGCATCCAGCTCGGCAGCGAGCAGCGGACCTGCGCAAGCGACATCGGCGAATTTACCGATACCGTGAGTAGACGCCTGCGCACGGTGAGCAGTACCGAAAGCGTCCATAACGAATACGTCGCACAGAGCAGCATATTTTTTGGACAGCGCTTCGTCGTCTTTCTTCTCGCCTTTGTTGAAGCGAACGTTTTCCAGAACAACCAGTTCACCAGCAGCGACTTCAACGCCGTCCAGGTAATCTTTTACCAGGCGAACCGGAGCAGACAGTTTGTCTTTCAGGTAGTTAACAACCGGCAGCAGAGAGAATTCTTCGTTGTACTCGCCTTCGGTAGGACGACCCAGGTGGGAAGTTACCATCACTTTAGCACCTTGTTTCAGGGCCAGTTCGATGGTTGGCAGGGAAGCACGGATACGCGCATCGCTGGTTACTTTCCCTTCTTTAACTGGTACGTTCAGGTCCGCACGGATAAAAACGCGTTTACCAGCCAGATCCAGATCGGTCATCTTAATTACAGACATGGTGAATCCTCTCGTTGATTCATAAAGTTTTGTCGACGCTCAAGCGTCGAGCCTGAAACCAATAGCAGCCATCGCTAACGTCGTATCGAGCATACGGTTAGCAAAGCCCCATTCATTATCACACCAGACCAGCGTTTTGATCAGGTGAGCGCCACTCACGCGCGTTTGCGTACCATCAACGATGGCGCTGTGCGGGTCGTGGTTAAAATCTACTGAGACCAACGGTAATTCCGTATAGTCAACTATACCATGAAATGCACCTTGTGCTGCTTTTTGCAGCAACTGGTTGACTTCACTGGCTTTTACTGGTTTTTTCACCGTCACGCTTAAGTCGATCGCCGTCACATTTATGGTCGGTACACGCACCGCTATCGCTTCAAAACGATCGTTAAACTGCGGGAAAATTCGCGTGATGCCCGCCGCCAGTTTGGTATCAACCGGAATGATCGACTGGCTGGCCGCTCGCGTGCGACGCAGGTCAGGATGATAAGCATCAATAACCTGCTGATCGTGCATCGCGGAGTGGATCGTGGTGACGGTACCAGACTCAATGCCGTAAGCATCATCCAGCAATTTAATGACGGGTATTATGCAATTCGTGGTGCAGGAGGCATTGGAAACGATCCGGTGCTCAGCGCGCAACTGATCCTGATTAACGCCAAACACAACGGTTGCGTCGATGTCGTGACTACCAGGATGTGAAAAGAGCACTTTCTTTGCGCCGGCGGCAATATGCGCCTCGCCGTGTTCGCGACTGCCGAAGACCCCCGTACAATCCAGCACAACGTCGACACCCAGCTCGCGCCATGGAAGCGCATCGAGCGTTCGCTCATGCAGAATGCGGATCGCGTCATCGCCAACGATGAGCTGGTCTCGTTCCTGACGAACATCCCAGGCAAAACGCCCATGGCTGGTGTCATATTTCAACAAATGCGCCATGCCTGCAGCATCCGCCAGTTCGTTGATTGCCACCACGGTGATTTCCGCCCGACGCCCGGATTCATACAAAGCACGAACCACGTTGCGTCCGATGCGACCGAAACCATTAATCGCTACGCGTACGGTCATAGGTCTCCTGCAAGGATTTCTCAGAAACGATGTGGCAGACAGAGTAATGCAGCAAATCGCTCAGGGAAACCTTACCTGTCGCAAACTGCGACTAATTGGTTAATTGTCGAACATTTAATCGACTGAAACGCTTCAGCTAGAATAAGCGAAACGCGGAATAAAAGGAATGATTGTCCAGCAACAGAACACAGTTATCTGACTTACGTCACATTTTAACGTCCTTCAACGCGACTTTTATTCCATATTCCAGAATTACGAATAACCGTAGCAAGATTATTTCGTTGCCATGTCACAAATCCTGATTTATATCAGAAAGCTCCCTAACCCGCGTCTATATTATCAGCGCAACGTCCGAGTCTCGGAGTCCCTCAACTATGGCAATATTCTATCCCCAACCATCTGAAGCTCGCTTTCATGCGCTGCGTTTATTACCGGGCCAGGAAGTCTTTTCAGCGCTACACGCTTTTATCCAGCAGCATCAACTACAGGCAGCCTGGATAGCGGGTTGCACCGGCAGTTTGACCAACATTGCTCTGCGCTTCGCCGGACGTGAAGAAACCACATTACTTACGGGTACGTGGGAAATTATCTCTCTGAACGGCACGCTGGAACTTACCGGCGAGCATCTTCATCTGGCGGTTGCTGACCCACACGGCGCGATGCTGGGCGGGCACATGATGCCGGGCTGTACCGTGCGAACCACGCTGGAACTGGTGATTGGCGAGTTGACGTCTCTGGCATTCAGCCGTCAGCCCTGCGCCGTTTCCGGTTATGACGAACTGGTTATTTCATCCCGCTAACGCTTCACTTATACGAGGTCTTTTATGGCGCGTCGCCAATTTTCCAGCCAGTCTCTGGTTCTTATTGTCATTGCTATCGCCATCAACATGGTCGGTGGGCAGCTTATCAGCATGTTGAAATTACCTATTTTTCTCGACTCGATTGGCACGTTGATCAGCGCGGTGCTGTTAGGTCCGGTTGTGGGGATGCTAACCGGATTACTCACTAACCTGTTGTGGGGGTTGCTGACCGATCCGATCGCCGCCGCCTTTGCGCCCGTTGCCATGGTTATTGGACTGGTCGCCGGTTGGCTGGCACGGGCGGGATGGTTTCGCACCTTACCCAAAGTCGTGGTCAGCGGCGTAATTATCACGCTTGCCGTGACCCTCGTTGCCGTGCCGATTCGCACGACTCTGTTCGGCGGTGTCACTGGCAGCGGCGCGGATCTTTTTGTCGCCTGGATGCACTCGGTCGGTCAGAACCTGGTGGAGTCCGTCGCCATCACCGTCATCGGTGCGAATCTGGTCGATAAAATCCTCACGGCAATCATCGTCTGGGTGCTGCTGCGACAACTTCCGCTGCGCACCACGCGCCATTTCCCTACGATGTCTGCCGTGCGCTAAATGCATCCGTTTACGTCGTTAACTCTGTGGGCGCTTGCCGCCTGCTCCACGCTCCTGCTGCCAGCCGGAGTGCCGCTCGGCTTGTATAGCGCCGCGACGTTTGTCGGTTTGCTATGTATGAAGGCTACGCGGTCGCGGGCGAAATACGTACTCTGGCTGATGACCCCCTTAGGACTGGGGCTATGGCTGGTACACGGCGGATGGCTTACCGAGTGGATTAGCGGGCAGCCGCGCGCACCAGAACGCTGGGCCGATGCCGTTACGCTCTGGCTACGGATCCTGGCCATTGTGTCGACATCGCAGATGTGGATGCAGTACGTGCCGGTTGCGCGCTTTATGCGCGCCCTGTTTGCTTCACGCCTGCCGCCAGGCGTTGCCTATCTGTTCGCAGGCCCGCTGCTGGTGGTTGAACAGCTCAAACACCAATTGGCGATTATTCACGAGGCACAGCGCGCACGCGGCGTACCGCTGGATGAGTCCTGGTACCAACGTTTACGCGCTATGCCGGCATTAATTGTGCCGCTCACCCATAACGCGCTCAATGACTTGGCCGTTCGCGGTGCAGCGCTCGATATGCGGGGATTTCGCCTGCATCGCACTCGCACCACGCTATGGGCGCCGCCAGACAGCACCTTACAACGTCTGGCCCGCTACGGTATGGTGGTTCTGATGGCAGTTGAGACAGGAATCTGGATATGGTTACGTTAGAGCAGTTTCGCTATATTCCGACGCACGCTATGCGGCCATCCGCCTGTTACGATTTCCATTACGCCAGGCCTGGTATGGTGGCTATTTTTGGTGAGAACGGCAGCGGGAAAAGTACGCTGGCACAGCTGATGGCTGGCTGGTACCCCGACTTCCTTCCGGGAGAAATTGAGGGCACAGGCACGCTACTGGGTAATCCCATCGGGCAACTATCGCTGGTCGAGCAGTCGAGTACCATCCAGCTTGTGCAGCAGTCACCTTACCTGCAGGTTTCAGGTTGTACTTTCAGCGTGGAGGAAGAAGTGGCGTTTGGCCCGGAAAATCTCTGCCTTACCGAGACTGAAATTATGCAGCGCATAGATGCCGCCCTTACGCTGACGGAATGTCAGCCTCTGCGCCATCGTCATCCCGGCACCCTTTCCGGCGGGGAAACCCAGCGGGTAGTCATTGCCAGCGCACTCGCCATGCAGCCGAAAATATTGATTCTGGATGAAGCGTTCAGTCGCCTGACGGCGCAAGCCACGGCAATGCTGCTGGCGCGACTGCAACAGTGGGCACAGGAACAGCATGCTTTGGTGATACTTTTCGAACGCAACCCTTCACCTTTTCTCAGCTACTGCCAGCAGGCATGGCAGCTGCGCGACGGAGCATTGTCATCACTATGCTAACGCTAAACCAGGTCAGCTATCGCTGGCCGAACGCCGCCGATGACTGTTTACGCAATATTTCGCTGGAACTCCAGGAGGGGGAATGGCTGGCGCTAACGGGCGATAATGGCGCAGGAAAATCCACGCTGTTGCGCATCATGGCCGGGCTACTGACGCCCTCATCCGGCACAACAACCGTTCAAAATCGTGCGATTGCGCAACTGAAAAACCGGGAGCGCGCCAGGGTGCTCGGCGTACTGTTTCAGGAAGCGGAGAATCAAATCTTTCACAGCAAGGTTGCAGAGGAAGTGGCCTTCGGATTACGGCTACAGAAGCTTCCGGCGACTGAAATTGCGCAACGCACGATGGCGGCGCTGCAATTATGTCAGTTAGAGGATGTCGCCGACGCGCACCCGCTCGATCTGCATACTGCACAACGACGTATGGTTGCCGTCGCCAGTCTGGAAGCCCTCAAACCCGCTATTCTACTGCTGGATGAGCCCAGTCGGGACTTTGATGCCCACTGGCTTGGCGTCTTCGAAAACTGGCTGGCAGTGTGTCGTACGCGTGGCGCCAGCATTGTAGCGATCAGTCATGACACTGCATTTACGCAGCGCCATTTTTCGCGCATAGTACGTCTTGAAGCAGGTCAGCTACGCACGTAACTACCCTGAGAAGCAAAAAACGGGCCGCCTGAGCGACCCGTTTTCACCTGTAATCGAAATTACAGCAGTTCTTTTGCTTTCGCGACCACGTTGTCTACGGTAAAGCCGAATTCTTCAAACAGCAGTTCTGCCGGTGCAGACTCACCAAAGGTAGTCATACCAACAATAGCGCCGTTCAGGCCCACGTATTTGAACCAGTAGTCAGCAATGCCAGCTTCGATAGCGACGCGAGCAGAGACGGCTTTCGGCAGTACGGATTCACGGTAAGCCGCATCCTGCTTGTCGAATGCATCGGTAGACGGCATGGAAACCACGCGCGCTTTCACGCCTTCAGCGGTCAGTTTGTCCCAGGCAGCCACGGCAAGTTCAACTTCAGAACCGGTGGCGATGAAGATCAACTCCGGCTGACCCGCGCAATCTTTCAGCACGTAGCCACCGCGAGCGATGTTCGCCAGTTGCTCTGCGGTACGTTCCTGCTGTGCCAGGTTCTGACGGGAGAGGATCAGCGCGGTCGGGCCGTCCTGACGCTCAACACCGTATTTCCATGCTACTGCGGATTCAACCTGGTCACACGGACGCCATGTGCTCATGTTCGGAGTCACACGCAGAGAAGCAACCTGCTCTACCGGCTGGTGAGTCGGACCATCTTCACCCAGACCGATGGAGTCGTGAGTATAGACCATCACCTGACGCTGTTTCATCAGCGCAGCCATACGCACCGCGTTACGGGCATATTCCACGAACATCAGGAAGGTGGAGGTGTACGGCAGGAAACCACCATGCAGGGAAATACCGTTGGCAATCGCGGTCATACCGAATTCACGTACACCGTAATGGATGTAGTTACCGGCAGTATCTTCGTTGATGGCCTTAGAACCAGACCACAGAGTCAGGTTAGACGGTGCCAGGTCAGCAGAGCCGCCGAGGAATTCAGGCAGCAGAGGACCGAAGGCTTCAATCGCGTTCTGAGACGCTTTACGGCTGGCGATTTTCGCCGGGTTAGCCTGCAGCTTAGCAATGAACTCGTTGGCTTTTGCGTCGAAGTCAGACGGCATTTCACCTTTCATACGACGGGTGAATTCAGCTGCTTCCTGCGGGAAAGCTTTGGCATAAGCAGCGAACTTCTCGTTCCATGCGGCTTCTTTTGCCTGGCCGGCTTCTTTCGCATCCCACTGCGCGTAGATTTCAGACGGGATTTCGAACGGCTCGTATTTCCAGCCCAGCTGTTCACGGGTCAGTGCGATTTCTGCATCGCCCAGCGGTGCACCGTGAGAGTCGTGGGTACCGGCTTTGTTCGGAGAACCGAAACCGATGATGGTTTTGCACATCAGCAGGGACGGTTTGTCGGTCACTGCGCGTGCTTCTTCAACAGCGCGTTTAATCGCGTCAGCATCGTGACCATCTACACCACGAATCACGTGCCAGCCGTAAGCTTCGAAACGCTTCGCGGTGTCATCGGTGAACCAGCCTTCAACGTGGCCATCGATAGAGATGCCGTTGTCATCGTAGAACGCAACCAGTTTACCCAGTTTCAGCGTACCGGCCAGGGAACATACCTCGTGAGAGATACCTTCCATCATGCAGCCGTCGCCCATGAAAGCATAGGTGAAGTGGTCAACGATGTCGTGACCAGGACGGTTAAACTGCGCCGCCAGCGTTTTCTCAGCGATAGCCATACCCACTGCATTCGCAATGCCCTGACCCAAAGGACCGGTCGTGGTTTCAACACCCGCGGTGTAACCCACTTCCGGGTGACCCGGCGTTTTGGAGTGCAGCTGACGGAAGTTCTGCAGCTCGGACATCGGCAGATCATAGCCGGTGAGGTGCAGCAGGCTGTAAATCAGCATTGAACCGTGGCCGTTAGACAGCACGAAGCGGTCACGATCAGCCCAGGACGGGTTAGTCGGGTTGTGGTTCAGGAAATCACGCCACAGGACTTCGGCAATGTCAGCCATACCCATCGGGGCACCCGGGTGACCGGATTTGGCTTTCTGTACTGCGTCCATGCTCAGCGCACGAATAGCATTGGCAAGCTCTTTACGTGAGGACATTTTGACTCCAGATCGGATAATGAAGGCCACGCCCTAAACGACTTGACGACAGCGCGTTTTGGGCTACGCCGGAAAAAAGTGCCAACAATGTAACCCAAGCCGCGTGTCATGTACATGGAGCATCCTTTTACCGCTTCAGAAATCTCTGGATCATGCGCGCAAGTTGCGCAATCTTCTCGCCCGCTTATTGTTCTTTTCTTTATACTTATGCCGAGCGTCGGTTCACCTGCAAACGACGCATTTTTTAGAATAATCCTGACTTTGTGCGGAAGAGAAAAAATGAAAATTCGCGCTTTACTGCTTGCTACGAGCATGGCGGCGGCATTGACCGGCTGCCAGAACATGGACTCAAACGGACTGCTTTCCTCAGGCGCAGAGGCTTTTCAGGCCTACAGTCTGAGCGATGCGCAGGTAAAAGCGCTGAGCGATCAGGCCTGTAAGGATATGGACAGCAAAGCTACCATCGCCCCGGCTGGCAGCGAGTATGCAACGCGTCTTGGCAAAATCGCCGCCGCGCTTGGCGATAACATTAACGGCCAGCCGGTGAACTACAAAGTCTATATGGCGAAAGATGTAAATGCCTTTGCCATGGCGAACGGCTGTATCCGCGTATACAGCGGCCTGATGGATATGATGACCGACAACGAAGTCGAAGCGGTGATCGGCCACGAAATGGGTCACGTTGCGCTGGGTCACGTGAAAAAAGGGATGCAGGTTGCGCTGGGTACGAACGCCGTGCGGGCAGCTGCGGCTTCCGCTGGCGGGATTGTCGGCAGCCTGTCGCAATCGCAATTGGGCGATCTTGGCGAGAAACTGGTGAACTCGCAGTTCTCCCAGCGTCAGGAATCCGAGGCGGATGATTACTCGTATGATCTGTTGCGCAAACGTGGGATCAACCCGGCTGGCTTAGCCACCAGTTTTGAGAAACTGGCAAAACTGGAAGCAGGACGTCAAAGCTCAATGTTTGACGATCATCCGGCATCCACAGAACGTGCGCAACATATTCGCGATCGCATGAGCGCAGACGGGATCAAATAATCTTCGAACAGTGCCGGATGGCGGCGTGAACGCCTTATCCGGCCTACAAATTCAGCAACAATGTAGGCCGGATAAGCGCAGCGCCATCCGGCAAAAAACAGCTTACTCGCCTTTTTTCGCCGCCTGGATATAGAGCATTTCTAATGCTAACGTTGCCGCCGCCAGTGCGGTGATCTCTGACTGATCGTAGGCCGGAGCCACTTCAACAACATCCATCCCGACGATGTTCAGATCTTTCAGACCACGTACCAGTTTAATAGCACGATCGGAAGTCAGACCGCCGATCACTGGCGTACCGGTTCCTGGTGCAAACGCCGGGTCCAGACAGTCGATATCAAAAGTCAGGTATACCGGCATATCACCGACAATCTGCTTAACCTGAGCGATAATGTCATCAACGCTGCGGTCGTTAACCTGGCACGCATCCAGTACGGTAAAGCCGTTGTCTTTGTCGAACTCGGTACGAATACCGATCTGCACAGAGTGATTCGGATCGATCAGACCTTCGTTCGGCGCAGTGTAGAACATGGTGCCGTGGTCGAATTCGCAGCCGTTCGCGTAGGTGTCGGTGTGGGCATCAAAGTGCACCAGCGCCATTTTACCAAAGTGCTTAGCGTGCGCGCGCAGCAGCGGTAGCGTGACGAAGTGGTCGCCGCCAAAGGAGAGCATGCGCTTACCGGCAGACAGCAGCTTCTCAGCATGCGCCTGCAGTTTTTCACTCATTTCACGCGCATCCCCGAACGCATAAACCAGATCGCCGCAGTCCACCACGTTCAGGCGCTCGCGCATATCGAAGTTCCACGGGAAGCGGTTGTGCTCCCAGGCCAGGTTGGTGGAAACCTGACGGATTGCCGCCGGACCATGACGCCCGCCCGCACGACCAGACGTTGCCATATCAAACGGTACACCGGTGATCACCCAGTCGGCGTCGCTGTCGTACGGCATGAAGTTCATCGGCAGACGTAAAAAACCAAAGGCGTTAGAAACCAGGGAGTTGTCGTATTGATGACCTAAGGTGCTCATGTACTGACCTCTTTAAAAATCGATGAAAAAAAATCCCCTCCGCGTCGTTAAGCCCGACGAGGAAGGGATTGATTTGGTAACTGCATATTTACGGCAAATTATCGCCGTTATTTTGTACGGATTCAAGTGAGTGCCACAAATGCTGCCCCCGCGGATTCCGACTGCCGGATGGCGGCTTCCCCTTATCCGGCCTACTTTCGTAGGAACGGTAAGCGCAGCGCCACCTGGCATTTATCGTTACTCATCTTCCAGATAAGTATAACCGTACAGACCGGCTTCAAACTCTTCGAGGAACTGCTGTTGCAGCTCAGCGTCCAGATCGGTGTTTTTCACCTGGTCACGGAACTGCGTCAGCAGGGTGTTCGGATCCAGCTGCACGTATTGCAGCATATCCGCCACGGTATCCCCTTCGTCGGACAGCTCAACTTCTACGCTGCCGTCAGGGAAGACGAACACGTCAACCGCTTCGGTATCACCAAACAAGTTGTGCATGTTGCCGAGGATCTCCTGGTACGCACCCACCATAAAGAAGCCCAGCATCGGCGGGTTCTCAGGGTCGTATTCCGGCATCGGCATGGTGGTCGCAATGCCATCACCGTCAACGTAGTGGTCGATAGCGCCATCAGAATCGCAGGTGATATCCAACAGCACCGCACGGCGTTCAGGCACCTGATTCAACCCTTCCAGCGGCATTACCGGGAACAGCTGATCGATCCCCCACGCATCCGGCATCGACTGGAACAGCGAGAAGTTGACGTAAATCTTATCCGCCATACGCTCCTGCAGCTCGTCGATAATCGGACGGTGCGCACGGTTGCTCGGGTCGAGTTGTTTCTGCACTTCATGGCACATGTTCAGATACAGCTGCTCTGCCCACGCACGCTCCTGCAGGCTAAAGGTGCCTGAAGAGTACCCAACGTGAATATCGTGCAGATCCATCTGGCTGTCGTGCAGCCATTCACGCAGCGAACGACGAGTTCCCGGTTCATGCATCTCTTGCCAGGTTTCCCACATGCTTTGCAGGGCACGTGGCGCATCGTCAGCCGGAGGTGTGGCTTCGCTGTGTTCGCTACGCTCAACGCCGATAATGTTAGATACCAGCACGGTATGGTGCGCGGTTACCGCGCGGCCAGACTCGGTGATTACCGTCGGATGCGGCAGACCGTGTTCTTCACAGGCGTCGCCAATAGCCCAGATGATGTTGTTGGCGTATTCGTTCAAACCGTAGTTTACGGAACAGTCAGACTGCGAACGGGTACCTTCGTAATCCACGCCCAGACCACCGCCCACGTCGAAGCACTGGATATTGACGCCAAGCTTGTGCAGCTCAACGTAGAAACGCGCCGATTCACGTACGCCGGTGGCGATATCACGAATGTTCGCCATTTGGGAGCCGAGATGGAAGTGCAGCAACTGGATGCTGTCCAGACGACCACGCTCGCGCAGAATTTCTACCAGTTGCAGCACCTGGTTTGCCGCCAGGCCGAATTTTGATTTCTCACCGCCGGAGGACTGCCACTTGCCAGAGCCCTGCGACGCCAGACGCGCACGCACGCCCAGACGCGGAACGACATTCAGGCGTTCAGCTTCATCCAGCACGATAGCGATTTCAGACATCTTTTCGATGACCAGATAGACCTTATGGCCCATCTTCTCGCCAATCAGTGCCAGACGGATATATTCGCGGTCTTTATAACCGTTACACACGATCACGCTACGGGTCATTCCGGCATGGGCCAGAACGGCCATCAATTCAGCTTTGGAACCAGCTTCCAGCCCCAGCGGTTCGCCGGAGTGGATCAGCGATTCAATCACGCGACGATGCTGGTTGACCTTGATCGGGTAAACGAGGAAATAGTCACCGTTGTAGCCGTAGGATTCACGGGCTCGTTTAAACGCGGCGTTAATCGAACGCAAACGATGTTGCAGGATCTGCGGGAAGCAGAACAATGCAGGCAGACGCTGGCCCTGCGCTTCACGGGCTTTCACCAACTCAGCAAGGTCAACGCGCGCTTCGGGTACGTCCGGATCCGGGCACACGCTGATGTGGCCCAGTTCATTGACGTCGTAGTAGTTATTACCCCACCAGGCAATATTGTAAGTACGCAGCATCTTGCTGGCTTCCTGGGAACTCATTGCAACCTCCTGCATGGAGCGTAGTACACCGTGTTCGCCTGCTGACGAAGGCGAACCCAAAGAAATGTCGTCAGACATAGCGAACCTCAAATTTTATTAACAAGTGTAAAACAGTTGACTACTATCGCAATCCGAAGACGCGATAACAACCCAAATACAGGCAGAATTTGCAGCAGATAGTGCTGACGCTCCGACTGTGCGACCGGTTTCTTTTTCATATCAATGTAAACACGTAACCGAACTTAATGCTGACGGTTCGGCGAAACCACGAGAAAACTCTTGTTTACCAAGAGCGCCCTTGTTCAGTTCTTAGTGACCGTTACCGGCCCTGGAGTCCTGAGAAGCGCCGAGATGGGTATAACATCGGCAGGTATGCAAGATGCAGATTGCGGGGAACATATGTACACCAGAACGGTGCGACAGATTCAGCAGAATACAACGGTTCATTATCTCGTATCACCTCCACGGTTGCTCCTGACGGAACGAACCCACAAGCCAAAGCTAAAGTCTTAACCCGGCTGGAAGTGGCAACACGATGAAAACGTCGTGTGCTTTTGTATGAGCCGCGCGCCGCGTTTTATACCCATAAGGAAGTCAAAAAGCAAAAGATAAATGCGCGCATTGCCAGCACCGTCAGGAAAAATTTCCAGTTACATTTTCAGTACAATGCGACCTCAATCAAAAAAAGCTGGAAATCAGGCGAAGAACTGTCCTAAAATAGCCGTCCAGATGTTAATCCATCTATACCGATTAACACTCAGACTGCCAGTGTCCGTCATCTGCAGACTCATGGTAGAATCTTCTACACATGGCTATTCCACTCGACAGTTTGAGCTAACCAAATTCTCCTTAGGTGAAATTAAATATGGCAAAACACCTTTTTACGTCCGAGTCCGTATCAGAAGGGCATCCTGACAAAATCGCTGACCAAATCTCTGACGCCGTACTGGACGCAATCCTCGAGCAGGATCCGAAAGCACGCGTTGCCTGCGAAACCTACGTCAAAACCGGTATGGTTTTAGTTGGCGGTGAGATCACCACCAGCGCATGGGTTGATATCGAAGAGATCACCCGTAATACGGTTCGCGAAATTGGCTATGTGCATTCCGACATGGGCTTTGACGCCAACTCTTGTGCGGTACTGAGCGCGATTGGTAAACAGTCTCCGGACATCAACCAGGGTGTTGACCGCGCCGATCCGCTGGAACAGGGCGCAGGCGACCAGGGTCTGATGTTTGGTTATGCAACCAACGAAACCGACGTGCTGATGCCAGCCCCGATCACCTATGCTCACCGTCTGGTGCAGCGTCAGGCTGAAGTGCGTAAAAACGGCACTTTATCCTGGCTGCGTCCGGATGCAAAAAGCCAGGTTACCTTCCAGTATGACGACGGCAAAATCGTCGGTATTGATGCGGTTGTTCTGTCGACTCAGCACTCTGAAGACATCGATCAGAAATCGCTGCAAGAAGCCGTTATGGAAGAGATCATCAAGCCGGTACTGCCGACTGAATGGCTGACTGCTTCGACCAAGTTCTTCATCAACCCAACCGGTCGTTTCGTAATCGGCGGTCCAATGGGCGACTGTGGACTGACAGGTCGTAAAATCATCGTTGATACCTACGGCGGCATGGCGCGTCACGGCGGCGGTGCATTCTCTGGTAAGGATCCGTCTAAAGTTGACCGTTCCGCAGCCTATGCAGCCCGTTACGTCGCGAAAAACATTGTTGCCGCTGGTCTGGCTGATCGCTGTGAGATTCAGGTTTCCTACGCAATCGGCGTGGCTGAACCGACCTCTATCATGGTGGAAACGTTCGGTACTGAAAAAGTGCCTTCTGAGCAACTGACCCTGCTGGTGCGCGAGTTCTTCGACCTGCGCCCGTATGGCCTGATTCAGATGCTGGATCTGCTGCACCCGATTTACAAAGAAACCGCTGCTTACGGTCACTTTGGTCGCGAACATTTCCCATGGGAAAAAACCGACAAAGCCGCTCTGCTGCGTGAAGCTGCCGGTCTGAAGTAATTCCCTCACGGTTCAACGCTTATGAAGACCAGCCTCGCGCTGGTCTTTTTTATGTCCTTTTCTCTTCCATACCCCATAGCCAAAGCTACGCTAACCTCCCTTGTTGTAAATAACAAATGAAAGCGATTACATAACACAGAACTTCAACCCAACCTGACTTAACTTCTCTTCGCCCCTATGATTGCATCAGTGTTACATTATATTTCAGCATTGTCTTAAATTCAGACAATTAACTTTATTCACGCTAAATGAATAGCGTTATTTTTCAATGGAATAACTGATAATCCACGTGAATGCCAGTGTAACCGATTACACTAATGTGATGTGATTCTCATTTTTTTACACCGTACTCACCTACCCTTAACATCAACAAAACTAGCTACCCAACCGGAGGGCATCATGCCTGACAATAAAAAAACGGGGCGTTCCAACAAAGCCATGACATTTTTTGTCTGCTTTCTTGCAGCCCTGGCTGGATTACTTTTTGGCCTGGATATCGGTGTTATTGCCGGTGCTTTACCCTTCATCACCGATGAGTTCCAAATTACCCCCCACACTCAGGAATGGGTGGTGAGTTCGATGATGTTTGGTGCTGCCGTGGGTGCCGTCGGCAGCGGTTGGCTCTCCTTCAAACTGGGGCGTAAAAAGAGTTTGATGATCGGCGCAATCCTGTTTGTTGCCGGTTCACTGTTCTCCGCCGCGGCACCAAACGTTGAAGTGCTGTTGGTTTCCCGCGTGCTGCTCGGCCTTGCGGTAGGCGTTGCGTCTTATACCGCGCCGCTTTACCTGTCTGAAATTGCCCCGGAAAAAATTCGTGGCAGCATGATCTCTATGTATCAGTTGATGATCACCATCGGTATTTTGGGTGCGTATCTTTCCGATACGGCGTTTAGCTACAGCGGCGCATGGCGCTGGATGCTGGGCGTGATCATCATCCCTGCCCTGCTGCTGCTGGTTGGCGTTATCTTCCTGCCGGACAGCCCACGCTGGTTTGCTGCTAAACGTCGTTTTGTCGATGCTGAACGTGTTCTGTTGCGTTTGCGTGATACCAGCGCAGAAGCCAAACGCGAGCTGGATGAAATTCGTGAAAGTCTGCAGGTGAAGCAGAGCGGCTGGGCGCTGTTTAAAGAAAACAGCAACTTCCGCCGCGCGGTATTCCTTGGCGTCCTGTTACAGGTGATGCAGCAGTTCACCGGGATGAACGTCATTATGTATTACGCACCGAAAATCTTTGAGCTGGCGGGCTACACCAACACCACCGAGCAGATGTGGGGGACTGTTATCGTCGGTCTGACCAACGTGCTGGCAACCTTTATCGCCATTGGCCTGGTTGACCGTTGGGGCCGCAAGCCTACGCTGATCCTCGGCTTTATCGTCATGGCCGTCGGTATGGGCGTGCTGGGTACGATGATGCACGTGGGTATTCACTCGGCGGCCGCGCAATACTTCGCTGTACTGATGCTGCTGATGTTTATCGTTGGCTTTGCCATGAGCGCCGGTCCGCTGATTTGGGTTCTGTGCTCTGAAATCCAACCGCTGAAAGGCCGCGATTTCGGTATCACCTGCTCTACCGCAACCAACTGGATTGCCAATATGATCGTCGGTGCAACCTTCCTGACGATGCTGAACTCGCTGGGCAGCGCCAATACTTTCTGGGTCTACGGTGGTTTGAACGTCCTGTTCATCTTCCTGACCCTGTGGCTGATACCTGAAACTAAAAATGTCTCTCTGGAACACATTGAACGTAACCTGATGAAAGGTCGTAAACTGCGCGAAATTGGCGCACACGACTAATCACGAAAAGCTTCCTCCCCCGCGGGAGGAAGCCTTCCTCTTGCAGTCCCTTCCCTGCCGCACTATCCTCTGGCGTTATGAAAACCTCCCGTCTCCCTATCGCCATCCAGCAAGCCGTTATGCGCAGCCTGCGGGAAAAACTCGCTCAGGCCAATCTCAAGCTAGAACGCAATTACCCGGAGCCAAAGCTGGTTTACCAACAGCGCGGAACCGCCGCGGGTACCGCGTGGCTACAAACCTACGAAATTCGTCTGAATCCCGTCCTGCTGATGGAGAACGTTGACGCGTTCGTTAACGAAGTGGTGCCCCATGAACTGGCGCATTTACTGGTGTGGAAATACTTTGGCCGCGTGCCGCCGCACGGCAAAGAGTGGAAATGGATGATGGAAAGCGTGCTGGGCGTGCCAGCCCGACGTACGCATCAGTTCGAACTGCAATCCGTGCAGCGTAAGACCTTTACTTACCGCTGCAAGTGTCAGGAACACCAACTGACCGTACGCCGCCATAACCGCGTGATACGCGGCGAAGCCACCTACCGCTGCGTTCACTGCGGCGAACCACTGATTGCAGAATAATCTTCAGAATTATCAGGAACTTTTCTGATCTAACTGATTGCATACAGGAATGACTTTCGCTACGTTGCGGGCTCGTTTTGACACGGAGTTCGTGATGTACCGTAATTTTTCTTTTGCTGCGGCCCTGTTAGCCGCAGCATTTTCAGGCCCGGCTTTAGCCGAAGGCATCAACAGTTTTTCTCAGGCAAAAGCGGCGGGCGTCAAAGTTAACGCCGATGCGCCAGGCGATTTCTACTGCGGTTGTAAAATTAACTGGCAAGGCAAAAAAGGGGTCGTGGACCTCGAATCCTGCGGCTATAAAGTGCGAAAAAACGAAAACCGCGCCAGTCGAATTGAATGGGAGCACGTTGTCCCCGCCTGGCAGTTTGGTCATCAGCGCCAGTGCTGGCAGGACGGAGGGCGTAAAAACTGCGCTAAAGATCCGGTCTATCGCAAAATGGAAAGCGATATGCATAACCTGCAGCCTGCGGTAGGTGAAGTGAATGGCGATCGCGCTAACTTCATGTACAGCCAGTGGAACGGTGGCGAAGGCCAGTATGGACAGTGCGCGATGAAGGTTGATTTCAAAGAGAAAGTTGCCGAGCCGCCTGCCCGCGCCCGTGGCGCCATCGCGCGTACCTATTTTTATATGCGCGACCAATACAACCTGACGCTCTCTCGCCAGCAAACCCAGCTTTTTAATGCCTGGAATAAGCAGTATCCGGTCACCGACTGGGAGTGTGAGCGCGACGAACGCATCGCGAAGGTACAGGGGAATCATAACCCCTATGTGCAACGCGCTTGCCAGGCGCAAAAGAGCTAACCTACACTAGCGGCAATATTTTTAACCATGCCCTGCCTGTTGCAGCCCAGGGCCATGACGCGGATGTTTAACTATGCGCATTCCTCGCATTTATCACCCAGAGCCACTCGCTTCCGGTAGCCAAATTTCACTGTGTGAAGATGCAGCCAACCATATCGGCCGCGTACTACGTATGGGGCCAGGCCAGCTGCTACAGCTGTTTGATGGCAGCAATCAGGTATTCGACGCCGAAATTACCCATGCCAGTAAGAAAAGCGTGGAAGTGAAGGTGCTTAACGCTGAACTCGACGATCGGGAATCACCGTTGCATATCCACCTGGGCCAGGTAATGTCGCGCGGTGAAAAAATGGAATTTACTATCCAGAAATCGATTGAACTGGGTGTAAGCCTCATTACGCCACTTTTTTCTGAGCGTTGCGGCATTAAACTGGACAATGAACGCCTGAACAAGAAGCTCCAGCAGTGGCAGAAAATCGCTATTGCCGCCTGCGAACAGTGCGGTCGTAATCGGGTGCCTGAAATTCGCCCGGCAATGGATCTGGAAGCATGGTGCGCAGAACAGGACGAAGGACTGAAGCTCAATCTGCATCCTCGCGCCAGCGCCAGCATTAACACGCTGCCGCTCCCGGTGGAGCGCATCCGCTTGCTGATTGGCCCGGAAGGTGGGTTGTCGGCAGATGAAATTGCCATGACCGCACGGTATCAGTTTACTGATATTCTGTTAGGACCTCGCGTTCTGCGTACTGAGACAACTGCGCTCACCGCCATTACCGCGCTTCAGGTGCGTTTTGGCGATCTGGGCTAAGGCATAAACGGAGAAGAACATGATCAAGCTCGGCATCGTGATGGATCCCATCGCAAGCATCAACATCAAGAAAGATTCCAGTTTCGCTATGCTGCTGGAAGCGCAACGCCGCGGTTACGAAATTCATTATATGGAGATGGCCGATCTTTATCTGATCAACGGTGAAGCCCGCGCCCATACGCGTACCCTGAGCGTAGAGCAGAACTACGACAAATGGTATGAGTTCAAGAGCGAACAGGATCTCCCGCTGGCAGACCTGGACGTTATTCTGATGCGTAAGGATCCGCCGTTTGATACCGAGTTCATCTACGCGACCTATATTCTGGAACGTGCAGAAGAGAAAGGAACGCTGATCGTCAACAAACCGCAGAGCCTGCGCGACTGCAACGAAAAGTTGTTCACCGCATGGTTTGCCGATCTGACGCCGGAAACTCTGGTCACGCGTAATAAAGCGCAGCTGAAAGCCTTCTGGCAAAAACACAGCGACATCATTCTCAAACCGCTGGACGGCATGGGCGGGGCCTCTATTTTCCGCGTGAAGGAAGGCGATCCGAACCTTGGCGTTATTGCGGAAACGCTGACCGAGCACGGTACCCGCTACTGCATGGCGCAGAACTATCTGCCAGCCATTAAAGACGGCGATAAACGCGTGCTGGTGGTCGATGGCGAACCCGTTCCTTACTGCCTGGCGCGTATTCCGCAGGGCGGCGAAACCCGTGGCAACCTGGCCGCAGGTGGTCGTGGCGAGCCGCGTCCATTAACCGACAGTGACTGGGAAATTGCCCGTCGCATTGGGCCAACGCTGAAAGCGAAAGGTTTGATTTTTGTCGGTCTGGATATCATTGGCGATCGTCTGACGGAAATTAACGTCACCAGCCCAACCTGTATTCGTGAAATTGAAGCGGAGTTCCCGGTTTCGATTACCGGTATGCTGATGGATGCCATTGAGGCCCGTCTGCAGAAGTAAATACGTTGCCGGATGGCGACGATTTCGCGTCTAATCCGGCCTACAATTGCACCCCGTAGGCCGGATTAGGCAAAGCCGACATCCGGCAAGCTATTTTCAGAGGGTGACATCTTCGCACTTTGCCCACATACTGGGCGCTGTTGCTTTTTTGAACCAGGAAACAGAACCTCTGACAATGAATTTACAGCATCACTTTCTAATTGCCATGCCTGCTCTCCAGGATCCAATTTTCCGCCGTTCCGTGGTGTATATCTGCGAACATAATGAGAACGGAGCAATGGGGATTATCGTCAATAAGCCTCTGGAAAACTTACAAATTGAAGGGATTCTGGAAAAGCTGAAGATTACTCCAGAAGAACGCGATCCGGCCATTCGTCTGGATAAGCCCGTGATGCTCGGCGGCCCGCTGGCAGAAGACCGTGGATTTATACTTCATACCCCACCGTCGCGCTTTGCGTCCAGTATTCGCATTTCTGATAACACCATCATCACAACCTCCCGCGATGTATTAGAAACCCTGGGTACGCAGGAACAACCGTCCGAAGTGCTGGTTGCGCTGGGTTATTCATCATGGGAAAAGGGCCAACTGGAACAAGAGTTACTGGATAACGCCTGGCTTACGGCCCCTGCCGATCTCAACATCTTATTCAAAACACCGATTGCCGACCGCTGGCGCGATGCGGCGAAGCTTATCGGGATAGATATTCAGACCATGCCCGGCGTGGCGGGACACGCATGATGAACGGAACATTACTCTCTTTTGATTTTGGTACGAAAAGTATCGGCGTCGCCGTGGGTCAACGCATTACCGGTACGGCAAGGCCATTGCCCGCCATCAAAGCACAGGACGGTACGCCAGACTGGAATTTGATTGAACGCCTGCTGAAAGAGTGGCAACCGGATGAAATCATTGTCGGCCTGCCGCTCAACATGGATGGCACCGAGCAGCCCCTTACCGCGCGCGCACGTAAATTCGCTAATCGCATTCATGGTCGCTTTGGCGTAACCGTAACGCTGCACGATGAACGTTTGAGCACCGTCGAAGCCCGCTCAGGCCTGTTTGAGCAAGGCGGTTACCGGGCGTTGAATAAAGGCAAAGTGGACTCCGCTTCTGCCGTTATTATCCTGGAAAGCTATTTCGAGCAGGGCTATTAAAGCCGCCCCTGCGCCTGTCGCTGCTGCAAACTTTGTGCAAATGTCTGCATACCTGTCTGCTGCCCGGTTTGAATCACGCCGGGTAGCTGATGCGTTTTCCCTTCGCGGATCAAATTGCCCACGGCGGGCGTGTTGACGAGTAGTTCGAATAGCGCCACGCGTCCCCCCTGCTTATCCTCCTCAAGTTTTTGCGAAAGAACCGCCCGCAGGCTGTCTGCCAGTTGGTTACGCACAGGATCTTTCTCTGTTGCTGCAAAGGAATCCACCAGCCGCGCGATGGCCTGCGCCGCACCTCGCGTATGTAACGTTGCCAGCACCAGATGTCCGGTTTCCGCCGCCGTTAATGCCAGCCGAATGGTTTCCACGTCGCGCAGCTCGCCCAGCAAAATAACGTCGGGATCTTCGCGTAGCGCACCGCGCAAACCGGCGGCGAAAGAGGCGCAGTGTGCGCCCACCTCCCGCTGTTGAATCAGACAACGTCGGCTGGTGTAGCGATATTCAATAGGATCTTCCAGCGTCAGAATGTGCCCCTCAATATGCTGATTAAGATACTCCACCATCGCCGCCAGGGTCGTAGATTTACCGCTGCCGGTAGCGCCTGTCACCAGAATCAACCCATTTTCACTGTGAAGCAGTTCAGGTATGACCGCGGGAGGCAGAAGATCGTCTAAATGAGGACAATCCAGCGGTAGCAGTCTTAGCGCCAGCGAGGTTCCCTGCTGATGGACAAATGCGCTGGCGCGCAGCCGCCGGGAGTCCGTCAGGGTAACGGCAAAATCAATCTGCCCTTGCTCCTGCAACTGTACCTGTTGTTGCTCACTGAGCCAGCACATCAGCAGATTCTCTACGTCAGGCGTGGTAAACGGTGCGCTTTCGACTTTTCCACGCCTGCGCCAACGCGCGGGCCATGCATTGCACAGGTGTAGATCCGACACGTTATGCTTTACACTAAGGGCCACTATTTCTTCCATATTCATATGAACATCCTCGGAAAATGAACGATATCGCGCATAACCTGGCACATGTCCGGGACAAAATCTCAGCCGCCGCGACGCGTTGCGGGCGGTCTTCAGAAGAAGTTATGTTGCTTGCAGTCAGCAAAACCAAACCTGCGAGCGCCATCGAAGAAGCCATTACCGCAGGGCAGCGTGCCTTCGGTGAAAACTATGTCCAGGAAGGGGTGGATAAAATCCGCTACTTTCAGGAAAAAGGCGTCAACGATCTGCAGTGGCACTTTATCGGCCCGCTGCAGTCCAACAAAAGTCGTCTGGTCGCCGAGCACTTTGACTGGTGCCATACGATCGACCGTCTACGTATCGCTGCCCGTCTGAGCGAACAGCGCCCGGCAGACTTGCCGCCGCTGAATGTGCTGATCCAGATTAATATCAGCGATGAGAACAGTAAGTCAGGGATTCCGCTGGCAGAGCTTGATGCCCTGGCCGCTGAAGTCGCTGCGCTGCCGCGCATTACCCTGCGTGGTTTGATGGCTATTCCCGCTCCTGAGTCAGATTATGTAAGGCAGTTTGAAGTTGCACAGCAAATGGCTGTAGCATTTGCCGGGTTGAAAACACGCTATCCAAATATCGATACGCTCTCGCTGGGGATGTCTGATGATATGGATGCCGCTATCGCGGCGGGTAGCACGATGGTGCGCATCGGCACTGCCATTTTTGGTGCTCGTGATTACACTAAAAAATAAGGAAAATTAAGGAACACCATGAATACGTTGACCTTCCTGCTCTCAACGGTAATTGAGCTGTATACCATGGCGCTGCTGCTGCGCGTGTGGATGCAATGGTCTCGCTGCGATTTCTACAACCCGTTCTCGCAGTTTATTGTGAAAATCACTCAGCCCATTATTGGGCCGTTACGCCGTATTATTCCTCCGATGGGGCCCATTGACAGCGCATCAGCATTAGTCGCGCTCGTTCTCAGCTTTATCAAAGCCATCGTGCTATTTAAGGTGGTCACGTTCCAGCCGATCATCTGGATCGCCGCCGTGCTGATTGTCCTGAAGACCATTGGGCTGCTGATTTTCTGGGTGCTGCTGGTAATGGCGATTATGAGCTGGGTCAGCCAGGGTCGCAGCCCGGTGGAGTACGTGCTGATTCAACTGGCGGATCCGCTGTTGCGTCCTATCCGTCGCATACTTCCTGGCATGGGCGGGATCGATTTCTCCCCAATGATTCTGGTTCTGCTGCTCTATGTCATTAACATGGGTATCGCGGAAGTGTTACAGGCGACAGGCAACATGCTGCTGCCGGGGCTGTGGATGGCGCTATGAGTGCCGTTACACCCTGCGACGACGGTCTGGTTTTACGGCTCTATATTCAGCCGAAAGCCAGCCGTGACAGTATTGTGGGTTTACATGGCGACGAAGTTAAAGTCGCCATTACCGCCCCGCCGGTCGATGGACAAGCCAACAGCCATCTGGTGAAGTTTCTCGGCAAACAGTTCCGCGTAGCGAAAAGCCAGGTCGTTATTGAGAAGGGCGAGCTTGGTCGTCACAAACAGGTTAAAATTATTCATCCGCAACAGATCCCGCCCGAAATTGCGGCGCTAACTGATTAGGTATCCCATGCAAAAAGTTGTCCTCGCGACCGGCAATGCCGGTAAAGTGCGTGAACTCGCCTCTCTTCTGAGTGATTTCGGTCTTGATGTTGTTGCCCAAACGGATCTGGGTGTTGATTCTGCAGAAGAGACCGGGCTGACGTTTATTGAGAACGCCATTCTGAAGGCGCGTCATGCCGCGCAAATTACGGGTTTGCCAGCCATTGCTGATGACTCCGGCCTGGCAGTAAATGCCCTTGGCGGCGCGCCGGGTATCTATTCAGCCCGCTATTCCGGCGAAGATGCGACCGATCAGCAGAACCTGGAAAAACTGCTCCACACCCTGCGGGATGTCCCGGATGACCAGCGTCAGGCGCAATTCCACTGCGTGCTGGTGTATATGCGCCATGCGGACGATCCCACGCCTTTAGTGTGCCACGGAAGCTGGCCGGGCGTGATTACCCGTGAACCAGCCGGAAACGGTGGTTTTGGTTACGACCCAATCTTTTTTGTGCCGTCCGAAGGAAAAACAGCTGCTGAGCTGACCCGCGAAGAAAAAAGTGCGATTTCTCACCGCGGACAGGCACTGAAGCTGCTGCTGGATGCCCTGCGCAATGGTTAACCTTCCGCCGCTAAGTCTTTATATTCACATCCCCTGGTGCGTGCAGAAATGCCCGTACTGCGACTTTAACTCGCATGCGCTTAAGGGCGAGGTTCCTCATGACGACTATGTTCAGCACCTGCTGAGCGATCTGGATACTGAGGTGGCCCATGCCCAGGGGCGCGAAGTAAAGACAATTTTTATCGGTGGTGGTACGCCGAGCCTGCTTTCTGGCCCGGCAATGCAAACGCTGCTCGACGGCGTGCGTGCACGGCTGAATCTGGCCGCAGATGCAGAAATCACAATGGAGGCGAATCCCGGGACGGTGGAAGCCGATCGCTTTGTTGATTATCAACGCGCTGGCGTAAACCGTATCTCAATTGGCGTACAGAGCTTTAGCTCCGCCAAACTCGAGCGTCTGGGACGTATTCACGGGCCGGAAGAAGCCAAACGAGCAGCACACCTGGCGAGCGGTCTGGGGCTACGCAGCTTTAACCTCGACCTGATGCATGGTTTGCCAGATCAGACGCTGGAAGAGGCGCTGGGCGATTTACAGCAGGCCATCGCGCTCAATCCACCGCATCTTTCCTGGTATCAGTTGACCATCGAACCCAACACGCTGTTCGGTTCCCGACCGCCTGTTTTACCAGACGATGATGCGCTGTGGGATATTTTTGAGCAAGGCCACCAGTTGCTGACCGCCGCCGGGTATCAACAGTACGAAACCTCAGCCTATGCAAAGCCGGGCTATCAGTGTCAGCACAACCTTAATTACTGGCGTTTTGGCGACTATCTCGGTATTGGCTGCGGCGCGCATGGCAAAATTACGTTCCCGGACGGGCACATTCTGCGTACCACCAAAACGCGGCATCCGCGTGGCTACATGCAAGGGCGTTATCTCGAAAGTCAGCGTGATGTCGCCGAAGCCGATAAGCCGTTCGAGTTCTTTATGAACCGTTTCCGGTTGCTTGAGGCCGCGCCTCGCGCGGAGTTCAGACAATATACCGGGCTTACCGAGGACGTTATTCGTCGACAGATCGATGAGGCTATTTCCCAGGGCTACCTGAGTGAATGCGATGAATACTGGCAGATTACTCAACACGGTAAGCTGTTTTTGAACTCTCTGTTGGAGCTGTTTCTGGCGGAGTAATACGGTAACGATCCAGGCCGGATAAGGCCTTGAGCCGCATCCGGCAAATTGCCTGATGGCGCTGCGCTTATCAGGCCTACAGGGTTAGGTCGATGAGCGCAGCCACCTTCAGCCATTAATACTGATTAAACATTTCCTGGATCTGTTTAGGATCCTTGGTTTGAGTCAGCGCAAGCTGCAGCAGAACACGTGCTTTTTGCGGGTTCAGGGAACCTGAAGCCACAAATCCGTATTTTGCATCATCAACTTCTGCATCCTGCGTGGTGGCACCCGTTGGTACACGAGATGAACGCACCACAACGGTACCTTTATGCGCGGCGGTTGCCAGCGTATCGAAAATGGTTTTATACAAGTTACCGTTACCTACACCCGCACTAACGATCCCTGCGTAACCCGCATCTACCAGCGCTTTTGCCGGCAGATCGGAGGCGTTAGCATAGTTGTAAACAATCCCAACTTTCGGCAGCTCGGTCAGCTTAGAAACATCGAACGGAGTAGACGTGGTGTGCTTACGCGCAGGCGTACGCTGGTAGTCGATTTTACCGTTATGAATGTAACCCAACGGGCCGTAGTTAACGGATTTGAAGGTAGCAACATCGGTAGTGTTGGTTTTAGTCACGTCGCGACCATCCATAACGGTGTCGTTCATCACCACCAGCACTCCGCGGTTGGCAGAGGCCTTGTCTGCGGCAGTTACCACTGCGTTATACAGGTTGAACGGGCCATCAGCGCTCATACCCGTAGATGGACGCATGGCGCCGACCAGCACGACCGGCTTGTTGCACTTGACGGTCAGGTCGAGGAAATAGGCGGTTTCTTCCATGGTATCCGTACCATGTGTCACCACGAAGCCGTCGGTTTTATCACACTCGGTATTAATCTTTTTGGCCAGCGTTAACCAGACTTCGTCATTCATATCCTGGGAGCCGATGTTCACCACCTGCTCGCCTTTAACGACAGCGATATCTTTCAACTGAGGTACGGCCTCAACCAGATTTTCTACGCCAACCTTGCCTGCCGTGTAGTTAGATTTTGTCGCGGAATCACCACCGCCGGCAATCGTCCCACCGGTCGCTAAAATGGTGATGTTTGGCAGTGCAAGCGCCGCGCCGCTGAAACCCATAACCAGTGCGGCAAGTGCCGTTCTCTTGAAAAACTCCATGTTATTTCTCCAGTTACTTGAATTTGCAGCATTATGTCTATCCTACAGATGAATAATGTGACGAGTTCCAATTAACCAGATTTATATCTCCATCAAATTGTCATTCTTAGAGATGGATATCAAAAAAACAGAAATATACAAAATAAAACGGCACAGAATGTTTCTGCGCCGTTAAAAAGGGGTGAAGATTATTTCAGAGTGCTAACCAGCGTTTTACGATCGTTTTCCAGCGTCACGACGCGGGCACAAACATCTTTGCCAAACTGTTGGAAGTCTTGTTCCTGATTCTTCCATTCGTTTTGAATTGAGGTTTGCAAGCCACCAAGGCTACCGAGCACGCCCTGCAACGGATTACCACCGCCTTTGAGTACGGCTTTGGCACCCATTTCGTTGATGCTGTCCTGCAAAATACCGCCCATCGCCTGATTCACCAGCTGTTGTCCGTCCGCGCGGACTTGATCAATCGCCTTATAATGGAAGGTCAGGCCATCAGTTCGATGCTCGATGATACGGTTCATCTGCTCTTTCAATTGCGCATCCAGCTTGGTTAAGCGGCCACGCATGTTGCTGCTTTCACCGACCTCTTTGGCGATGATTTTATCCAGCGCCACGCGACCTTTCTCTACGCGCGCTCTGGCACCTTCGTCAATCCACGGCAGGCTGCTACGCAACGCCGCCTGATAATCTTTGGCCTGCTCACGCTGTGCGGCGTTCAGGCTGTACTGTTTACCGTTGAAGGTGACATCGCCGGCCTGGGTAATAATCAGGTCGCCGTTCTCACCCTTCACTTGCACCGTTTGTGGGCTCAAAATCACATCGTCACGCGGGGTGACGCTGCACTGGTAATCTGCATGTGCGGCCATCGCCGTGAACGTTAGGACTGCCGCCAGCAGCGTTTTGCGCATCATATCTTTCCCTCAAGACAAATCGGGCCGGCATTTGCCGACCCTGTGCTACTTAGTCCCACCAAATATCGAAAAGTTCGCTGGTACGCACTTCTTCTAGTTTGTGCTCTTCCAGCCACTTACGCACGATTGCCTGGTGTTCTTCGGTGCATTTGCCAATTTCCTGCAGACAGATCAGACCTTCCCAGGCCAGATAGCCGCTGCCGTCAAAAGCCAGCTTGTTCGGTTCGATAACTTCATTGATAAAGTCATCAACGATTTGATCGACCTGCTCTCCAGATGTACCCTCCGGGAAACGCCATGCAACTGAAAATCCTACTTCCTGGAATTCTTCGATGTGCATCTTTTTACGCAGACGACGGCTACGGTTCTTTGCCATTATTTCACCCTCTCGAACATTAAGTCCCATACGCCGTGGCCAAGACGATGACCACGTTGTTCAAATTTGGTTACCGGGCGCGATTGTGGGCGCGGTACATAATCGTTACTCTCGGACTGGTTTTTATACCCGTCAATGGAGGACATCACTTCCAGCATATGTTCCGCATAAGCTTCCCAGTCGGTTGCCATGTGGAATACGCCGCCCAGCTTCAGCTTACTTAAGATATGCTCAGCAAACGGTACCTGAACGATACGGCGTTTATTATGACGTGCTTTATGCCACGGGTCAGGGAAAAACAGTTGAACCATAGATAAAGAATTGTCAGGAATCATTTTATGCAGGACTTCAACGGCATCATGGCACATGACGCGCAGGTTCTCGACACCCTCTTCATGGGCTGAAGCCAGACACGCACCAACGCCCGGCGAGTGAACCTCAATGCCAAGGAAATTCTGTTCCGGACGCGCTTTTGCCATTGCGACCAGCGACGCTCCCATACCAAAACCGATTTCCAGCGTGACTGGCGCATCACGGCCAAACAGTTCTGCGAAATTTACAGGCTCTTCGCTGAACTCAACGCCCATCACCGGCCAGTAGTTTTCCAGCGCGTGCTCCTGCCCTTTCGTCAGTCGCCCCTGGCGACGAACAAAACTACGAATCCGGCGCAGAGGGCGGCCGTTTTCATCAAATTCCGGTGAAATGACGTCGTTCTTCATAAAAGTTTAGTCTGCTGTGTTTGAGTTCTGAAAACGGGCATTATCCAAAGTTAGTTGCCGGATGCAAGTAAAGGAAGAAAGTGAGCAGCGGAAAGTTCCGGTTTACACCCCGTTGCCGCTGTGCTGCAATCTTGCCCCCGGCAATAATGAAACGGTAATCATGCAAGCGTCTCAATTCTCGGCTCAGGTGTTGAGCTGGTACGACAAATACGGGCGGAAAACGCTACCCTGGCAAATTGACAAGACGCCTTACAAAGTATGGCTCTCTGAGGTAATGCTGCAACAAACTCAGGTTGCGACCGTTATCCCTTATTTTGAGCGTTTTATGGTGCGCTTCCCAACGGTAAGCGATTTAGCTCATGCGCCGCTGGATGAAGTTCTGCATTTATGGACAGGGCTGGGCTATTACGCCCGGGCGCGTAATCTGCATAAAGCCGCACAGCAGGTTGTGACGCTGCATGGCGGCACATTCCCACAAACCTTTGATGAGGTGGCTGCTCTGCCAGGCGTAGGACGTTCAACCGCAGGCGCGATCCTTTCTCTTTCTCTGGGTCAGCATTTTCCGATTCTCGACGGTAACGTCAAACGCGTGCTGGCTCGCTGTTATGCTGTAAGCGGCTGGCCGGGTAAAAAAGAGGTCGAAAAGAAGCTGTGGGAGTTGAGCGAGCAGGTTACACCTGCCCATGGCGTTGAGCGGTTTAATCAGGCGATGATGGATTTAGGCGCCATGGTCTGTACGCGCTCAAAACCTAAATGTTCGCTGTGTCCGTTGGATAATGGCTGTGTGGCCAGCGCCAATGCAAGCTGGGCGCTGTACCCGGGTAAAAAAACCAAGCAAACGCTGCCGGAACGGACGGGCTATTTTTTACTGATGCAGCATAATGACGAAGTATTGCTCGCACAGCGACCGCCCAGCGGCTTATGGGGTGGTTTATACTGTTTTCCGCAGTTTGACGATGAAAACGGACTGCGCAACTGGCTGGCGCAACGACAAATTAACGCAGATAATCTGACCCAACTTAATGCGTTTCGCCATACCTTTAGCCATTTCCACTTAGACATTGTGCCTATGTGGCTTCCCGTGTCTTCATTCGGCTCATGCATGGATGAAGGCAACGCGCTCTGGTATAACTTAGCGCAACCGCCGTCGGTCGGACTGGCGGCTCCCGTGGAGCGTTTGTTACAGCAATTACGTGCCGGTACACACGTTTAACGTACCGGTCGAAAGAGAGGATTTTATATGAGCAGAACGATTTTTTGCACTTTCCTGCAACGCGAAGCAGAAGGCCAGGACTTCCAGCTGTACCCGGGCGAGCTGGGGAAACGCATCTACAACGAGATTTCTAAAGAAGCATGGGCGCAATGGCAGCATAAGCAAACCATGCTGATTAACGAGAAGAAACTCAACATGATGAACGTTGAGCATCGTAAGTTACTGGAACAGGAGATGATTAACTTCCTGTTTGAAGGCAAAGATGTGCATATTGAAGGCTATACACCAGAGTCTTAAGAACCGTTGCCGGATGGCGCTGCGCTTATCCGGCCTACGATTTGATCTGGTCCTTGCAAATAACAAACACAACACGCACTCCCGGAATGATGAAAAAATTTCTCGCGCTTGCCGTTATTGCGCCGTTGCTCATCTCCTGTTCCAGTTCGACCAAAAAAGGCGATTCCTATAACGAAGCCTGGGTCAAGGATACCAACGGTTTTGATATTCTGATGGGGCAATTTGCCCATAACATTGAGAATCTGTGGGGGTTTAAGGAAGTGCTGATTGCGGGTCCGAAGGACTACGTAAAGTATACCGATCAGTATCAAACCCGCAGCCATATCAACTTTGATGACGGTACAATCACCGTCGAGACCATTGCCGGGACAGATCCCGCCGGGCACCTGCGTCGGGCGATTATCAAGACATTGCTGATGGGTGATGATCCGGGTTCTATCGACCTCTATTCCGATGTCGACGACATTAAGATTTCCAAAGAGCCGTTCCTGTACGGGCAGGTGGTCGATAATACTGGCCAGCCAATTCGTTGGGAGGGACGCGCCACCAATTTCGCTGACTATCTGCTGAAAACACGCCTGAAAAGCCGCAGCAACGGTATTCGCATCATCTATAGCGTGACCATCAACCTGGTACCGAACCACCTTGATAAGCGCGCGCATAAATACGTCGGCATGGTGCGTCAGGCTTCGCGTAAGTATGGCGTCGATGAGTCGCTGATTCTGGCCATCATGCAAACCGAATCCTCATTTAACCCGTATGCGGTCAGCCATGCCGATGCGCTGGGGTTGATGCAGGTGGTGCAACACAGTGCCGGGAAAGATGTGTTTCGTTCGCAGGGGCGCTCCGGCACGCCGAGCCGTAGCTTCCTGTTTGACCCGGCCAGCAACATTGATACCGGTACCGCTTATCTGGCAATGCTTAACAACGTCTATCTGGGCGGTATTGATAATCCAACCTCCCGTCGCTATGCGGTCATCACGGCATATAACGGCGGTGCGGGCAGCGTGCTGCGCGTTTTCTCGAACGATAAAATTCAGGCCGCGAATATTATCAACAGCATGACCCCGGGGGACGTTTATCAAACGCTGACTACCCGACATCCGTCTGCTGAATCACGCCGATACCTTTACAAGGTCAATTCCGCGCAAAAATCATATCGACGCCGCTAATATATCCCTCTTCTGTCCCGGTAAACGGGGCCCGGAAGAGGGCAAAGTGTTAACCCCGTCACTATTTTGCTTTGCAATTAGAAATTGTTTGCAAATATTTGTCACAGGTAACAAAAAAAGAGTGTCCCTCGTTGATAGAATCACATCATCAAGCCCCGGCAAATGTGCCTTTTAAAACATTCATCCGCATTACGGTGTGAGGAAATTAACATGAATCTTAAGCTGCAGCTGAAAGTGCTCTCGTTTCTGCAGTTCTGCTTATGGGGTAGTTGGCTCACTACCCTCGGCTCCTATATGTTTGTCACCCTAAAATTCGATGGTGCATCCATTGGCGCAGTGTATAGCTCGCTGGGGATCGCCGCCGTGTTTATGCCTACGCTGTTAGGGATTGTGGCCGACAAATGGATCAGTGCGAAATGGGTGTACGCCATTTGTCACCTGGTCGGCGCAGCAACACTGTTCGCCGCAGCCGAAGTCACCACCCCAGGCGCCATGTTCTTTGTGATCTTGCTTAACTCTTTGGCCTATATGCCAACGCTCGGGTTAATCAACACCATCTCTTACTATCGCCTGCAGTCAGCCGGGATGGATATTGTCACCGACTTCCCGCCAATCCGTATCTGGGGCACCATCGGCTTTATCATGGCGATGTGGGGCGTGAGCTTCTCCGGCTTCGAGCTGAGCCATATGCAGCTGTATATCGGTGCAACGCTGTCCGTTGTTTTGGCACTGTTCACGCTGACGCTGCCGCATATTCCGGTGGCTAACCAGCAGAAAAACCAGAGCTGGACATCCATGCTCGGTCTGGACGCCTTCGCGCTGTTTAAAAACAAGCGCATGGCGATTTTCTTTATCTTCTCAATGATGCTGGGCGCTGAGCTGCAGATTACCAATATGTTCGGTAATACCTTCCTGCACAGCTTCGATAACAACCCGCTGTTCTCCGGTAGCTTCATCGTTGAACACGCCTCGGTGATGATGTCGATCTCGCAGATTTCCGAGACGCTGTTTATCCTGACCATCCCGTTCTTCTTGAGCCGTTACGGTATTAAGAATGTGATGCTTATCAGTATTGTGGCGTGGATGTTGCGCTTCGGCCTGTTTGCCTACGGCGATCCAACGCCGTTCGGTACCGTGCTGCTGGTTCTGTCGATGATTGTTTACGGCTGCGCCTTCGACTTCTTCAACATCTCGGGCTCGGTGTTCGTGGAGAAAGAAGTTCGCCCTGAAATCCGCGCCAGCGCACAGGGTATGTTCCTGATGATGACCAACGGCTTCGGTTGTATTCTGGGTGGTCTGGTGAGCGGTAAAGTGGTTGAGTACTACACGCTGAACGGTATTACCGACTGGCAGACCGTGTGGCTGATCTTCGCTGGCTACTCGCTGGTACTGGCTTTTGCCTTCGTGGCGCTGTTTAAATACAAACACGTACGCGTTCCGACAGGCACGCACACTATCGCACACTAACGTTTACACAGAGAAAAGCGGGTTGCCAAAAGGTAACCCGCTTTTTTTGCGCTTACTTCACAACATATCCATACAGACGCTTAATACCGTCCGCATCAGTCTCACTGTAAACGCCCTGCAACTCCGGCGAAAAGCCCGGCAGCAGGTTTACGCCCTCTTCCAGCGCCAGGAAATAACGTTGCACCGCCCCGCCCCAGACTTCACCCGGTACCACGCACAGCACGCCCGGAGGATAAGGCAGCGCACCTTCTGCCGCAACGCGGCCAGCGGCATCACAGATCCGAACCAGCTCAACATCACCACGGATAAAGGCGCTGTTCGCATCCTGCGGGTTCATCGCCACGGCAGGCAAACTCTCCTGGCGGAACATCGCTTTTTGCAGATCCTTGACATCAAAGCTGACGTATAAATCGTGCATTTCCTGACACAGTTCACGCAGCGTGTAATCCCGGTAACGTACCGGATACTTGTTGAAGATGGAGGGCAACACGTCCGCCAGCGGCGTATCGTCCTCAATGTGCTGCTCAAACTGCGCCAGCATTGCCACCAGTTGCGCCAGTTTCTCGGTGCTTTCTGCCGGGGTCAGCAGGAACAAAATCGAGTTAAGGTCGCATTTCTCCGGAACAATGCCGTTTTCACGCAGGTAATGCGCCAGAATCGTCGCCGGAATACCAAACTCAGTATATTGCCCGGTTTGTGCATCAATGCCCGGAGTGGTTAACAACAGCTTGCAGGGATCAACGAAATACTGGTCGCGCGCGTAGCCGGAAAAACCATGCCATTTAGCACCCGGTTCAAAGCTAAAGAAGCGGCGCTCGCTGGCAATCACCGGCGTTGGATAGCTTTCCCACGGTTTGCCATCGACTACCGGGGGAATAAACGGCTGAATCATCTTACAGCGGGCAATAATCGCTTTACGGGTCTCGATCCCCAGCGCCACACACTCCGCCCATAGCCGACGACCGCTCTCGCCTTCATGGATTTTGGCGTTCACGTCCAGCGCCGCAAACAGCGGGTAAAACGGACTGGTGGAAGCATGCAGCATAAACGCATTGTTCAGACGCTTATGCGGGCAGAATCTCGCCTGCCCACGAATATGGTTATCCTTTTTGTGGATCTGCGAAGTTTGTGAGAATCCGGCCTGTTGTTTGTGTACCGACTGGGTGACAAAGATCCCCGGATCGTTAGCATTAAGATCCAGTAGCAGCGGTGACCCATCGGCCATCATCGGGATAAACTGTTCGTAGCCAACCCAGGCAGAATCAAACAGGATGTAATCGCACAGGCTACCGATCTTGTCGATCACCTGTCGGGCGTTGTAGATCGTCCCGTCATAGGTACCGAGCTGAATGATCGCCAGACGGAACGGACGCGGCTGGTCAGCCTTGTGCGGCGCAACTTCACGCAGTTGCTGGCGCAGATACGCCTCATCAAAGCAGTGCTCATCAATACCGCCAATAAAGCCAAACGGATTACGCGCCGCTTCCAGATAAACCGGCGTCGCGCCCGCCTGGATCAGCGCACCGTGGTGGTTGGACTTATGGTTGTTGCGGTCAAACAGCACCAGATCGCCGCGCGTCAGCAGCGCGTTGGTGACCACTTTATTCGCCGCAGAGGTTCCGTTCAGCACAAAGTAGGTTTTATCCGCGTGAAAAACTTTCGCGGCAAATTTCTGCGCATGTTTCGCTGATCCCTCATGAATCAGCAGATCGCCCAGCTTAACGTCAGCGTTGCACATATCCGCGCGGAACAGGTTCTCGCCAAAGAACTCATAGAAATGTCGGCCCGCCGGATGCTTCTTAAAAAACTCACCGTGCTGGTGCCCCGGGCAGGCAAACGTGCTGTTCCCCATTTCGACATACTGGGTAAGCGTGTCATAGAACGGCGGCAGCAACTCTTCCTCATACTGACAGGCAGCAGACTCCAGCTCCAGCCAGTCCTGAGCCTGACCGCAAATCACCGCGTTAACGCCCGCAGGTACATCGACATCAGACTCTGCGAACAAAAACACCGGTATATGAAAACCAGTGCGTTTCAGCAAAGCCAGGATCCCACTGCGGCTGTCCGCAACGGTAATGACGACTGCCGCGACGTCAGTAAAATCGGTGCTGTCCAGCGCAACCACCTGGCGATGGCTGGAAAGACGAGAAGCCAGTTCACCACTGGCGGCAATTTTCATTGATTTCATAAGCGCAATAACCCGTTTCGGGAAAATCAAAAGTCCCGGGCAAAGCCGCATTGCTTTGCCCACGAAATGACGGGTCAAACTGGTTACCAGCCCCGACCGCCAGACATCAGTAAAAGCAGATAGCCTCTGATCTTACTGTTATCCTGCAGTGAGCGTACGCTGCCCTCACCGCATGGTGAGAGCGTGAAGATAAGTCGCAGGAAGGGGCGAACGTCGCGCAAAAAGGCGATGTTGAAGGCGATGTAGGGGGAGTAATATCATCCCAGGCAGCCCCATTCAGACAGGAGAAAATTCGCGCAATCATGGCACCTTTCACCTACTGGCGCAAGATAAAATCCTGTGCTTAAACCTCACAGATAAACAAGCATTTCGTCTGACAATAGCGGCATAATAATGCAATCTGAAACATAATTTCACCCAAACAGTTGCCTTTAACATCAAGACGATAATGGGTATGCAGGAGCAAACGTGGTAATCGGACCCTTTATTAATGCCAGCGCCATTTTATTAGGCGGTGTTCTCGGCGCGCTGCTCAGTCAGCACTTACCCGAACGTATTCGGATCTCAATGACCTCAATATTCGGGTTGTGCTCGTTGGGAATTGGTATCTTGTTGGTTATCAAATGCGTTAACTTGCCGGTGATGGTTCTGGCGACACTGATCGGTGCATTAATTGGCGAATTCTGCCATCTGGAAAAAGGAATCAATGCCGCGGTTGCCAAAGCGCAACAGCTTTTCACCAAATCGGATGCCAATGCAACACACGAATCCTTTATCCAAAGCTATGTGGCGATCATCGTGTTGTTTTGCGCCAGCGGGACCGGGATATTCGGGGCGATCCATGAAGGGATGACCGGCGATCCTAATATTTTAATCGCCAAGTCATTTCTCGATTTCTTCACCGCTATTATCTTCGCCTGCTCGCTAGGGATCGCCGTGTCTGCCATTTTCATACCGATGCTGGCAATTCAGTTGACGCTTGCCACCTGTGCGGCTCTGATTTTACCGCTGACAACCCCAGCCATGATGGCCGATTTCAGCGCTGTAGGCGGACTGTTGCTACTTGCAACCGGTTTGCGGATTTGTGGCATCAAAATGTTTGCGGTGGTGAATATGCTTCCTGCCCTTCTACTGGCAATGCCGCTTTCCGCAGCGTGGACGGCTTTTTTTGCCTGAGAATGCGTGCAATAGCAACAATGTGGTGATAGATTGTGCAGTCTGCATTGATTTGAAGAAATTTCGTTGACGAAACGAAGTGAATCGGGTTTAATGCGCCTCGTTGCCCGGATAGCTCAGTCGGTAGAGCAGGGGATTGAAAATCCCCGTGTCCTTGGTTCGATTCCGAGTCCGGGCACCACTATTTAGAAGAACCCGCCTATGGCGGGTTTTTTGCTTTCTGGGGTTCCGGTAGATATCTAGTCGTCCTGGCCACAGTTACCACCACCGGCTTTGTTGAATAAATAAGATTCCGTGCGAACGTTCCTGTAGCGGGTCGGATTATCATGCAACACGCACGCTTTCTGGCATACCTGCCTTCGTCATTTTGTTCAGTGCACGTACCATGGCCAGAGCGTATGCAACCTGACCATCGTAGTCACGTAGTGTCAGTGCACCTCCGAACAACTGTTTTACCCTATACATGGCCGTTTCCGCTATAGCGCGACGGTAATATTCCGTTGTCCATTTCCACCGAGCATTGCTTCCGCTCAGCCGCTGATTAGCAACAGCACGGTTGCGATCCGCATACTCATCTGGCCAGTAACCCGCTCCCTTTAGGGGGGGAATGAGGGCGCTGATTTTCTTACGGCGCAGTTCATCGTGGCATAACAGGGTGTCGTAAGCGCCATCGGCGGCGTTCTTTGCCGTGTTTTTTGACTTTCCATTCGCCTTCACCGAAGACCTTCAGCCTGGTGGAATCAATCACCAGGTGTGCGATTTCACCCCGGGAGGGTGTTTTAAAACTGACATTGACCGACTTTGCCCGCTTGCTGATACAAGTGTAATCCGGACAGCGTAGCGGAACGCCCATCAGGGAAAAATGGTATCAATAAAGCCCTGTGCAGCCCGCAGGGTCAGCCGGAATACGCGTTTAATAACCAGAACGGTAGTGATGGCAAGGTCAGAATAGCGCTGAGGTCTTCCGCGTGCTGAAGGCGGGGCGGTGTCATACCACGCCTTAATTGTTTCATCGTCCAGCCAGAAAGTCATGGGGCCACGGTTGATAAGCGCTTTGTTATAGGTGTGCCAGTTGGTGATTCTGAACTTCTGCTTTGCCACGGGACTGCCTGCATTGTCAGGGAATATGTGATCTGATCCTTCAACTTAGCAAAAGTTCGATTTATTCAACAAAGCCAATTATATGTGGAAAACTTTTCGATATTAGTTAATTTCCATTATCTTTATTAGAAAAATACGCAACCGGATTCGTTAATTATATTAGTAGTTATGGTAAAAACTGATACATTTATTTGCACACATCGTAAAGTTTACTGCGTGATATATTTATGGTCGTTGATCATTGTTTTACACCACGCAGAATATTGCGTTACATTCATCTGGCGAATAATATTTGCGATTGTATACTCCCGTTGTTTATGATTTATTTTTGTCATACCGTCCGTAAATAACGGTATAATAGGCACTTATTTTTCCGGATTAAATAAAACTGATACATCAATAAGGATGTTATGTATGAATACCAGGTCAGGGTTATTACTGCTTCTTGTTTCAGGCTCCTTTCTGTTAACCGGGTGTGCCAGGACATCCTCCATTGATGCCAGGAAAACAAAATCAGGTGTACCTCACCAGGAGCAAATTGCTCCCACATCACAACTCACCGATCAGGATGTTTTTGGTAATGAACTAACGCTAGAGATCACCGAGGAAGATATTCAGAATGCAGTGGAGGAGGCTCAGGAGCAATTTACTATCCCCCTGAACTCTGCCGTTGTGCTGATAAAATCGGGTTCGCGCGCACCTGATGCCAGGATGCAACAGGAAATGCAGCGCTACTATCGAGTATCCACCTTCTCCGGTATTCCGGTTGTAAAGAAAAAACGCCCTGTTCAGCCAGTTATACCAGTAAAGGAAACACAGGCTGATACAACCACGGATGGTGATTTTTCAGTGGACCGGAACAGTGTTGTCAATGCCAACTATATGCAGGCGATGAGATATATTGCGGCAAAGGGCAGACAGAAAGCCATCGTGGTTTACTGGGATGAACTGGAAGCGGGAAAATATAATTCAGCGACAAAAGAGGTGGTCTGGAAAAAATACGCAGGTGAAAAACTGTCAGGATCATCACTACGCTATTTGATCCGGTTTGCGCTGGTGGATGTCGCCACCGGGGAATGGGCCACATATTCCCCTGCCAATTTTGAATCGGTGACTGCTCCGTTGATCGTACAAACGGATGTAAAAGCGAAAGCTGATGCAATGACCAGTGAGAAAACGGATATTACAGAGCAACAGATTGTCAGCCTGGAACAAAAAACCTGCCAGATGGTGGTCCGGGACCTGGTAAACCGGTACAGCAATAAAATCTGATCAATACCCATATTCAGGAATATCTGCCGCCGATGATCTACGGCGGCAGCCAACGGTACGAGAATGTCCCGCCTTTCAGCATTCTTATTTGCTCAATACCGGCAATGACCTGCGGATATTTTTTACAAGGAATATCCATGATCCTGACTGGATCGTAAACCACATCATTCATTGAACATCCCTGCTATTTTGCTGCATCCTTAAAAAAGCCGCTCTTCCCACAGGCTGTAGGCGCTGGTTCCGGCGATACAGTGCTCCCAGTTAATGCTCTCATAGGTCAGTGACAGCGATTCTTCGGGTTGTCCCTGGCTGCTGGTGATAACATGGGGAACGATCAGATCGATTTTTGCAATCCGGGCATTAATCAGTTTCAGTTTGTAGTACAGCTCATTGATCCCGAAACGGTTAGTGCGGTAGAACTCAAAATCACAGGTCAGACACTCGTTTTCTGAGATGGCTTTATTCAGCAGTGGTGAAGATTTATCCATCGGTTTGCGCACCGTCATCATCAGGTGATTAACGTTCTGCGATCTGCTCAGACTATGATTCATGCTCAGCACCATAATCTGATCCAGATGCGCAATCTGTGCCTTATTACCAATGGACGCCAACGATGAACATCCCGCTGAAATCAGTCCCTGTAACTGTCCGTTCAGTGTCAGGTAGGTTACGTTTGCCATAATTATTTCTCCTTCACCTGCGATGCCGGTTCCCTGGAACCCGCCACCGTAGCAGGCGATATGTTGTTTTTCAGCAGCAGCCAGCGGCTTAACACGCCATCCAGCCGTTCATTAATCTGTTTTTCCAGCACGCCAGTCGTCTGGCCTTTCGCCTGCGCGTCCTGGTACTGTGTCAGCAGCGACTCCAGCGGCGTCTCCTGGTTCAGCGTCCGCTCAGCCTGATAAACCACCGTTTTGATATAGGAAAGTGTGAAGCCCTCTTTCGCCTGCTCGCGCTGAACCAGCAGTTCAGCAAACGTGCGTAAATCCTGGCGGGTCTGCTGCCAGCCTTTCATCTGCGGACTGTTCTGCGCGCGGGCTTTCAGCGTTGTATTCCACTGCGCCGTTGCCTGCTGCTGTTGCAGGCTCTCCGGCCAGCGGCTGTCCGCCAGTCGCATCATCTGCATACCGGTTTCCAGTGGTTGTAGCGGTGGGGCATCAGGAAGCTGTTGCAGTCGTTGCCCGTAGCTGTTCAGATCCGGGAAAGCCAGCCAGGCCGTGGCTGCTCCCTGTGCGGTATCCCTGACCTGCGCCAGTTGCTGCTGTACCGGATATACCTGCCACCACCAGAGCGCGGCTGCGACGACGACGGTACAGACGACGCCAGCCGCAAAGCTTTTGAGCCTGTTTCCCGGTGGCGTGCCTGCCACGCCGTTCACAGTTGCGCAGTGGTGAACCTCCACCTTCATGTCCGGCAGGTCTGGAAGAGGCGGAACAACCTCCGCCGTTGCGGGAACGCCTTCCGGAGCATAGACCAGCGTTCTGACCGTAGTATTTACCTGCGTATCCTCGCGGCCACCGGGGTGTGGCTCCAACCGTTTACGCGTGTTCTGCACAAAGTACAGCAAGTTCTCCACACGCGGTGCCCGCTTCAGATCTACCTGCTGGAGTTTGTCGCAGATGAGCTGTAAGGCCCGTTCGGTACGGTACAGCAGCGGCAAATCAGTTTCCGCAAAGGACATCTGCTGGCGCAGGATATTGCCGGTGCGGGTGTTGAACCAGTCCAGCATTTCGGTACGGGCATGATTATCCTGCGGCCAGAATTTATCCCATTCATGACTAATCATCGCCGCCAACAGTTCCGTTCCCTCACAGAACCCCGCCAGCCCCTGCGTGCGGGTACGCGCCAGGGTGTAGTACGTCGCAGTGTGCAAATCCACACCATTCGCTCTGAAGATGCTCAGCGCCAGCGATTCCACCAGTTTCCAGTTAAGCTGAGGTTGTGACGGGTGGCTGGCCTTATTGATTTCCTCGCGAATGGCGCTGAATTCCGGCAGACCACGTGGGTCGCTGCCGGTCACAATGGTCTGTGTCAGTACGTTGTTATTCATCCCTGCCTCCTCAGTACAGCGTATCCGGCAGACGGAACTGGCTGAACAGCCCGCCAGTGAACGGGTTATCTTCGCTGTCGGTATGTACCCGGTAGACCATTGCGCCGCCGTCCACGTTAAAGCGCACGCCGAAGGTGCCGTCCTGTACGCCGGTAAGCTGCCCTGCGCCGAACAGCCGGAACTGCGCCCACGGCCCGCTGAAAACGATACTGCGCGGGCCGTTACCGCTGGTGCCAATTAGCGTCAGCTTGCTTTCGTTACCTTCACGCATGTTATTCGGCCACACCAGATGAGCGGTGTAGTTACGCCCCTGGCTGTAATCCACAAGTTGACCATCCAGGTTCAGCACGCTGCGCCGCTTGTTACCGGAGAGTGATACGGTTTCCACCGCAAACTGTGTGCCCAGACCGTTTTGTTTGCTGAAGAAGATGTCGCGGATTTTTTGCGCGGTCTCCAGTTGCTCCCGGATATCCTCACGGATAATGACGCTGTTGTCCCCGTCCTCCAGACTCAGATCGTTCTCCATAAACAACCGCAGATTCTGCTGATAAAAGGTGTCCAGCATGCCGTCCGGTTTGAAGAAACGCTCAAATGCATCCAGCGACGCATCCTGTAATGCGTCCGGGTTAAACGGATACTTGTCTGCCAGTTGTTCGTTAAACGGTTTCACCACGCTGTCACGCCAGTCCACTTCCATATAATGGACGGCCTCCACCATCACCACATGCCAAGCCTGGTCGGCCAGCCTGCCCACCCAGCGGTTAAGCGGCGCGGGCAGGGTTTTCGCCATCTGTCGGGTGGCGAAGATCGGATCGCTGCTATTCTGATCCAGCCGCAACTGTACCGCCTTCAGCGCCGATTTCCCTGGTACCGGCGCGTTCTGTATCGCCAGCAGGTAGCGGTGCAGTTCGGTCAGTTGCCGGTAGACCGCCTGGACGGTACTTTCCTTGTCCTTTTGCACTTCCAGCGTACTGTTTTCCGACGCGAATTCGTGGCCGAGGCGCGTCAGAAGCAGGTAATCCGGCGCGCTCCGGGCCTCTTCGCGCTCCTTATCATCCAGTTTTTCTGGCAGTATGATGGCGTGAGTGTTGTCGCGCAGGGCGGTTAATGCCCGCTGGAGCGGCTGGTCACCGCTGATGATTTGCTCCAGCGCCCCGGTCAGTTGCGCAATGGACTCATAGTCACGCACGTTGAGGTTATCCATCCCGGCGCGCCAAGTGGCAGTGTAGTCGCTGAGATACTGTTCGGTCAGCTGGCGCTGGATTTCTGCCCGGTCGGCATCGCTGTATTTCACGCTGCGGGTGATATTCAGCACCCAAGAATCCATCGCGGTCAGTTCGACCAGTGCATCGCGCTGCTTCACAAAATAACCCTGTAGTCCGTGTCGGGTGAGCAGTTGCGGAACGACCAGTTTGTTGTCGTCTCCGGAGACAAAGACCAGCTCAAAGGTCGGCCCCACCTGGTCACGCAGGTTCAGATCGGCTGGCAGAACGCCCTGCGCCCGTGTTTTCAGACTCTGATAAACGCGCTGGTAAACCAGCAATTTACTTAACTCGTTCTGCGCATCAGCAACCGGTTTGTCATACGGTGCCCAGCGACTGATGGCATCATTGTCGCCTTGCTCGCGCGCAGCGTGCCAGTCGGTGTGCTTCAGTGCATAATCGAGATGGGACATCAGTTGCGCCTGAATATCCCGCTGGCCATGGAACTGTTCGCTCCAGCGTTTTGCCATATACTGCTTCACTACCGCATCATTACGCCCGCTTTTATCCTCCAGCATCCTCACTACACGCAGTACGGCCAGTTTTTGTTCACTTCCCTGCGGCGCGGCCGCCAGATCCTTTATCAGTCCGTTTGAGAGCGACGTGAGATAACGTTGTTCCAGTAGTTGCAGGTAAGTCTGTTCAACATACGGACCGATATTACGGCCCTGGTACAGACCGAGGTCAGCAAAACGGCTGCGGTCCCCCCAGTCGCCGTAGGCCAGGGTGGCGTCACGTACCGGGTTGAGCAGCGGCAGTTGCAGGTTGCCGTAGTCATCCACACCCTGCGGCGGCGGGACGGACATAAAGGCTCTGGCCTGTTCCAGTACCCTGACGCCCGCATTCCAGTTGGTGTTGTAATAATGGTGCCAGCCACCGGCTGCCAGCACGATCAGTACCGCACTACAGGCAGCAACCCCCATCATCCGGCGACGGGCATTGCCCAGCCAGACACTGTTTTCCCCGGACAGGTTCGGTTCAGCCAGCAATGCCAGTGGAAACAGGCAGCGGGTGAAGTACGGCCTGGTATCGACCAGTGGCCATGCTGCCAGCGGGCTGCTGCCCAGCAGATACTGACGGGCGGCGGACTGCATAAAAATGTCATCCATTTGGCCGCGTTGCAGAGAGGAGGTGAGATATATACCGCGCAACATGACATCCATATTTTCGCCGTCCAGCAGGCTGCCCAGCAGTACCGACAGAACGTCATGACACCCCTGCATCTGGCGGACAAAGCTAAACAAGGCGCTGCGATCATGGTTTTGTGCGAGCATCAGATCCGGCAGAGCATTGTTGAGTTGTTCACCCCATGTCTGCCAGAAGGCTTTCAGCTCCACACGCCAGTCGTCGTTTTCATGGGCGTGGCGGGTAAAGGTAACGCCGAGAATAGCATCCCTGCCCTGTTTATCCAGCGAGTGAAACAGCGCGGCAAAACCGGTCAGCAAATCCAGTCGGGTCAGTACCACATAGACCGGTAACTGGCAGTGGAGATGCTGACGTACATCCTGTAAACGACTGCGCAAAAGTTGCACAAGGTGTTCACGGCGGTGCTTATCGGCGGTTAGCAGATCGGGCAGATCCAACGTCAGGATCAGACCGTTGAGCGGCTGACGGGCGCGTTTTTGTACCAACCAGCCCAGCCAGTGCTCCCACAGGCGGCGGGGCAATACCTCTGTATCCTGTTGCTCACAGAGTACGCCATCCGGATCAAAAATCACCGCCTGTTTCCCGACGTGCGGCGTGATATACAGCCGCTGCCCCGTTCCCCGCACCGCTTCCGGCGTATAAATAATGTCAGCCGGAAAACCCTCGCGCAGCAGCGCGGTTTTACCGCTCCCTGCAGGGCCGACTACCATATACCACGGCAGTTGCCACAGGTAACGTCGGCTGTCGAGGTGGCGTTGCAGGCGCAGTAGCCACCGGTCGAGGTAACGTTGCTGGGCGTTCAGCTCCACGCTGACAGGATCCTGAGTCTCTTCGCGTTGTTGCTTTTGCTGCCGTTCAAGCTGTTGCAAGCGCTTCATCACCCGGACGGTGAGCCAGATCAGCGCGATAAGCCCCCAGATGGCCGTTGCCAACCAGCGGTTCGCCAGCGGTTTCAGCCAGTGCTCTTCGTATAATGACCATGCCGGGCCTTTCCACCAGATCCACACCAGAAGAAAAATCCACGCCAGCACCAGCAGCCAGAAGGCGGAAACCTTAAACCTGGGCATTGCCGGTCTGAGGGCCGATTTCAGCCCGCTGAAAAGTCGGGGGGTCGGTAATCTGAACACAAAAACTCCTGTTATCTTATTTCTTATTGTTCTGCCGTGAATCTGTTTTCAATATGTTCCAGCAGGGACGGCTCCCATTCGGCCACCATCATCTGTAGCCCCAGTCTGAGCAGGGTCCGGTACTGCTGCTGCGCCAGCTTTTCCATTCCGGCTTCTTCCATCAGTTGCGCGCCCAGGAACTGACGGTGAAACTGATCGCGGGGAGAACCCTCCGGTAGCGTTTCCAGATAGCGCAGCGCAGCCTCCAGCCCCAGTTCGCTGAAACACTGGCGGACAGCCTGTAATTCTTCACTGGTCTGTGCAACAGGTGTGCCACGGCCGTGGCTACCCGGAGAAGTTGCCAGCCATTGTTTTGTCGGTTCAGCAATAAACGGCGTATGGTCATTAAACAGCAGACTGGTAAGCTGAGGCAGCCGGACAAGAAAACGAGTGACTTCATCGCGGATAGCCTCTGCCACATCGGTGTAACCCAGACGCAACGCGGTCTGCGCCGAAAGATAATGACCATCCAGCCAGTAGGGCGCCAGCAACAGACTTTTCTCCACCTGCTGCCACAGAGCCATATCCGCGCTGGCAAGCCGCGCCTGATAATCTGCAGTCATATCAGCAGGGACTGCCGCCAGCGGTGTGCGTCCGTCACTTTCCGCCTGCGGTGTGCTGGTAATGGATTGCCACAGCGCATGGCGACGCAGGCGGTAGCCCTGTGGTGAATCCGGTTGACGCTCACACAAAATTGCCGCCACATTCAGCAGCGTGTCGCGCCAGGCTTTATCGTCGTGGCTGTCGATATCCACCACCGGCATGGAAGGAATGACCGTACTGTCAGCAACCGTGCTCTGTTGTATCCCTCGTGAAGGCGTGGCAGTGGCCTGTGTAACAGTAACGTCAGGCGATGTTGCATGTGCCGCATCGCGAAATCCACGCTGGTACAGGGTAAAAAGGTCGTCCGTCGCCTGCGCCAGCTCTGGGACATCATGCGTTTTCCAGCAGAGAGCCAGTTTCGCCAGTTCCCCCAGCAGAAGGTCGCGCTGCGCAGTCGTGGCACTTTCCGCAAAGCCGGAGGTACCGGCCTCAAAGCGTTTGATGACCTGAAGCGCGAAGCGTTTCTTGTGCGTGGCATTCTGTGGCGCAGCTACCGTCCAGTAGTGTTCCACATACAGCGCCAGCAGGCGCAGCGCCAGTAGGTGATCGCCTGCGTGTTGCAGGGTACGCAGCAGGTGGGCCAGCAGGCGAAAATCCTTACTTTCTGATGCCAACAGCACCAGTCCACGCCGCTGAATTTCCGGGATGTCGAGCTGGCTGTGAGCCAGCGAGCCGAGCTTAACGATTTCACTGTCGATATATTCCCACGCCGGATTATCATCTTTCAGTGGCTTGGCCAGTTTGTCGTCCGGCAGGTTTTCCAGCAGGTGCGATATCCATATATCCGGGATACGTAAATCCATGTTGTTATTCTCCCGCCCAGTGACAGGCATCGCGCAGTGGCGCGATGGTTTTCACCAGCCCGTCAATATTAAAGGTTAGTTTCCCGGCAGCGCTGTCGGTACCAGTGCCAATCGTCAGCGTTTTTGCGCCAAACAGGTGCTTAATTTCGTCAATACCGGATAACCCCCGACTGGACTCCAGCAGAGTGCCGTTTTCACGAATAAACCAGTGCGAGCGTAACTGTCGGTTGTCTGCAATCAGCACAACATTAAGGTCGTTCTCCGTCCGGGATTGGGTCAGCGCAACCTGCATCCGGGTGATGTTGTCAACGCAACTGAACATCAGCACCGGACGCGGCGGTACGTTACCGATAGCGGGCGTGGTGATAATCACCGTCGGGTGCTCCCCGGGCGTCCGGGTCATCATCAGTGCCGTTGAGTTGTCCGGGCGCTGCTTCTCCTGGGTGAAAGCCCGCTTCCAGGCTTCGCCTTCGTAACGAGCTTTCGCCAGAGCATGTGTAAAACCTTCAGGCTGCTCTGGCGCAAGGACGTGGTCGTAGCAGTCCAGCCGCTCCAGTGCCGCAGGCGCTTTTCGGCAGGCGCTCATGGCGCTCACCGTGGCCTGCGTGTTGTCAGGACGCTGTGTGTTCAGCGTCGCGGCGAGCGCCTCCGCCAGAGCAAGGCCTGGAGCCAGTTGTTCTGGCGGTTCGGCGGCCTGTACGGCGCTGACGATCAGGCTGGTCAGCAGCACGATGAACCGGGAAACGTGCGTGAGACTCACAGGGCAGCACCCTCCTCTGCTTCCGGCTCTGGTATGTCATCGCTGACGATTGTCTCTTCGATATCGGCGGTAAACGCCCCCTCTGCCACGCCGAGGCTTATCCGGGTAATCACTGCATTTGCCGCCATTTTCTGCAACAGCAGAAGCGACAATGGCGGCAGCATTTCGCCGTCAATTACCGATTCCAGCATACGTGCCCCGTTCTCGGCACGGGTGACGCGTTGCATGATTTCGTCAGTGACTTCTGGCGCGATGACTACCTCCGCACTAAATCGCGAGCGCAGTACGTTATCCAGCCGCGCCAGCTTCCCGGCGATGATGTTAGCAAGCGTGTCGCGCGACAGCGGCAGGTAAGGCACTACTTCCATACGCGCCAGAAGCGCGGGTTTGAAGAAGTCGGCCAGTACCGGATACAGGGCGTCGTGCAGGATTTCCGGATTGTCAGCATGTTCGACAATCACCTGATAACCCAGGTTAGAAGTGAGGAAAAACACGATGTTTTTGCAGTCAATTAGCCGTCCTTCACCGTCGGCCATCTCGCCTTTGTCAAACGCCTGATAGAACAGATTGAGCACGTCCGGGTGCGCTTTTTCCACCTCATCGAGCAATACCACGGAGTACGGCTTCTGACGAATCGCTTCGGTCAGCACGCCGCCTTCACCGTAGCCGACATAGCCCGGTGGTGAACCAATCAGCCGAGAAACAGTATGTTTTTCCTGAAACTCCGACATGTTGATAGTGGTGAGGTACTGACGCCCGCCGTAGAGCAGTTCCGCCAGTTGCAGCACGGTTTCGGTTTTGCCGACACCGCTCGGCCCGGCCAGCAGGAATGCACCAAGAGGGCGTCCTGGACGACGCAGATCAGCACGCGCCGTTAGCAGGTGCTTGTGCAGGTGCTTAATCGCCAGTTCCTGGCCTTTGATGGTGTCGCCCAGCCACTGCGGCAGGTCTGTAATGACCGACATTTCGTTCTGCGACAGGCGGTTAAGCGGCACACCTGTCCATTCGGCAATCACGGCGGCAATCTGCTTTTTATCGACATGTGGGGAAACCAGCAGTTGCGTGTTGTGCAGGGCGTCGAGTTCAGCGCTCAGTTGTACCAAGCATTCAGCCGGACAGATTTCAGTTTCCGGCTGCTTAGCCACCGACTCATCTGCCACTAGGTCGCCATTTTCAGCCACATCCGCTGGCGCGACTTTTTCGCTGTCTTCAGCGTCAGTTTCTTCCAGCAGCCCCTTACGCAGCGCAATAATCTCCTGCACCAGCGCCTGTTGCTGACGCCATACGGCGTCCAGCGTCTGGAGTTCTGTCTGTATTGCCTCATACTGTGCGTGAACGTCGTCCAATCGTGCGGTATCCGTGCGCAGGCCGATGCGAATTTCACGCTCAAGCTGGCGGATTTCCGCTTCGTACTGGTGACTCTGCGTGGTCAGCGCTGAGATTTGCTTCGGCGGCGAGGAGAGGTTAATCGCCACGCGGGCGCAGGCGGTGTCCAGAACGTCAATCGCCTTGTCCGGTAACTGGCGCCCGGAGAGGTAGCGTTCGCTTAATGTCGCCGCCGCCTGTAATGCGTCATCGTCAATCAGCACGCCGTGCGATTGCTCATACACCGCCGACAGGCCGCGCAAAATAATGGTGGCTTCAGCGGCATTCGGTTCGCTAACTTTTACTAACTGGAAGCGGCGCGACAGGGCGGCGTCTTTCTCAAAGTATTTTTTGTACTCGCTCCAGGTGGTGGCGGCAATTGTTTTCAGTTCGCCGCGCGCCAGTGCCGGTTTCAGCAGGTTGGAGATATCCAGCCCGCCCTGCGCATTACCCGCGCCAATCAGCGTGTGGGCTTCGTCGATAAACAAAATGACTGGCTTCGGTGACTGAATGACTTCGGCCATCAGCCCCTTGAAGCGTTTTTCAAACTCACCCTTGACCGAGGCCCCCGCCTGTAATGCCCCTAAATCCAGGGTCATAATATCGGTATCGCGCAGCTTGTCCGGCACCTGTCCTGCGATAATACGCAGCGCCAACCCTTCAATTAAGGCGCTTTTCCCGACGCCCGCTTCGCCCACCACCACCGGATTGTTTTTACGGCGGCGGCTGAGAATATCAATCATCAGGTCGATTTCATTATCACGGCACAGCACCGGATCAAGCCTCCCCTGACGGGCGTCTTCGGTCATGTTTTTGGCATAGCGGGCAAGCAGGGTTTCCTCTCCGGCAACGGCAGTATGCTGACCGGGCTGCCCGTCAGTGAGCATCATGGATTCGGCAGATTCCTTTGTCCATTCGGCATAATCCTGCTGTAGCTGGTCGCGGTTAATGGCCGTCAGCAACCGGGCTGCGGCAGGAAGCACATAACGTAATGGTGAATGTAGCAGGGCAAGCAACAGGATACCGCCGCGCAGTTCGGTCTGCTGCATTTGCGCAGAGGCCAGCAGCCAGGACTCTTTCAGCCACTCAACCAGCATCGGCGAAAAGGACGGATAGCTGTCTGCTGACCGGGTGCTGGCGTAATTTTCCACCGTCAGCGCCTGGCGTAAATCCTCTGCGCTGATGTCTGCGCGTTCAGCAATCACCCGCAGGTCGCTGCGCGGGATGGCTAGCATCTGGATAAGTACATGACTGACGGTAATTTCTGTCGCCTGCTGGCTCATACACTCCGACGCCGCCATCTCCAGCGCCTGTTTTGAGAACGGGTTAAGCCGTTTTACCAGCGTGGCTAAATCAATCTGGATCATGGCTGTCCTTACCTGGCAAGCAGCCGGTTCAACTGGTGAAGGATATCCTGCGTCTGGCTGTCCAGGCGCAGCAGGTAAAATAGATAAAGCAGCACCAGCACGACAACGCAGCCAAGCAGAACATGCTTAACGGTCAGGCGTTTGATAAGCTGGTAACGCTCACCCAGGGTCTTTTTATCCTGGTGCAGCAGAGGAAAAGGGGCGTCGCCGCGCAGTTTGTGCAGGACGTGGTACAGGCGACGGTATATCTGTTCAAACTCACCCTGTTCCTGCACCGCCACTTTGTAGCGTCCGCGAAAGCCGAGCGAAAAACAGATATACAAAAACTCCAGCAGGTGCTGGTAACGCGCAGGCTCGCGTATCAGTCTCTCCAGCAGAATAAAGACCTTCTCGCCGCCCCAGGCTTCGTTATGGAAATGCACCAGCAGCGACTGTTTGATCCATTCGTTCTTGTTCGACCAGCCGTTACCCAGCGCGGCCTCATCAATAAAGGTACAGAGGATGTAGCGAAACGAGACAATCACGCCCGGCTCATAGCCCTGCTCCTGAAGCAACTGCTCCACCGCCTGCACGTCCGTTACCACCTGCGTGAACAAGTGTTCCGGCATGGCGTTACTGTTCATCCCGGCAACACGCATTACCATGCCCAGTAGCGGCGTGGCAGCGTCGATCATCGGGTTAAGGCTGTGGCCGCGAAGCGGTAGCCGGTACTGACGGCGGGTGGTTTCCCCGTCGCGTTCGGGTAGAGCGACACTGCCCTGAAGGGGATCCTCCACCAAATAATGGTCGCCGGGCGAAAGAACACGCTGTTCACTCATGCCGTCAACCCCTTATCGCCCAGAGCTGCATATCCAGATCCGGGAAGGTGCCGGAAATATGCAGCCCCAGCGCACCGACCTTCACCACGTCGTTCCAGGCAGCCGCGCCTTTTTCCAGCTCGAAATAAACGTACCCGTCGTGATACGGCAACTGGCGGGGCGCGGCGGTCAGCGGGCGCAGCGGGACGCCCGGTACCTGGACGCTGACCACATTGCGGATCTTGTCGGTAGCGGCCACTTTTGACTGCTGGGTGAACTGAAGAATAATCTGGTTGCTCGGCATTCGCGCCCGGACAGCCAGCACAAAGGAGCCGGACTGCAACAGAGCAGGATCGTTGATGGTGGCAAGATACACGCCGTCTGCGAATATCAGCGGCAGGTTCTGCGCCCGCGGCATCAGCACTGTGTTGAGTGCCCGACGCAGTTCCGGGATCACCGTTTTAAATGACTGAGTAAGATCGCGGTGGTTATAGACTTCCACCTCACAGGGTAGGCGGTTGTTTTCGGTAAACGTCATCAGTTCACCTAACAGGCGTACCAGATCCAGATAAAAAGCCTCCGGGTGCAGAGTATGCAGGTGTGAGCGGTGGGTGAAGTGCATGTGGTTGCGGTTGAGCATCTGCAACATCATGAACTCCGCCACGTCAGCGATACCGCTCTGCTCCGGAGAGCCAATACGCTTTGCCAGTTCGCTGGCCCGGTTCTGGATAAGCCCCTGGACATCACCGGCAAACCCGGCCAGCACGCTGCTGACCCGGATGGCCTGGCAGGTCGGGATAAAGCTGTTATCCAACACCAGTGCGCCAGTGGCCTGGTTGTTGCGGATACGGCACAGCGGCAGTGTTACCATCGCACTGAGATCCTCCGCACCGCTGACAATCCGGGGCACTAGGCTGGCGACGCCGATCTGCTGGACATCCCCCTCATCGGAGTGCAGATCACGGGCGTCCACGCGGGTCAGGCAGTAACGTTCCGTTCCCTGCCCGGCGCTCTGACGACCACTGATTTCGCAGGTGATATCGCTCACCACTGGCAGGGCGAGATAAATATCCAGGCTGCCCGGTTTTGAAAAATCGACAGGCTGAAAAGGCGCGGGAAGATTATCCTGTTCAGGGATACTGAATACCGTTCCATCCGGCATACAGCCCGACGCGCGGTCGATCATGATTTTCCCCTGGGCCAACAACTCTGTATTCAGCACCAGCGAGGTGAATCCCCAGGCAAAGTCGTCCAGTGCGTCCATACGCTGGTTCAGGTGGTATTCGTGATTGCGCTGCTGTTGCTGAAAATGCTGCGGCAGAACAAACAGCCCCTCCTGCCAGATCACCCTGTTTTTCATGGTTGCCATCGTCAGTTATCCTCTTTTTTCATTTCGATACTGCTCTGTCTTACATGCACCAGCAGGCGGTAGCTGTGGCCCGTTCCTACCACCGGCTCGATCTGTTTCCATTCGGAGACCTCATCGCCGGAGAAGTACGCTACCACGCCGATAAACTGCGTTTTCTCATCCAGCTTCACCGGCGGCAGCGTTTTGATGGTGTCAGGCAACAGGCTGAAATCCTGATGGTCGATATAGTTTTTCCACAACACATCGGGCAGCGGCGTGCTGGCGATCTGGTCATAGTCGGCGGCCTGGAGTTTTGAGTCGTCGGTCAGGTAAATCAGCTGCACGTCCACTGTGGCTGCTTCGCCATCAGCGTTCAGGTTGGTGTCCGGTTCGGTGAGCAGCGTGACGGTCACTTCCGATGGCTGCGATTTCAAATCTCCCACCTGAATATTTGGGTTGCTGATCACCTGCCCCATCTTTTTGGCTGTTTCGCAGCCTGTCAGGGTGACGGTAAATAGCATCACGACCAGACAGGCGCGAAAAAAACGTCCTGTCATGCTTCCGACTCCCGCTGTTTTTCACGCAGTACCCGGTCGTAGATCTGGGCGTACACCTCGTTAAATAACATCTCAAAACCCTGCTGACGATTGGAGGCCAGTTCGTCGTAATAATGGCTGTACATTTGCCACGCTCCGGCATCATCCAGCGGTTGTCGCAATTCGTGGCTGCGGCGATACTGAACAAAACGGCGCATCAGACTCTGTGGCGAGAACGCATCCAGTAGCACCCGCAGTGACTCCACAATCGCTGCCCGGTTTGCCTCTTCGTGGTGACGGATATTACGCAGGCTTTCCCCCACAGCGGCGGGAGCGGCCAGATGCACCGGGCTTTTGCCTTCGGCAAACATCACATCCAGCACATCTGCATAATTCATATTCAGGCGCAGCGGGTTATCCTCCAACGGTCGAAGGTGTTTGTCTGACAGGCTGTTACGGCACTGTTGCAGCGTGAGCAGCCCTTTAATCGCCGCCTGTAATGTCCGGCCAGCCTCCTCCAGGAAATCATCCGCTTCCTGTGAGTCGCGCACAGCCAGTGAACTACCCAGCCCGCGCAGCAACGGCGTGACCGCAAGGTGGCGCTGCGCCATTTCTGCCGAAGAGTCGATGTCGTCGTTTCTGCCATGTGGATCGGTATGCAGTGGCGGCAGATCCATAAACGGCGTATTGATCGTATTGTCCTGTGCCGGATCGGATCCTGGGGCGAAGGAGCCGGAGGCAGCCACGCCGGAAAGCAGATCACCCGCCGTGGTCAGGCTTTCAGCCCGCAGCGCCTGTAACGGATCGGTGGAGAAACCATTCACTACGGTATCGGCGAGATGGTGCCGCCGGGGCATCCCCGGATAAGCAGGCTGGCCGTCGGTGCTCAGCAACGTATCCGCCAGGCGGTCACGGTTGGTGACGATGGTTTCCGGGGCGGCCATCTGTTCGCTGTAGCTGACCAGTTTGCCCTCATGGATAAACACTTTCAGCGCCAGCGCGCCCAAGCCTATCTCATCCCCCTGGCGCAGACGCACCAGTCCAGTGTCCACGGAGACTGGCGCAAGGTTAATCATCAGCCCCGGCATCAGGCTGCGCAGGCAGAATGTGCCATCGTGCAGGACAATCTGGCAGGCGCGACCGGCAATCGAACCAACCCGGTCCTGTACTGGCCAGCGGCACGCCGGGGCGTGACCGATATCTCCACCTTCGGCTGCGAAGAGGCATTTTGCGGCGCGTCCGCTTTCCAGTTCATTGCCGTTCATCACCTGTAATGTCAGTGATAATGCGGCAGACTGCGGTTTTTCCTCAGCCATATGCGGCTCCATAAAATTAGTCCCTGATGTGGAGAGTGATGGATGGCGGTATTTTCGGCTTACCGATAAACGCCGTGCGTTTGATACAGGAACTGGCGCGGTCGCCCAGCCGCATTCCCTGCGCTTGATCCGGTGCCAGATCTAGTTGTAAATCCCAAGCAAGTTGATCACGCAACAGGAAGGAGATAAACATCTTCAGCGCGTCATGGTTATCGCCATTCGGTAAAAGCGAGAGATAACGCGACATTGACAGGCTGCCTATCCGCAGCAGGAATTTGCCGCTACGATCCGGAACTCTCGCACCCAGAGTAAAATTGATGCCGATAACCGAGCGTCCGGGAACATACCCGGCGGTTTTCTTTTTCAGGTGACGTACGCCCAGTCGGTTTTGCTGGTCAGGATCGACCGGCACTTTACGCAGCAGCCAGTTCTCAATGGTGACATCCGGCAGATCAAAACAGTGGGACACCAGGTTGCGCACTACATCCGGCGAGCGCCCCGGCGTTGCCAGGATACCGGCGTAGGCCAGCATCTTGCTGTGGTTGATGGCCAGTTTATCGCGCACGCTTTTATTGCCCAGCCCCACCAGCGCATACATGCGCTGTGAAAACACATCCGTACCGCCGTTGCGAAAACAGATGTGATAGCGGTATTTGCGCCAGGCATGGTACGCAAACTGCGTCCAGCGGTGGCTGAACAAATCGAGAAATGCTGCCAGCCCCTCTTCATTCTGCGCCGATTCCCGCGCCATGCGATCAAGGTAATAGCCTGGCAGCGGCGACTGGCTGCCGGAGAAGCCCAGAAATTTGGTGGTCAGCGTGAACTGGCCTGCGTTGCTACGTGTCAGCGATGTCAGGTCGCTTCCCGGAAAGGCAATGCTGGCGTCGGATTTGAACAGCGCCACTTCCTGTGCAGGCTCTGTGCGCAGGGACGGCTCCTGGTCTGGTTCACCGTACCGGCGGTAGAACGCATCCATCAGGACATAGAAATTCATCCCACGCACGTCTGCTGGGAAAGCGTCATGCGCCCCTACATCAGGGCATGCTGGCCGGTGTGCTGCCATTCCCAGGCCTCCTGACTTTCCGTGTTAATAATTTTGAGACAGTGAAAGGAATTGATACTGGCGTACAAGGCAAAGAAGTGAGACAGCACGTTGCCCAGCAGATAGATTTCACCCGCGCAGACAAAGGGGGCGGGATTTATCCACAGCGTGGTGGCGAGTCCCCTGACTGGAACACCTTTAAACAGGCGGTCAACCGGGCGAGTGTCGAGCTTTTCAATGGCATCCAGCTTCTGGGTGGAAAGACGGGCCTGCTGTGGATGATGAATGCCCGGCAAATCGAAAGTGCGCATCACCTGAATCAGCGCCTCGCGGTCGAGCAGGGAGAGATAATTCAGGTTCATACAGGAAATCAGCGACCAGTGCATGTCGCCATCCGTGACCGGGTAAAGCTGGCGCGTCGGTCGTGTAACGTTACTGAAGGAAGCCACCGCCGGATTTTTATCGACCGCAACGCAGATATCCCCGGTGTGTAATAAAGAAGGGAGCTTCCGGTTGGTGCAGACCAGCGAAGTCGTGATAACTTCTTTGCTTAGTTGTGAAAGATCGGGCTGATGGCCATCGGCATGAACGAAAGCAATGGAATGCTCCAGACCCCGGTGAAACAACGAGGTTTTTGTCCGGTGATGCCAGTAAACCACTTCGCGCTGTTGGCTGTATTCAATCTGATGCTGAAAGCTCTCAAATTCAGGCCACTGTCGCTCTCGTTCCCCCAGACTCGGAACGCCATCAGAGACAGCGACCTTGCTGGAAACAGATTTCACCTGGAAGATATCATAATAATCCGGATGCTTATGACTGACGCTCAGTGGATACTGTGGTGCGCTACCGTCCGGGTTGACCGGCTCTGCATAATGCCGGAACAGATTCACTGCGGGGGTACAGTAAAGACGCAGTGAGTTCTGCCGTAGTTTACTGTCCACCGGTAACGGCTGGTTAAAATGCAGCCGTAGCGTAAAGGCGCTTACCGGGAAATCCTCCGGCAATGGAGCGACGTCGCGCAGGTGAAAGAAGAAAAAGCTCTCCGGGTAGCAAAAATACTCCTGAAGAACGCGATAGCCGTTGTGAACATTTTTCGGCCACGGCAACAACGCATCTTCGCGCTCAAACCCCGCAGCCTCCAGCCATAAATCCGGCAGAGGCAGCCGCCTGTCACCGGCCACCAGTTCAGCATCCATCAGCCGTTCGCTGAACCACAGATAAAGCTGATGGCGGGTATAATCATCCTCATTACCCAGCCAGAAGGTAAGTTTACTCAGATCCAGCGACCGGGATGAAATGGTGCCTTCCGTGAAAAAATCAATCTCAATAACGCCTTTTTTCAGGCTGCTGGTATTACGCACATCGCGAATATGGAGAGGCTGTAACCAAGTATCACGCGCCAGCGTAAAATGGCATCCCGGAAGGGCTTCAGCATTATCGTCAGCCAGCACTTTTTTTCGGCCAGAAGACTCCACCCGGACGACACCAGAACTGATGAGTTCATCGCGACAAACTTTAGCTGGTGCAGAAAATTGTGACGCAGCCGATTTGTATTCAATGATGGTCATGGCAGGCACCGGGCGCAGGTAATTCGCCCACAGCATATTGATGAGTCCGTGAGAAAATTCAGGAAACTCATCCTCCAGCTTTTGTCGCAGGCCGCCGGAAAGAAAGGCGAAAGCCTCCATCAGGCGCTCCACATCCGGATCGCCTTCCTTTTCAGCCAGGAAACGGGCCAGATGCGGCTTTTCCCGCGCCAGAAGCTTGCCGAGCTGGCGCAGATAGTCCAGTTCTTCCCGGTAATAGCTCTCTTCAAACGGCATCCCTACCCCTCCACCGACCAGTGCTGATGGTTATCCAACAGAATGTTAAATTCCAGAACGTCCCTGCTGCCGTGAAAATCCATATACGCCACAATATGAAAACACAGTTCAAATGGCGCATATTCGTCCTGTGCCCCGGAGGTAACAGCAATGTCGGCAATCCGTGGCTCATAGCGCAGGATACATGTCCGGATAATCCGGGCTGTCGCCACCCTGAGATTTTGAGACGCCAGGGATTCATCATTGAAATCCGGGATCCCCAGTTCCGGTGAACCATAACAACTGCCGGAACGGGTGTTGAGAATATTGCACAGGTTATTGCGTACAGAATGCAACAACGCCGCTTTCGGGCGCTGGCGCGGAGGCGGGTTCACCGCCTCACTGATACGCTCAAACAAACTACTCCCCGACTCCCGCTCCGTTATCATGGTACTTATTCCCTGTCCAGACGTCCCACCAGGGACAATTCAAATGATGCCCCCATATATTTGAAGTGCGGACGCACGCTCAGGGCCACCTGATACCAGCCAGGTTCCCCTTCAACATCAGAGACTTCAATCTTCGCCTGGCGCAACGGTTTACGACTGCGTACGTCAGAAGGCGGGTTTTCCTGGTCGGCCACATACTGGCGGATCCAGGTGTTCAACTCTCGTTCCAGGTCGCCTCTTTCTTTCCATGAGCCAAGTTGCTCGCGTTGCAGAACTTTGATGTAATGCGCCAGTCTGTTGATAACAAAAAGATAAGGAAGCTGGGTGCCGAGTTTGTAGTTGGTTTCGGCCTCTTTCCCTTCCGGGGTGCTGGGGAAGACTTTTGGTTTCTGAACCGAGTTGGCGGAGAAAAATGCAGCATTATCAGAATTTTTGCGCATCGTCAGGCTGATAAATCCCTGCTCTGCCAGCTCATACTCCCGCCTGTCGGTGATAAGGATTTCGGTCGGAATTTTAGCCTGAAGCTGACCCATAGCCTCATATAAATGCACCGGCAAATCCTTTACCGCTCCACCGCTTTGCGGGCCGACGATATTTGGGCACCAGCGGGTTGACATGAAGCTTTCAGCCATGTTGGCTGCCAGAAGGAACGCGGTATTTCCCCACAAATAATGCTCATGATTTTTACTGACTTTTTCATGATAATTAAAGCTTTTAACGGGATTTTCATCCGGTGCATAAGGGTGACGCAAGAGGAAACGAGGTGCCGTCAGACCGAGATTACGAGCATCTTCTGATTCGCGCAGCGAGCGCCATTTTGTGTAGGCAGGGCCTTCAAAAATAGCGGCAACGTCTTTAATGCCAGGAAGCTCGGTAAATGATTCCAGCCCAAAGAACTCAGGAGATACCGAAGACAGGAACGGGCAATGAGCCATCGCACTGACCGCGCTGATATACTTAAGCAGCTTCATATCTGCGGCCGTGTTTTCAAAGGCATAGTTACCAATAACAGCCGCCACTGGCTCGCCGCCAAACTGACCAAACCCGCTGGAGTAAACGTGCTTATAGAACCCGGACTGAGTGATTTCTGGGGCAAATTCAAAATCATCCAGTAGCTCTTCCCTGCAGGCGTGCAGCAGATGAATTTTGATATTTTCACGTGGATCGGCATGGTCTACCAACAGTTTCAGCGAACGCAGAAATGACTCCAGTTCCTGAAATTCCGGGGCATGAAGGATTAAATCCATCTGGTGCCCCATGCGCGCATCAATGTCGGCAATCATTGCATTGACCGCCAGAATATCGACAGGCTCCGCTTCATCGTCGCTCTGCAACAGCGCGCTGATAAAAGCTGTCACACCCTGGCGGGCGATATCGTAACTTTCTGACTCCGGTTTAAAACGGGTCTGCGCCATGATTTCATCAAGCAGGCCAGGTGCAGCGACTGGCATGGGGGAAGCAAATACTTCCGGTAAGATAGTTTCTGACATACTGAAATCCTTGTACAAAGTGTTATTTCCGGCCAGCAAGACCCAGCTCCGCGATCAACTGCTCGCGGCTTTCTTCGTTATCCAACAACGCCTTAATCTGGGCGCGGAAGGCGGGCAGATTACCCATCGGGCCTTTCAGTGCAACCAGCGCTTCGCGTAGTTCCAGTAGTTTTTTGAGTTCCGGCACCTGGGTGGCGATGTTGTCCGGCGTAAGATCGGCCAGGGATTTCACTTTCAGGTTGACGCTCATGCATGCATCAGACGTTTCACTGAGCGCAGAGGGAACCGTGAACTCACGTCCGACACCCGCTTGTTCCAGGACGGCGTTAAAATTATTACGATTGATGGCAATTGGCTGACGTTCATCCAGCGGTGTGTCATCCGCCCCTCCGGTCAGGTTGCCTGTCACCAGCAGATTAAGCGGCAGTTCCACTTCCGCAGTCTGATTTCCAGTTTTTGGCTTGAATTTTATGTTTACACGTTCTTTGGGTGCAATACTGCCACCGGCATCATTGTTTTTTCTGCTGCTCATTAGAATAGTCCGTCAGGTTATCGTCCATACCATGAATACAGCATTCCTTATTAATAAAAAAACAGGCAATGCCGTTCCGGTGGCAATTTAAATAGATTCTCACACCTTCTGCAATTTACATCTTACGCCCATAAAAATATTTTAAAAGCACTTTTTCTTCTAATGAAAGGGGGGTATCCTTACAAGAATCTCAATAACAGACTATTTATTAATTACAATGCAACCATTGTAAAAACAATAAGTTATACATATATAGCCTTTAATTAACCATCTATAAAAAAGGATATTAAAATATTATTTTATAAATCATATGAATAATAAAAACGAAAACATTAATCTTGATAATTAATTTGTTGCACTCGAAAAAAATCGTCAATTGGAGTTTTAATTGATGTAAAAATTGACGAATATAATATTGTTCATGATTCAGAAATATCCATTTGAAATATATCATGGACACGTACTGAGGAATGGAAAATGGATATCCGCACATGTATTTAAATACAGACTTAACTGGTTTCGCGTTACCTGACCGCACAATTTTGCTTATTTGCGGTGGATACGAAAAAGGCGGTTCCCGGAGTGAACCACGCAACGTTGCCCGCCGCAGGCTAACGGCAGGTGACAGTAACAGTCGCTGAGACAACACCAAAGGAGTTAATAAAATGCCAACACCATGTTACATATCAATTACAGGCCAGACCCAGGGCAACATTACTGCAGGCGCATTCACCGCGGATTCTGTCGGTAACATCTATGTGCAGGGCCACGAAGACGAGATGCTAGTGCAGGAATTTCTGCATAACGTAACCGTCCCTACTGACCCGCAGTCCGGCCAGCCAAGCGGCCAGCGCGCCCACAAGCCGTTCATCTTCACCGTGGCGCTGAACAAGGCCGTCCCGCTGATGTACAACGCGCTGGCATCCGGTGAAATGCTGCCGAAAGTGGAAATGCACTGGTGGCGTACCAGCATCGAAGGCAAGCAGGAGCACTATTTCACCACCCGCCTGACCGATGCGACCATTGTGGATATGAACCTGCATATGCCGCACTGCCAAGACCCGATGCAGCGCGAGTTCACGCAGTTGCTCGCCGTAAAACTGGCTTATCGTAAAGTTGAATGGGAGCACATCAAGTCAGGCACCTCCGGTGCTGATGACTGGCGTGCGCCGCTGGAAGCGTAAATGCGAGTTGTTTGAACTGACAGCATTCTGTCCTTACGGGCAGGGTGCTGTTTTTTATTGTGTCGAAATTAAAAAGTCAGTGCCAGTAAGGGGTTACGTTTTTACGGGAGATGGCGGATGCCGGAAACTTCGGCGGTAGCGTGCCTGAATGCAGGCGTAACACTGTACTGGTCATAGTTGCTGCCCAGCGACTGTCTCTTTTTTCCTGTGAACCAGGGAGGTCAAATATGTCATTAAAAGGTCTGCGTTTTACGCTGAATATAGACGGACTGGAGGAGACGTCCACGGCGGTGGTGAGTTTCCGGCTGGTGCAGCATTATTCCAGAACCTTCATGCTGAAGGTGGATATTGCCAGTGACCTGCCGGACCTAGCGGCAACGGATTTTCTGGAAAAGAATGCGGTACTGACGGTCTGGCAGGGAATGGAGGCCCAGCGCAGTGTCAGCGGTATTGTCACAGCAGTAACCATGAGTGAAAACAACCACTGGCAGATGGGATACCACCTGATTATCGCCCCGCCCTTGTGGCGCTGCGGGCTGCGCCAGAACTTCCGTATTTTCCAGCAGCAGGATATCCAGACAATCACCTCCACCCTGTTGGATGAAAACGGCGTGACGGGATGGACGCCGGTGTTTTATGAGGGACATCTGGCGCGGGAGTTCTGCGTGCAGTACGGAGAGAGTGACCTGGCATTTCTGACGCGGCTGTTGTCGGAAGAAGGTATTTTCTTTTATGACTGGCACGCAACGGACAGTACAGACCAGAAGCTGGTACTGACCGACAATGTGGCGGGGGCGTCGGCACTGAAAGCGCCGTTGCCGTTTAACCCGAACATCAGTACGGAAGTGTCAGTGGAGTACATCAGCCAGTTCCGCTACCACGCGCAGATACGGCCTTCATCCGTGGAGACGCAGGATTATACATTCAAAACGCCTGGATGGCCGGGATACTACGAGCATGACGGTGAGCACCTGAACGGGCAACAGACGCAGTATGAGATATTTGATTATCCGGGGCGGTTCAAGGACGAGTCGCACGGGCAGGCGTTTGCGCGTTACCAGACAGAAGGGTGGCGAAATGATGCGGAGATGGCGACAGGGCTGAGTAACTCAGCGAAGCTGTGGGCGGGGAAACGGTTCACACTGTCAGGACATCCGTCGGAGACACTGAACCGGGAATGGCAGGTAGTGAAGAGTGTGCTGGTGGGTGAGCAGCCGCAGGCACTGCACGGCAGCCAGGGTGAAGGCACCACGCTCAGTAATCGCTTTGAGGTAATACCTGCGGACAGAACCTGGCGCGTACCACCGCAGCCCAAACCCTCAGTGGATGGTCCGCAGAGTGCAATAGTGACGGGGCCTGCGGGAGAGGAGATTTTTTGTGACAAACATGGACGAGTGCGGATACGTTTTCACTGGGACCGTTATTGTCCGGGGAATGAGGACAGTTCGTGCTGGGTGAGGGTGTCGCAGGCGTGGGCGGGAACGGGGTTCGGCAACCTGGCGATACCGAGGGTGGGCCAGGAGGTTATCGTGGATTTTCTGAACGGCGACCCGGACCAGCCAATTATCATGGGGCGTACCTATCACCAGGATAACCGCTCGCCGGGGAGCCTGCCGGGGACGAAGACGCAGATGACCATTCGTTCAAAAACCTACAAGGGAGACGGGTTTAACGAACTGCGTTTTGAGGATGCGACGGGGAAGGAAGAGCTGTATATGCACGCACAGAAAGACATGACGACTGAGGTGCTGCATGACAGGACGACGACTGTGAACAACAACCATACGGAAACGGTGGTGGTAGGGCAGACGGTGAATGTGGGGAGTAAGAAGGAAGATGGACATGATCAGAAAGTGATCGTGGCGAATGATCAAAAAACAACAGTAGTTAATAATCAGATCACCGAAATTACGGAAGGAAATAAAAAAACTGATGTAAATAAAGGAGATCAGGAAATTACTCTTCATGAAGGAAAGCAAACAATAAAGGTTAAAAAAATCATCAGTGTTTCTTCAGAAGAAAAGATCGAATTTATTTGTGGGGAGTCGAGTATTACCTTGTTGGAAAATGGTGAAATTACAATTAGTGGAAAAATAATTAAGAATATTGCGAAGGATGAATATCATGTCAATACCAAAAAATTATCAGCAGATGGTAGTGAAGAGCAGGTGCTGACCGGTGGCATGTTGAAATTAAATCCATAAGTAAATTAGTTATTACCACATAAGAGAATGCGATATGGGTAAGGACGCAGCAAGACAAACGGCAGATACGGCCGGGCATGATGGTCCAATAACATCTGGTAGTAGCAACGTTTCAACAGGAGGCTTCCCGGCTGCACGTATGGGAGATACTTTTGTTTGTAAAGAGCATGGATCAGGTGTAATTAGTGAAGGTTCTAAAACAGTTATAATAAATGGAATGCCCGCAGCCAGAAAGGGAGATAAGGTTGTCTGTGGTAAAAAATCATTGCCACCAACAAAAACACCTAAACCGCCGGAATATAACTATGTAACATTAGATAAAAATACGAATGAAGATGGAACGGTAAAAGTAAAAAATCCAGATGAATTTCAGATGAGTGTTTTATTAGCCTCATCACAATTATCAGATTCAGATGGTAATGGAAATTTTGATACTGCAAATATTAAAGCTGTCGTTGAGGAGTTTCAATTAAACCATTCCATAGGCAATAGTGGTGTTAATTTTAAGATGGGAGGTACAGTCGGCAAAACGGAAATGACTACTGAGACAACAAATGGAAATAAGGGTAGCTCATTTGGTGTCGATTTAAGTGCGACTGGACTTTCTGGGAATATTGGCCTTAGCGCAGGAACACAAGGAAGTGGTAATTATACAGAAGTGGATGCTGTAGGAACCATTGGTTCAGCAGAAGCTAAAGCTGGAAGTCAAATAATTAATGATGAAGAAGAGCATCAATATGGATTCAAAACTGAACTTGGTGCTGAAGCTGCTATTGCAAAAGGAGATATAAATATTGCTGCCGAGTCAAAATATTTGAAAACAAAGGCAACTATTTCTGGTTCGGCGGGCTCTGTTGGCGCTAGTGGCGGTGCTAGTGTAGTATATGATACAGATGATATACTATTAAAAGTAGAGTTTGTAGGTGAAGTTGCTGCCCTTCTGGGGATTGGGGGGGATGTTGAAGCTGAAATTGGACCTTTCGCACCTCTTTTAGCATCTCTTTTTGGTATCGATTCTGGAACCGTTATTTCCGGCTTGGATACGGTGATTATAGGGGGGTAACATGCTCTTTGAAAAATTACGCAAAATTTTATTTGGTGTGATTTGTTTTTTATTCTTTTCTTTTTTTAGCTTTAAAATCCCAGCACTAAAAAATGTATTTCTTTTACTGGGAGGATATTTATTTATTTATTTTTCTATTTTTTCCTTCATCGAGCTAATCGCTGATAACATCTCTTCCTTTCATCAAAGAAACAATAAAAGAGGACTTCAAAAACAACCCGTTAAATATTTTATTGAGAATAAACATGACGTGATTTATTCTTATAAGATAATATTCAACGTTGGATATGCAATAATAGTTTTTCTTGTGTTGAAATCCGAGGGATTATGAAAATGTATAACAATGATGGTTTTTTTCGGAGAAAATTACATACAAATTCAATTATCAAGAAAAGCATTTTTGGCGTTGTCGTTATACATCTACAAACTCAAATAGTTTACATTATAAAATACTACTTCCGTTAACTGTCAAGCCTATTAGTATAGATCCTGTTCCTGTTTACTGGGACCGTTACTGTCCGGGGAGTAACCATAACATATGACAGTAATGAGTCACTTTATGGATTTGGCGGTGAATTAGGTGCTGAGGCAGCTGCTGCAAAGGGAGAAGTTTCAGCAGCGGGAGTAAAAATATTTTAGATTAAAAGGTTCTCTTGGTTGCAGTGCGGGATCTGTGGGGCTGGCTGGATCTGCTGGAGGATGGTTAGATACTGATAATATAATGTTAAAATTAAAAACAGGAGGTGAATTGGCACTCGTACTTGGACTGAAAGGTGATGTTGAGGTTCAATTTGGACCTTTTAATGATGTTCCTTTGAGTAAAAGATTAGGGTTTACTTCATCAAAATCTGGTACAATATTATCCGGCATGTCAAATATTATTATTGGTGGATGACATGAAAAAACTCTTCCGTATATTAAGATCGTTAAAAGTTTTTCATCCATTTTATAATAATCGTGTTTTTAGTTTTTTTAGGTATTGTCATATTTTATTTATCTGGATTTACAGCACAACGTTGGATTGATAACATCTCATCCATATGGGAGGGATTGTCATTTGAGATATTATTTTTATATCTGTCTATGCTACCATATATTTTACGGTTTTTTTCATTGGCAGCCCTTTTTTGTGATAAAGCAACCTCGTGTCATGAAATACATAATAAGAGTAATATTGACAAGCAGCCTATAAAATGGTTTTTAAGTACAAAGTAAAGCTATCTACTTGCATTAAAATGTTGTTTAATTTTTGGTGTATTTGTGTACTTATTGCTGAGTTAAGAAAATTATTTGATTTTTTTAATGTCGTTTAACATTGAAAATGGAGAGATAGATGAGCATCTTCGATAAAAATGATGTTTTTTATTTTCCTGAAAAAATAACGTACAGCTTTGATTATCAGGAAAAACATTTCTGGCGTTGTCGTTATACTTCCGCAAACTCAAAGAGTTTACATTATAAAATACTGCTTCCGCTGGCAGTCAGACCTATTATTATAGAACCAACATCTGTTGATGGATTGGACGGAGTTAATATAATTGGCAGTTACCAAACCATACCTGAATATCAATCTTCATTTATGGAGGTAAATGTGGTTTATGAACATATAAAGAATGATATTGACGCCAGTGACTGGCTTGATAAGATATTATCCCTTCTTGGCGAAAAGATTATTAACCGTAAAGACAATTATAGTGTTAGTGGTAAATATTCTGATGTATTAACAAGCAATGAGTTTGACAGCGATAAAATAATATCCAGGATTAGAGTGTTCAAAAATTATGATTTCGAACATAAAGGAGCCAATCTAATTATGGTAAAAGCCAGTTGCCCCCATAAAAATTATGAGTCGTTGGCAGAGAGTTTTCTTCATTGCATCAAGTTTTTTACTTTGATTAATGATTCAAAATGGCATCTGGCAGAAGAACTTAAAAGCATAAATTTAGATATACCGTCAGATTATTCATTTTTTTATCCGAATTCATGGCAGTATACAGAACGATATAATAATGAAAAAATGAGTTATTTTTATTTATCTCAGAAAGGGGCAGAAAAAATATCTGGAGATATTAGTGGCTATTTTTTATGTGATAACGCCGTGATTAACAAAGAAATGATTTGTGATTTAATTGTTAAAAAATTAAAAGATGATAAGTATTCCGTGATAAATGAATTTAGCCTAAATGAAGAACGGAATATTTTTAATAAGAATATATCTGAACTGTGGTCGGGTACGTTCAGTGTAAGCAATGAACATAATCGTAATGGTGAACTGGTTGTGTCCGCTGGCCGAATTGAGAATGCCTGGTTTTATTTTATTGGGATATCGGCAAACAGAACGTCAAGCTTTATGTCATGGGCAGTGGTAAAACGAACGATGGATATAATCATTAATTCTTTAAATAATTACGATTTATCTTATGAAGATAATTTCTATGGACAGAAGTAGTTTACAGGGCCACTGCTTTTAGCTGCGAATAACTGTCTGGGCTGTAGTGGTGACTCTTTGTCCTGATAAGGAACATTTAAAATGCATACCCTGGTGAGAAAACTGGTTTCGGGCGTGCTCCAAATCATCAAAAATATATAAATGGTTTTAATATGAACAATGAGTATTATAAAGTAACTGAAGAGTTAATTCATAAAGGACTTGATGCAATATCAGAGTCCATAGTAGAGGAAAATGAAAAAAAAACCAGAGTAAGGGAGGCCATATTTTCTGACTTACGAGAAGCCGGAATAACTATCAGAACACGAAGTGACTGGAATGCAAAAAAAGCCCCAGGAACTGATGGCAAGGATTGGGACTATTCTGCAATTGTGATACATCATGCAGGAAATAGCTACTCCTGTGATACGGATGGAGTAGTTAAAATGCGTCAGGCTGAAGAAACTGACATCAAAAGTTTTAAACATTTAAGTTATCATTATGCCATAGATTGTACAGGTGTAATTTATGAGGCTTTGGATATACGAGAAAAAGGTGCCCATCTAAAGGGGGAAAATACAGGAAAAATTGGCGTGGTTTTTTTATCAGATTTTAGTGTATCTGGTGAAGCATCACAACATGGGCCATCTCGATGGGGATCATTAAGTGAGTTTGCTGGACAGGTTAAGGATGACTGGGATTCATCTGTTGATATACCTACAGATAATCAGAAAAAGACTATTGATGCTTTAGTTAAAACACTAATAAAATCTTTCCCAATCAAACAATTAGGAGGGCACAGGGAGTTTGCTTCTTTAAATGCCTTAGGTCGGGCTTGTCCAGGAACTTATGGTCTTCAGATTGCAGCCAATCTCAGGAAAAAGTACAAGCTAGAGTCCCCTCAAAAACAGTGATTTTAAATGTAAAATCAACATCCTTGAGCAAGGTGCCATAATGCGCATTTTTTCATTTCGTAATTTTATTATTTTACCTGTTTTTTTATATTTTATAATTGGCATAGATAAGCAGCCATACTATGAAGAAGGTGCGTCACCTTGGGTTCCGATATTTTTCATTAAGCACACCATGTCGTTAAAATTAATTTTCGAAATACCTGTGTCGCCTGCTGAAATACTAACCAACTCGTCCTTACCGAATGGTAAATATAATGAATTACATAATTACTGCCAGGCAAGATATGGAACCAAATTACCCGAGTGTAGAAAGCAAATAGCAAAAAAGCTTATTGACAATGGATTTTACATACCAAAATAAACAATGCCACATATCATTATATGACGCTCGAAACTCATATAATAAAATATTATATTACACCTAGATGCTTTCTCAATATTGTGAACGCAAACATATAACGTTAGACCTATCTCACCAAGCGTAATTGTTGAAGTCAGTCTGGAGTCGGACAGCGATATGAATATCTGTGCATATACATGTTATATGATGATTTCGAGCACTGTCTGGCTTAAAACTATCCTAATGGAATAAGTTCTTAATATAGCTCATCAATAAAATTATTCCCGACAAAGCCCCCCGTGCTGGCAACATCACCACCACAGGGGGTTGCGATTATTCCTTCACCACAATCAGCGGTTCGATATCGCTCTCTTTTTTAATCACCAGTGATTCATCGCCGCGCAGGCAGGTACCGCCGTAGTTACCGCCTACGGTGAAGGTACAAACCTGAATATATTTACCGGCAATGTTTGGCAGACACCAAAGCTGCTGATAAATGTTCTTCTGCTCGGCAAACTTACCGCTGGTTTTATCCAGTAGCTCTTCCTGATGGCTCACCAGATCGATGTTGCTGCCACAACGTCCTGCAATGGGTTTCACCGCATAACCGGTTTGTGCCAGCTCTTCATTAACAGTGAAATCGGTATCAAGCAGATAGCGGTGGTGCGGGAAAAGCTGCCAGAGGATCGGCAATATCGCTTTGTTGCCTGGGATCACCGTCCACAGAGGTTCGAAGACCAGCACTTCCGGGCGCAGCAACACGTCGATTAAACGCACTTCCTGATTCGTATGCCCGGTACGAATTGGTACCGCGGCGTACTCTGTTTCGCTGACCTCTCGCACCTGCTCAATCGCGGTTTCCCACGCCCAGGTTTTCCAGACACAGTTCACCAGGCGACCGTCACCGTCAATCAGTTGACCAGCATCATCCCAACGTAGCTCATCGAGGCCACGCAGAATTTTGCTGTCAAACCCGGCCTGACGCAGCGCCTGCTGCATAAACTGCGCGTGATAGTTTTCTTCGATATCCTTATCCTGCATGATGTGGACAAACGGACGTGCGCGGCTGTGCTTCCAGGCACCCGCCAGTTCGTTGATCAACCCTTCAGCCGGGTTGTGTCCCTGCCCTGTGTAGCCACGCTCGGCCCATCTTTCGAGAATCAAGCCAGCTTCGGTATGGCACGAGGCGGAATCGGCGTTGTACTCATACACCTTCAGTCCACGTTCATCCATACAGAAATCCATACGACCCGTGATCATATGATGCCGGCGACGCTGCCAGGAAAGGCGCAGGCGCGGCCAGAGGATTTTCGGAATATCGAAAAGCGCCAGCAAGTTATCGTCTTTCAGCACCTTGTCGGTCGCGTGCAAGTACATCAGGTGCAGCTCGTTGGTGGCTTTGATCAGCTCCTGCTCGGCACTCTCGGTAATAGTGAAGTACTGATGCGGATCCTGATTAATCACATGCCCATTCGCCAGCACGTAGGCTTTTTGCAGCGGATCCTGTTCATCCAGCCATTTACCGTCAAACTGTCCGTTATCTTCCAGTCGCGCGCCGCCAATTTTCAGCGAGTCACTGGCGATCTCCGGCTGCGGCAGGCTGTAACGAGTATCCTCGGTCTGGATCATCCAGCCAAGGATGGTGGTGTCGTCAAAGGTATCCTGCAGGGTGTAGCAACCGTTTTCAACCACCATCTCCAGCTCGCGGGTCCACTGCTGTCCGGGAGGCAGCGGCGTATGGAGCACGTTCTGTTCGGCAATACGGATTTTGTTTTCCAGCAACTGGGTAACGACCGCCACATGCCCGGTATCTTTAAATTCGCCGCCTTTTTGCCAGATAAGCAACGCGCCTGCTACCGGTGCGCGGGGTGAACCATTGGGAAATGCCTGTAACGGCAGGATATTGTCATTCACCACTTCACGCAGGAAGCGTAAGGAGAAGATCTCCCAGGCCATGCCTACATCGGTGAAGACCACACCATAGTTAAGGAACAGAAAGCGGCGTGCGAATTCTACGCACTGCCATTTGTGGCCCATGTATTCGTCGTCGATATAGCTGCGAAATGCCGCATCATCGTCGTAGTCCCGCGGGTCGAGGGAGCTGTAATCTGAAGAGTAGATTGCTACGCCACCTGGGGCGTAGCCCAATAATGTCCCGAATGGGGCATCCTGACTGGTCGTTCCTTTGCTCATGCACCTTACCTCAAAACAATACAGCCTGAGCAGGTTGGCGTGAATTTTTCGCTCTGATTACCTGCTCTGCGACACTAACCGGACAGAGGTCGACATCATCATACACCTCAACGCAGCGGCTGGCGCTAAGAGGCGAAAAATTCACAACAGGAACTACACTTGAGTAAGGATTACCGGCACGCTTTTATAGGCCGGAGTCAAACTTTGTGTATCCACCGCGTCCAACGAGAGCAGGACATTCGCTTCAGGCAGATACGCGCCAATTGAGCCCGCCGCCATGTTGTAAATTACCACCGTTAAGCCGTACATGATGCGATCCGCGCAGGGCTGACCGTTGTCGTCCAGCGCCTGAACGTTGACCACATCACCCTGACTCAGACCGCGGCTCATCGCTTCTTCGGCGCTTAAAAACACCACATCCCGACGACCGGTAATGCCACGATAGCGATCGTTCATACCATAAATCGTGGTGTTGTACTGATCGTGGCTGCGAAGCGTCGCCAGTATCAGCGTATCGGCAGGCTGATTTTCCCGCTCTACTGCCCGCTGATGGCTGACGATAAAGTTGGCTTTGCCATTCTCCGTTCGCCATTCACGGCGCGAAGCAGGCGTATCCATACGAAATCCGCCCGGCTCGGCAATACGTGCGTTGTAATCGTGGAACGCCGGGATCACGGCTTCAATGACGTCACGGATCAACCCGTAGTCCCCGGTTAACGCTTCCCAGTTGATCGGCGAAAGCGGCAGCGTTGCGCGCGCCATGCCCGCCACAATCGCAGGCTCGGATTTTAGCCAGCGGGAAGCCGGCTTCAGCGCGCCACAGGACGCGTGGACCATCGACATCGAGTCTTCGACGGTCACAGACTGAATGCCCGTAGCTTGCAGATCGCGCTCGGTTCTACCCAACGCGGGGAGCAAATAGTTGTGTTTTGCCAGCAGCAGGTGCGATCTGTTCAGTTTGGTCGCCACATGGACCTGCAGATCCAGATTTTTCATCGCCGCAAAGGTACGCTGCGGCTGGGGCATCGCCACCGCCAGATTGCCACCCATGCAGATGAGTGCTTTTGCATCGCCCCGCTCGATGGCCCGAATACTCTCCACGCTGGAACGACCATGTTTGCGCGGAACACGGATAGAAAAATACGTCTCAAGGCGTTGCAGGAAATCTTCGGACGCCGCTTCGTTGATCCCCACAGAACGATCGCCCTGCACATTAGAATGACCGCGCAACGGGCAGATCCCCGCCCCAGGCTTACCTATATTGCCTTTCAGCAGCAGCAGGTTTACCAGTTGCTGGACGTTCTCAGTGCCGTTTTTATGCTGGGTGATGCCCAGGCCGTAACAAACAATCGTGGCGCAGGATTTACTGTAACTGTGCGCCAGATCTTCCATCTGACTGCGCGTCAGACCCGAGTCCTGTTCCAGCTCCGCCCAGCTACGCTGGCGTAAGTCATCATACAACGCGGCATATCCAGCGGTATGCTCTTCGATAAACGCATGATCAAGCGTCGGCTGCTGATCCAATAAGATCCGCGCTTCGTCCATTTCGATTAGCGCTTTCATGATGCCTTTGAGCAGCGAAGCGTCACCGCCAATTTTTACCTGGTAGTAGTCGTTGCTCAGCGCCGTCGCCTGACCGGTGAACATCTCTTTCGCGCTTTGCGGGAAGCTAAAGCGCTCAAGCCCCCTTTCGTTCAGCGGATTAATGGAGATAATTTTAGCCCCGCGTTTGGCAACGTCGCGTAAGGTGGTCAGCATGCGCGGATGGTTAGTGCCAGGGTTATGCCCGATACAAATCACCAGATCGCAGTGGTCAAAGTCCTCAAGTTCAACGGTTCCTTTTCCAAGGCCAATGGCCGGCGTTAGCCCTGCGCTGGTCGGTCCGTGGCACATGTTTGAGCAATCAGGGAAGTTGCTGCTGCCATATTCGCGGGCAAACAGCTGATACAAGAACGCTGCCTCATTTGACGTTCTGCCGGAGGTGTAAAACTCAACCTGTTGTGCTGAATCATAGCTGCGCAGACGCTCGCCGATCTCCTGGAAGGCGATATCCCAATCCACCGCCTGCCAGGTGTCTGTTGAGGCATCGTATTTCATTGGATGCGTCAAACGACCGATATTTTCCAGTTCATAATCGCTGTAGTGCCAGAGTGTAGAAACCGGATGACGGCTGAAAAATTCCGGTGACGCTTTCTTGCTGGTTGTCTCCCAGGAGACCGCCTTAACGCCGTTTTCGCACAACTCCATTGGCGCACGGTGCCCTGGGTCCGGCCACGCACAGCCCGGACAATCGAACCCTTTCACTTGGTTCATTTTGAACATCGCGATAATGTCACGGGCGACAGCCTTTTGCGAAAACACCGAAGCAGTGACGGCTTTTACCGCGCCCCACCCACCCGCCGGGCCCTGATAACCGCTTACTCCTGGAACACCATTTTTCATTATTACTGCTTATTCACCGCCAATTTTTGATGGTGAATACGGTAGCAATTTCCGTCCAACATTGATTTCCTCTTCATGGAGTACGGACCGGGTACAATGAACGGGTTAGATTTATCTTCCCCTTTCAGCACAAAGCGACATAAAGTCCCAATCTGTTAAATTGAGTTCTACCTAACTGCTACACTGCATCAACACAACCACTCAGAAGGCAGGTCAATATGTCAGACAATACCTATCAGCCCGCGAAAGTCTGGACGTGGGAAAAATCGAACGGCGGCGCTTTCGCCAATATCAACCGTCCTGTTTCCGGTGCCACCCACGAAAAAACGCTGCCGGTTGGCAAGCATCCGCTGCAGCTCTATTCGCTGGGTACGCCAAACGGGCAGAAAGTGACGATTATGCTGGAGGAGCTGCTGGCGCAGGGCGTGAAAGGCGCAGAATACGATGCCTGGATAATCCGCATCGGCGATGGCGATCAGTTTTCCAGCGGCTTTGTTGAGGTGAATCCGAACTCGAAGATCCCAGCTCTGCGTGACCACTCGCAAAACCCACCGGTTCGCGTATTCGAATCTGGTGCAATCCTACTCTATCTGGCGGAAAAATATGGTTATTTCTTGCCGCAGGATTTGGCAAAACGTACTGAAACGCTAAACTGGTTGTTCTGGTTACAGGGTGCTGCCCCGTTCCTCGGCGGTGGCTTTGGTCACTTCTATAATTATGCGCCGGTTAAAATTGAATACGCGATTAATCGCTTCACCATGGAAGCCAAGCGCTTACTTGACGTGTTGGATAAACAGTTAGCGCAGCATCAGTTTGTCGCCGGAGATGAATACACCATTGCCGATATGGCAGTCTGGCCGTGGTTTGGCAATGTGGTTCTGGGTAACGTGTACGACGCGGCAGAGTTCCTTGATGCAGGAAGCTACAAGCACGTGCAGCGCTGGGCAAAAGAGATTGCGTCGCGTCCGGCGGTTAAGCGTGGTCGTATTGTGAACCGTACCAACGGACCGCTGAACGAGCAGCTTCATGAACGCCATGACGCCAGCGACTTCGATACCAATACCGAAGATAAGCGCCAGGCTTAAAATGCCTGATGGCGACGCCGGGGCGTCTTATCAGGCCTACAAAGATGTCATGCCGTAGGTCGGATAAGGCGTTTGCGCCGCCATCCGGCACAAAATCACGCGCTGGTGACGTCGTACTCCATACGGCGAAGTGCGTCTAACGTGGCTTTAGCTTCATCTTCATCAATGATGCTCATGGCGAACCCTACGTGCACCAGCACCCATTGCCCGACCAGCTCAGCCGTATCACCTTCACAAATCAGGGCAATATTGACATCACGTTTGATGCCGCACACTTCAACCTGCGCAAGCTGGTGAATATCTTCACCAACGGCCAGAACCTGACCAGGGACTCCAATACACATATCTGACTCCGCCCCATAGCAACCTATGGGTTATTCGACTTCAATACTTTTCACTTTCAGTGAATCGCCCGCATCAACTCGCAGACGATCCCCCTGACAATGTGGACACTGCGCATCATGCTGGGTGATTTCCACAACCTGACTGCAATCCCAGCACCATGCCTGGGCTGGCTTGTAATCAATATGCAGCTCACACCCTTGCGCCAGCGTCCCCTGACAGACGATGTCGAAACTGAAACGCACGGCGCTCTCTTCAACGCAGGAGAGCGCCCCGATTTCCAGCCAAACGCCGGTTACACGTTTGACACCGTGCTGCTCTGCCTGCTGTTGAACAATCTCAACCGCGCTCTGACAAAGGGACAGCTCATGCATTTTCGCAGTTCCGACGACCCAGCAGCAGCGCGCGGCGATTGAGCTGCGGCGCATTTGGATCGCTCACCGGCAGCGATAACAGCATTCGCGCACAATCGTCAGTCAGGCGCACACCTTCTTGCGCAGACATGCTGTGCGAAAGCGGCGACATCAGTGAACAGGAAAGGTATTGTGATACGCCCTCCAGTTCACCAACGGTAAAGGTCATCTCGCCATACGGCAGACGCAGCCCGATTTTTTCGCTGACTTTACGTACCGGCCAGACCTGGTCTGGTCCAGGGAAAATCAGTGCGCTGAGCATCCAGGGTGTGATAACACACCCCGTCCACTGCCCTTCAAACAGCGTAAAATCAGAGACATATACCGGCATATTCGGATGCAAGAAAGAGAGATCGTGCATCGAACGCCGGGCAACCTCTTCAAACGCTGCCTGAATCTGCATCTTCGGGGCCGTCTGAAAACCGACAAACTCCTCAGACATGAGCCGCCTCCCGAGGGATCGCTTCAACACCTGATTCGCGAAGCGCAGCAAGAACCTGCTCAAGCGCAGGTTCAATCATCGCTTCGACCGTTGGCGTTAGCCCGATATGCGGCTCCAGTGATTCCGGAATAATGCCGACTAACGTCAGCTTTTTCGGAAACTCTCCGGTGAAACGCAGGGCCGACAAAACGTCGGCCAGGCCAAGCTGGTGCGGTGAGATTTTGTTGGTAAACAGCGCCGGGATCTCTTCATCCCGCAGGACCATCATCGTTCCTGGCGTGTTTTTCTTCGACACAATGGCGTCAGCAATGATCAGATGATCTCTGTTCGCCATATCGCCGAGAAGCTCCATCCCAGCCGTACCACCGTCCAGAACATCAACAAAGTCTGGCAGGATGTACCGTTGCTCTAATGCCTCAACGATACGTACTCCGATGGCTTCGTCGGTCAGCAAAATATTGCCGACCCCTAAGACTAATATCCGCATTACAGAACCTTAACTGAGACCACTTCGTTCCCGTCAACGTCCACCACATGCACCGCACATGACATACAAGGATCGAAGGAGTGAATGGTACGAACCACTTCCAGCGGTTTGTTTGGATCGGCAATCGGCGTTCCTACCAGCGAGCGCTCATACGGTCCCACTTCATCATTAAAGTTACGTGGGCCAGAGTTCCAGGTTGACGGTACAACCGCCTGGTAGTTGCTGATAATGCCATCTTTAATCACCATCCAGTGAGACAGCATACCGCGCGGCGCTTCGAGGAAACCAACACCTTTGAATTCGCCCGTTGCCGGAATATCCGGTTTCACGAAGGTGGTATGGTCGCCTTTACCGATGTTCACGATCAGCGCGTTGTACTGATCCTGCAGAACGTTCTGCAGTTCACAGCAGTGAACGGTACGGCCAATAATACGACCCAGCGTAGAGTGCAGCTGAGACACTTCGATAGTTTTACCGGTCAGCTTGGTGTAAATCGCGATGATTTCATTCAGCTTGGCATGAGTAGACTCGCGTTTGGCCGCCAGTTTACACAGCATGTTGGCCAGCGGACCCACTTCAACCGTTTTACCGTAGAAGGTCGGTGCTTTAACCCAGGAGTACTTGCCGTCATCTGACCAACCGGTGTAATCAGGAACCGTTGTGCCTTCCCACGGAGCCTGCGGCGCTTCGTCTTTGTACCACGCGTGTTTCGCGCTCTCCTGAATCCCTTTGATCAGGTACTCATCGGAGTGAGAGGTGATCGGACGATAGGTCGACAGATCTTCATTAGTAATGTAACCACCCGGGAACAGGAAGCTGCCGTTTTTACCGTCAGTCGGGAATTCCGGCGCGCTCAGGTAGTTAACAGCGCCCTGACCACGTTCCAGCCATTCAGGGTAGAACGCAGCAATGACCGCGGTATCAACCTTGTAAACCTGCTCAACGAAGTCGCTCAGCTTATCAATGAATGACTTGATGTACATCAGGCGTTCAAGGTTCAGCACGCCAAGACCGTCGAGGTTAATCGGGTTAGCAACCCCACCTACCGCCAGGTTCTGGATGTGCGGCGTTTTACCGCCCAACAGCGCCACAACGCGGTTGGCATCACGCTGGCATTCCAGCGCCTGGAGATAGTGAGCGACCGCAATCAGGTTCACTTCCGGCGGCAGTTGCATTGCCGGGTGACCCCAGCAACCGTTAGCAAAAATGCCTAACTGACCGCTGGCAACAAGATCTTTGATCTTGTTCTGAACCTTGGTGAACTCTTCTGCGCTGTTCAGGTGCCAGGAGGACACGCCGTTCAGCATGGCAGATGCTTTCGCTGGGTCAGCTTTCAGGGCAGAGGTGATATCCACCCAGTCCAGCGCAGACAGCTGATAGAAGTGAACAATGTGGTCATGCGTGGTGTGCGCGGCCAGAATGATGTTACGGATATACTGTGCGTTCACCGGAACATCAATATTCAGCGCACTTTCTGCTGCACGAACGGAAGAGATAGCGTGAGTGGTCGTACAAACGCCACAGATACGCTGCACAATCATCCAGGCATCGCGCGGATCGCGGTTTTTCACGATCTCTTCCATGCCGCGCCACATGGTACCGGAAGCCCATGCTTTAGATACCACGCCATTTTCGATTTCGCAGTCGATGCGTAAATGACCCTCAATACGGGTTACCGGATCAATAGTAATTCTCTGGCTCATGCTTTGCTCGCCTCATGACGATTTTGATCGTTTTGTTTTAAAGGAGGAAGTATCGGCAGTAGACGAATGAGTACGATGTATGCACAAATCTCAATAGCCACAAAACCAATAGAAATCAACAGTTCTTCCCAGGTCGGGAAGTAGTGGTAGCCACCACCAGGATTGAACGCCACCAGCGAATAGGACAGACGCCATGTTGCACAACCCAGCAATGCGCTCAGCGCAGACAGATACAGCATGCGCGAGTCATTACGCAGCTTAGTGACGCGCAGCACCACCAGCGGGAAGACCATCAGCACGACCTCAAGCCAGAACATGGCTGAGTAGAAATCGCCTGCAAACGCATACGACAGCTTGTCGCGATAGATCAGTTCGCCAAAGCGCAGAACCACGAAAATCGCCAGCAGCACGCTGATGGTGTTCGTCAGCTTGATGAACAAACTTTTCTCGTCCGGACCGTTACCTTTCAGACCCGCTTGTACCAGTGAGCCTTCAAAGATGACGATCGAGAAGCCCATAATAAAGGCGGTTAATACCGAGAAAAGCGGCAACATTTCATAAGCTTGCCAAAGCGGATGCACCTTATAACCCGCAGAAATCATCAATGAACCCATTGAAGACTGGTGCATGGTTGGCAGCAGCGCGCCGAGGGCAATAACAAAGAACATCACTTTATTCAAACGCTTGAGAGAAACTTTCCACCCCAGACGTTCAAACAGAGCCGGAGCAAATTCCAGCGCCATGATGCCGATATAGATGGTCATACAGACCGCCGTTTCGAACAGTACCGAATTCACGTTGAAGTGACCCGGAATGTAGAAATACGGCAGGTTCCAGTAACGTCCGACGTCGATGGTGATTGACAGACCACCCAGCGAGTAGCCAAACAGGCTCGCCAACAGCGCCGGACGTACCAGCGGATGGTATTGTCCTCTGTTGAAAACATACACCGCCCACGCCAGCGCCCAACCGCCGCACGCAAAGCCAGTACCAATCAACAGGTCAAACGCGATCCATACACCCCATGGGAAACCGCCGTTCAGATCGGAGACTGAGCCCAATCCGAAGACCAGACGTTTCACGATCAGGAGCATACACAGGACGATAAGCGGCCCAAAAATAATGACCGGTTTGCTGATTATTTTTCCGCCCAGCGGTTTAGGATCATGACTCATGATCGTCTCCTCCATCGTGATGGTCGTTTTTCGTGTTACGACGAACCAGCACGGTTAAGCCCGCCAGCGCAGCCAGGGGTAATATCATGCCCTTGTACAGGGAATGTTGAACATGTTCGGAACGCGCACCAGTTGAAAGATCATCCAGCTTCGGCAGATCCAAATCCTCGTAAGGAACACCCGTCAGCACCATAACCTGTGTACCACCACCTTCTTTCTCACCGTACAGGTGTGGGTAGTACTTCGGTACCGTATGCAGATAGGTATCGCCTGCTTTCACCGTTTGACGCGGATAGTGGTATTCGCTGCCAGGCTTCAGCGCGAGACGTTTTTTCGCCTCAGCCATCAACTCTTCACGGGTACCAAAAATCACCGCACCGGCTGGGCACACTTCAACACAACCCGGCAAACCGCCTTTGTCCAGACGCTCAACGCCTTTCTGGTTACACAGTTCACATTTGTGAAGCGCACCAAACGGGTTGTTGTAGTCGTACTTAGGCACGTTGTACGGGCAGGCGACCATGCAGTAACGACAGCCCGTGCAGACGTCTTTGTCATAATGGACGATGCCGGTTTTCGGATCTTTCTTCAGCGCGGAGACCGGGCAAACGGAAACGCAGTTCGGATCAACACAGTGCATGCACTGTTTCTTGATGTATGCGTAGCCATTTTCTTCCTGGTCTTTGTTCACGCCTGTTCCGCTACGCCACACCTGGATGATGTTATTGGTATACGGAGACAGTTTGTCGTTGTTCGACCAGGTTTGCTCGCCTTCCGGGTTACGGGCCGGGAAGTTGATATCCTGACACTTGGTGACACAGGCCTGGCAGCCTACGCACAGCGTCGAGTCATAGAGCATCCCAAGAGAACCCGGGATCGGCGGACGGTTTTCTGCAGCCGCATGACTGATGGACGGCGCTGCGCCCAACAGCAATGCCCCGCTGGAGGCTGCTTTAATAAAGTTACGTCTGTTCACGGTTATTCTCCCCGTGAGTCAGCGTTATCTTTCTTTTGCTGACGCCCCAGTTCACGTACCGCCATCACGCTGACGCCGGCAACCAGTCCTACTACGCCACCCAGCAGTCCAATCGCTCCGGCAGATACATTACCGCCTTCTTTCATATTGACGTCAGGCTTCTCGGAACGCGGCGTTTGGTTTTCCACATGAGCAAGCTGGTGAATACCTTTATGGAAACCGACGCCTTCTTCGTTGCAGCCGTAGCAAGGGTGACCAATAGCCACCGGCCACACGCCGCCAACGTCGCAGAATTGCAGCGTTGAACAGTTGCCGTAGGTTTCTGGCCCTTTACAGCCCAGATGGTAGAGGCACCAACCTTCACGGTGACCTTCATCGCCAAACTCTTTCGCAAAACGACCAGCATCGAAGTGCGGGCGACGTTCGCAGTGCTCGTGAATCAAACGGCCATAGGCGAATGTCGGACGGTTTTTGGTATCCAGCTTCGGCGGCTTACCGTAAGTGATGATATGGGCGACCGTTGCGAGGAAGTTATGCGGGTTCGGCGGACAGCCGGGGATGTTGATGATGGTTTTGCCTGGCAGAACTTCTTGCAGGCCGACGGCACCCGTTGGGTTAACGCCAGCGGCAGCAACACCACCCCACGCGGCGCAAGAGCCGATGGCAATGATAGCGGCTGCGCCCTCTGCGGCCCGGCGGATGTGATCCACGATCGGCTCACCGGCAACCATGCAGTAAATACCATTATCTTTCAGTGGGATAGATCCATCTACTACCAGAACATATTGCCCTTTGTACTTCTCCAGAGCGTTATGTTTGTTCTCTTCAACCTGATGGCCGAAGGCGGCAGAGAGCACCTCATGGTATTCCAGAGAGATTGTCTCCAGAACGAGGTTTTCCACTGTAGGGTGTGTCGCGCGAAGCAGCGATTCAGTACAACCCGTACACTCCTGGGCACCAATCCAGATAACCGGTGGGCGCTGAGGACGAGAAACTGATTCGGCCATTTCTGCGGCGGCTTTGCTACTGAGCCCCATGGTAGCGGCCAGTGCTGCACAAAGCTTCATGAAATCACGGCGATTAATGCCGCTCGAATTGATGAGAGAGTTATCTCCAGTCATTTTATAGTTATTCCGTTGCGAAGACCTGGCTTTTATTTTGCACCATTCGCATGTTGCATATTGCGATCGGCGCGCCATTACCACACTTTTTATATGGTTATGTGCATTATAATACTTCGACGGAGCAACAAAACGAAGGCGTAGGTCAATAGTGTAATTAATTAAAGCAAGATAATACCCCTTTCGGATCAAGCTTCGAGTCGATAGCCAGCCATGAAAAAACGAATTGTTGTACTGGATTGATTCTCTCTAAAGAAATCCATAACCATCTCTTTATCCAGTCCATAGCGACGCGTGAGGATGCCCGCTTCCCACGCGCTAAGCTGTCGATCGCCCGTTTTTTCAAACATGCGATGTGAAAATCCCAACACAAAACCACGCTTATAATCCGCACAAAAATTCGCCACTGAGCGTGCGCTGTCCGCACTTGAGGCGTTTAATCCGGCCATCAGGCCTTTTCCAAAATGGTTGTCCATGCATAACCTCCAATCGCTATATAATAAATTATATAGCGATTTTTTGAGCAAAGACCAGAGGTATCACGAACTTTTTATGCCAGCTTAAAAGGACACCCATTCATCCGTTTTAGCTGCCGCAGACGTTTTGCTGTCTGCTGAAGGGGAAGCAGTATTAGCAGCGGCGTATTGCACATCATTCGCTGAGAGGCGGAACTGTTGCACCGAGCGTTGCAGTTCCTCTGTTTGTCTTTCCAACGCCACGGCAGCGGCGGAGACTTGCTCTACCAATGCAGCGTTCTGTTGCGTTACGCTGTCCATCTGCGTGATCGCCACGCTCACCTGCGAGATGCCCTTATTCTGTTCTTCCGAGGCTGAGGCAATTTGCTTCATGATGACCGTCACTTCGGTGGCACCGCGCAGAATTGCCTCCATGGTTAATCCCGTTTCTTTAACCAGACGAGCCCCCTGGTCGACACGACGCGATGACTCGCCAATTAGCGTCTCAATCTCTTTCGCCGCTCCGGCGCTGCGACTGGCAAGGTTGCGTACTTCACCGGCAACGACGGCAAAACCGCGCCCCTGCTCGCCTGCCCTAGCAGCTTCAACTGCGGCGTTCAGCGCCAGAATATTGGTCTGGAAAGCAATACTATTAATAACTGACGTGATTTCCGCGATCTGTTTAGAGCTGGCGGCAATACCATCCATCGTCTCAACCACTTCTGAAACCAGCGTGCTCCCTTTACCTGCCGTTTCTGTGGCCGTATCGGCAAGCTGGCTGGCTTCACGCGCATTTTCAGCGTTCAGTTTTACCGTTGCAGTCAGTTGCTCCATGCTGGCAGCGGTCTCTTCCAGCGCCGCGGCCTGCTCTTCAGTACGTGAGGAGAGATCGTTATTACCGGTGGAAATTTCCGTCGCCCCTCGCCAGATGTTGTCACTACCTAAACGGATGGTACTGACGGCTTCGCGCAGGCTGTCCTGCATCGCGCACAGTAACGGCACCAGTTGACCCACACAGTTACGACCAAAATCTTCAATGGGATGGCTGAGATCGCCCTGCGCAATCTGCTGGAACTGCTGACGGATGCGTCCCAGAGGTTTCACCATCATGGCGACGAGGTAACGGTCGGTAAAGAACAGTAGGGCAATACCGAGGATAACAGCAGTAATAATTAACGTTCGGATGATAGACGTTTTGCCATCGACCATCACGCGGGTGGTATCAAGCCGCTCTCCTGCCGTGGCGTTAAAACGCTCGGCACTGGCGCCAAATTCACGGCTCAACGCTGGCGTAACGGTACTGGCATGTTCCGCAAAGGCCGTGAGCGTGCCCTGCTTTGCCAACTGCATTTGCGGGATCACGCCATTGTCCAGCAGCGCCTGCCACTTCGTCAGTACCGCCGCGGCAACTTCCGGATCCATGGGGCCTGGAGACAATGTTTTCATCTCCTGGAGTTTTTTACTCATATTCTCCAGGGACTGCTGAGCCGGCGCAAAATCAGGCGTTCCGCCGCTCATTTTGACATCCATGGCGCGACTTAAGCGCGTTACGAAGCGAAAGTACTGATCGTTACCCTGACTGAGAACCGTCATCTGATGGACAAGATGGCGGTCAATATCATTGCCTTCAGATATTTTTGATAACGAATGAAGACTGAATAAACCCACGCCCGACCAGAGCAGGCAGAAAAGTCCCAGTATTGCCAACATGACAATACGAATAGTGAAGTTTTTCAGCAAACGCATAATAATTTCCTTGCCGTTGATGAGGAATTCGCCATCAGGCGATACTTATCCTTGTTATCGGCAGACGGTAGAGAAGATATAATGCGTTCTTTATTTTTTTACTTTCTTAAGTACATCCACTATCTCTCCACCCTATATCAATATGAATGCTAATGAAATTAGGTAGCATTATTATTCAGGTAATTAATTAAAAGCATTAAATAATCTATTGTTTTCTATCGCAAATATTTATCAAACCACGCAAGGGTACGTTCCCAGGCTAATTCAGCGGTAGCTTTATCATAACGAGGGGTAGAATCATTGTGAAAGCCATGATTAACACCGGGGTAGATATATGCTTCATAGACTTTCTTATTCGCCTTTAGCGCCGCTTCATATGCAGGCCATCCCTCATTAATTCGGGTATCTAATTGCGCATAGTGCAGTAATAAAGGCGCGCTTATTTTAGGGACATCTGATGCAGGAACCTGACGCCCATAAAAAGGCACCGCGCAGGCCAGTTCAGGGAAAGCCACAGCTGCGGCATTCGACACACCACCACCATAGCAAAATCCGGTGATACCTACCTTTCCCGTCGTCCCTGAATAATGCTGCATAAATTCAATGGCGGCAAAAAAGTCGTTCATTAACTTTACGGGGTCAACCTGCTGCTGCAATTCCCGACCTTTATCATCATTGCCTGGGTATCCCCCTACCGAACTTAACCCATCAGGCGCGAGTGCCATAAAGCCCGCCTTCGCCACCCGTCGCGCCACATCTTCAATATACGGATTCAGCCCACGATTCTCATGCACTACCACCACCGCCGGAACTTTCCGCGTCACCTTCGTTGGTTTAACCAAATACCCCCGCACATCACCATGTCCTTCAGGCGAGGGATAGGTAATATATTCCGCCAGAATATCGGGATCGGTAAATTCTACCTGCGTTGCGAGAGCGTAGTTGGGTTTCAATAAATTGAATAAGGCCAATGCCGTCATGCCACCCACTGCATATTTCGCTGCCATATTGAGAAACTCGCGTTTCGTTATTTTGCCATGAGCGTAATAGTCATAGTAATCGAGCAGTTCTTGCGGAAAATCTTTGGCAGTCAAACGCGGCATCGTCGCACTCCTGATTGATGTTTTTTTAAGCAAAGCACAGTGACCTGTTTTTGCCCAGTTTTTCATCTCAGTGTGACCTGGTGAACGGGATATTCACCGTGAACCCGCTAGAATAGAAACGTTGTTTCGAAATTCACCTGCACTAAGGAGATCTCATGGCCTGGTTTGCCAATCCTGAACGTTACGAACAGATGCTCTATCGCTACTGTGGGCGCAGCGGTTTGCGCTTACCCGCTCTATCGCTGGGTTTATGGCACAGTTTTGGGCACGTTCAGGCGCTGGATTCACAGCGAGCCCTGTTGCGTAAAGCATTTGATTTAGGCATCACGCATTTTGATTTAGCCAATAACTATGGGCCGCCACCAGGCAGCGCAGAAGAGAATTTTGGCCGATTACTGCGCGAGGATTTTGCACACTATCGCGATGAACTGATTATCTCCACCAAGGCAGGCTATGACATGTGGCCAGGGCCATACGGTTCTGGCGGTTCGCGCAAATACCTGCTCGCCAGCCTCGATCAGAGCCTGAAACGCATGGGCCTCGACTATGTCGATATCTTCTACTCGCACCGCGTCGACGAAAATACGCCAATGGAAGAGACCGCCTCAGCCCTGGCCCACGCCGTACAGAGCGGTAAAGCGCTGTATGTCGGCATCTCATCCTATTCGCCAGAGCGTACGCAGAAAATGGCCGAGCTGATGCGGGAATGGAAAATTCCCCTGCTGATCCACCAACCGTCTTACAACCTGCTTAACCGCTGGGTAGACAGCAGCGGCCTGCTGGATACGCTGGAATCCAATGGCATGGGCTGCATCGCCTTTACGCCACTGGCTCAGGGACTGCTGACGGGGAAATACCTTAACGGCATTCCGGAAGGTTCACGCATGCAGCGTGAAGGGAAAAAAGTTCGTGGGCTGACGGAAAATATGCTGACGGAAGAAAATCTTAACAGCCTGCGGTTGCTCAATGAGATGGCGCAACAGCGTGGACAGTCGATGGCACAAATGGCCTTAAGCTGGCTGCTAAAAGACAACCGGGTGACTTCGGTATTAATTGGCGCCAGTCGACCGGAGCAACTGGAGGAAAACGTTCAGGCGTTGGCGAACCTGACGTTCAGCACCGAAGAACTGGCGCAGATCGATAAGCACGTCGCGGACGGTAAGCTGAACCTGTGGCAGGCCTCATCTGACAAATAGCCGTATGTAACATCGTGCCGGGTGACAGCGTTAGCCTCCCCGGCACGTAATACGGGCCAGCCAGTCCCTCACACCTCTTCCGCTTTGATCTCCGGGCGTTGATACTCCGGCCACACCAGCGCGACAAGCGCGGGATAAGCCTCCAGACTGAACTCCCTGAAACACTGACGCAGGTTGAGCACGTCCAGGTCGGCATGCGGGACCTTCTCACCGCTCAAACAGCGCTTTTTAATATTGTCGTAATATTTATACACCGCAGAGTTGAGATCGCTACAACGCCGCTGCGCATCAAATAATCCAGGTGTCTCATTCAACTCCACCATTGTCATCCGCTTGATCGTGGAGTGGATAAAATCGATATATTCGTGATTAACGCGCCAATACCAGACCGGCGTAATCGAATTCATCAATACCGAGAAATGGTCCTCGCCTTCTTCTTTACTCAGCATTTCCGGCTGGTTTTCAGAGTGCCCATTTTCGGCATGTCGGTTTTTATTTGCACTGCGCATTAACAAAAGTACCCCGCAGGTCAGCAATAGCAGGGTAATAACAGAATAAAATATACTGTTCATATACTGGCTCCATTTTTTTTGATTTTAAAATTACGCCATGCTATTGTCAACGCGGCCTGGTTTATTTAAAACAACATATCATTGGCATCAAAGGATATTTCAACATGCTTCCCGAGCATCTTGTTCCCTCGCACTTTCACTTATCCAGCCCCGCTACCAATACCAATCCCGTAGATAATAGTGAAAATTTGACTCAGGGAAAGAGAACATTAAGCGATTACGAATCCGATATTTTGATTAGCTCAACGGCTACCGGTCAGTCACGAAATATGCTATTTGAAGAGTGCGACCGTCATTTAAAAGAGCGTCTGTTTCGTGCAGCAAAAATTGAGTCATTCTCTCGCCTGCTCAATTCACTACAAGCAGAAGGCGATATTAACGCACAAGAATTAAGTAAAATTTTGACTCAAAAAACAGCCATCATAAATGAACAGGGCAACAAAATTTGGCTTAATTTAATTACGCGTGAAACCAGCGACCCTATTTTTTATTCTCTGGAAAAGAAATAAAATGAAAGATGTTGAGGATAACAATGTTTATTTGGCTTTAGATAACCATAAAAGCGATGAGTTTGTCTTAAAGCAAAATTTAGCCGTGTTGATTGCCAATAAAAACGCGACGCTGGAAAGCGTTGCTCAGGAGATAGTCTCTATTCCCGCTGCACTGGTACGGATGAAATGGCAAAATCGGCGTGAAATTTACACGCTACAGGCTAAAGAAGAGATCTACGGTGCCGCGATCGAAGCCATTATGGAGCAGCAACCAGAACTGCGGGACAAAATCATGGCCCGACTGGAAAGCACCTACCAGCATATACTCGCGCGGGAAACAGCCACCTTACGCCTGACACGAAAGCTGTCTGAAGGGAACTACGAACCCACCAGGATAACCACGGTCGCGTTAGACGAGAACAGATAAGAACAGGTATGCGAGAGAGTTGAATCAGGAGATGCACGCCGGGTAAGGCGGCAACCATTACCCGGCAATGAGGAGGATTACTTCGCTTTCACAGTCTCTTCGCCAACCAGACCAATCTTCAGGAAGCCCGCCTGATGCAGCGTATCCATAACCTTCATCATGGTCTCATAATCAACGGTTTTATCTGCCCGGAAGAAAATGGTGGTGTCTTTCTTCCCATCTGTCAGTGCATTTAACTCGCTAATCATGGTGTCATCCGTCACCTGATTGTTGCCAATAAACATACTTTTATCGGCTTTAACAGACAGGTAAACCGGTTTTTCCGGACGCGGCTGCGGCGTGCTGGTGGAGGCAGGAAGATTCACTTTCACATCCACCGTTGCCAACGGTGCGGCCACCATAAAAATGATCAATAAAACCAACATAACGTCGATAAACGGCGTCACGTTGATTTCATGCATTTCACCGTTATCGTCCAGGTTTTCATTAAAGCTCATTGCCATGGAACATTATCCTACACGTAATTTCTGCGCTGCACGTACCGGATGCGCGGATGCGCTTGCGTTCAGGTCCAGATCGCGACTTTGCAGTAACAGCACCTGTGCCGCGACATCACCCAGCATCGCTTTATAGCTGCCAATCTGACGTGCGAAAATGTTGTAGATAACAACCGCTGGAATTGCTGCGACCAGACCAATTGCGGTCGCTAACAGCGCTTCTGCGATACCCGGCGCAACAACGGCCAGGTTGGTCGTTTGAGTTTGTGCAATCCCGATGAAGCTATTCATGATGCCCCATACGGTACCGAACAGACCGACGAATGGAGAGATAGCCCCGATGGTGGCCAGGTATCCGTTACCACGTCCCATATGACGACCTACCGCCGCCACACGACGCTCCAGACGGAAGCCGGTACGCTCTTTAATGCCTTCGTTATCGTCACTGCCTTCTGACAGTTCCAGCTCGTTTTGCGCTTCGTTAATCAACTGTGCGCCCAGGCTTTTGCCATCGAATCCTGCGGCAATCTCACTTGCCTGATCTAAAGAGCGGGCTTCCGCCAGCAGTTGCTGTTCACGCTTAAGGCGGCGTTTCTGAGTAAAGAACTCAAGGCTCTTACTAAGGAAGATAGCCCAGGTGACCACTGACGCCAAAATCAGCCCAATCATCACGCACTTAACCACGATATCGGCGTGCTGATACATACCCCAGACGGAAAGATCCGTCTGCATCAAATTATTACCCACTCTGTATCTCCAGGACGCAAATCACAAAATCTGAGCGTAATGATATCAAAAAGACGTCGAATTGATAGTCGTTCTCATTACTATTTACATATTGCCGCACCTTTGGTTTCTTTTCCTTGCGCTTACGCAGTAAAAAAGTCACCAGAAGCATTTTGAGATTATTTTCTACTGTATGACCGTTCTGCAGGATGCGTCATCTTTGATTCATGGTAGTTTAGACATCCAGACGTATAAAAACAGGTAAGACAACATGGCAGATAAGCAACTTGAAACCAAGCTCGTTCACGCAGGACGCAGTAAAAAATACACGCTGGGCTCGGTAAATAGCGTGATCCAGCGCGCTTCTTCGCTGGTGTTTGACACCGTGGAGGCCAAAAAGCAGGCCACACACAACCGTGCCAACGGTGCGCTTTTCTATGGACGTCGCGGAACCCTGACGCATTTCTCTCTGCAGGAAGCGATGTGCGAACTGGAAGGCGGCGCGGGTTGCGCCTTGTTCCCTTGCGGTGCGGCTGCCGTTGCCAACACCATCCTCGCTTTTGTCGAGCAAGGGGATCATGTGCTGATGACCAACACCGCCTATGAACCCAGTCAGGATTTCTGCACCAAAATTCTCGGCAAGCTTGGCGTGTCCACCGGCTGGTTCGATCCGCTGATTGGCGCCGATATTGTGAAGCACATGCAGCCGAACACCAAAGTCGTATTTCTGGAATCGCCCGGCTCTGTCACCATGGAAGTGCATGATGTTCCGGCAATTGTTGCCGCCGTCAGAAGCGTAGCACCTGACGCAATCATCATGATTGATAACACCTGGGCTGCCGGGGTGCTGTTCAAAGCGCTGGATTTTGGCATCGATATTTCTATTCAGGCAGGCACCAAATATCTGATTGGCCATTCCGACGGCATGGTCGGAACGGCGGTATCTAATGCCCGCTGCTGGGATCAACTTCGCGAAAATGCGTATCTGATGGGGCAAATGCTGGACGCCGATACCGCCTATATGACCAGTCGTGGGCTGCGTACGCTGAGTGTACGCCTGCGTCAGCACCATGAAAGCAGCTTAAAGGTCGCCGAGTGGCTGGCCAGCCATCCGCAGGTCGCCCGTGTGAACCACCCGGCACTGCCCGGCAGTAAAGGGCATGAATTCTGGAAACGTGATTTCACCGGCAGCAGCGGCCTGTTCTCCTTTGTATTGAATAAGAAACTCAATAATGAGGAGCTGGCCGCGTATCTGGATCACTTCAGCCTGTTCAGCATGGCCTACTCCTGGGGCGGTTTTGAGTCGTTGATTCTCGCCAACCAGCCGGAACACATTGCGGCAATCCGTCCGCAAGGCGAGGTAGACTTCAGCGGAACGCTCATCCGTTTACATATTGGTTTAGAGAATGTTGACGATCTGATTGCCGATTTGGCCGCAGGATTTGCCCGAATCGAGTAAAATTGCCACAGATGGACATATATGCAGACACTTCTGGTGGAAAAGTCTGCAATTGTTGCGTCCGGGATCAAGGCATCCCGGGCAATTCAGGAGTACAATCCACATATAAACGCTGTTCCACAGGAAAGTCCATGGTAGTCATTCAAGATATTGTCTCCGCGCTCTGGCAACACGATTTTGCCGCACTGGCGGATCCGCACGTTGTGAGCGTGGTGTACTTCGTCATGTTCGCCACACTGTTTTTAGAAAATGGCCTGCTGCCCGCCTCCTTTTTACCCGGAGACAGCCTGTTATTACTGGCAGGAGCGCTGATCGCTCAGGACGTGATGAGTTTTTTACCTACCATAGCTATTCTGACTGCCGCAGCCAGTCTGGGCTGCTGGCTGAGCTACATTCAGGGACGCTGGCTGGGCAACACGCGCACGGTGAAAGGCTGGCTGGCGCAATTACCTGAAAAATACCATCAACGCGCTACCTGCATGTTTGACCAACACGGGTTGATGGCGCTGCTTGCCGGGCGTTTCCTGGCGTTCGTCCGTACCTTGCTGCCAACGATGGCGGGCATTTCAGGGCTTCCTAACCGTCGGTTCCAGTTTTTTAACTGGCTGAGCGGACTGCTGTGGGTCACCGTCGTTACCAGTTTCGGCTATGCGCTGAGTATGATCCCGTTCGTCAAACGTCATGAAGATCAGGTGATGACCTTTTTAATGATCCTGCCGATTGCCCTGTTAACCGCAGGTCTGTTGGGAACGCTGTTCGTGGTAATTAAAAAAAAATACTGTAGCGCCTGAGTATTATCCGTATGCCGGAGTCACTCCGGCATTTCATTGATGGCGCACAGCTAGCTTTAAAGCCGACAGGAAATCAACTCCCCTGCATCATACGAATTCTTGCCGCATCTTCCCCCGGCGTTACGCCAAAGAAACGTTTGAACTCCCGACTGAATTGCGATGCGCTCTCATAGCCGACGCGCATTGCAGCCGCACTGGCCTTCATTCCATCGTGGATCATCATCATCCGTGCTTTATGCAGGCGATAGCTCTTCAGATATTGCAGCGGCGAGGTACTTGTCACCGCTTTAAAATTATGATGAAACGCCGATACGCTCATGTTCGCCTCTGCCGCCAGCTGTTCTACATTGAGGTTTTCGGTGTATTTGGTTTCAATCCGCTTGAGTACCCGGCTTATCAAACTGAAATGCGTCTGGCGACTTACCAGCGCAAGTAACGCGCCACCGCGCGGCCCGGTCAGCACATGGTAGAGGATTTCGCGAATGATCTGTTTCCCCAGAATGCGCGCATCCAGCGGTCGCTCCATCACATCCAGCAGGCGCTCAGCAGCACAGAGAATTTCGTCTGAGAGCGTCGCGGAGTTAATCCCACTGGCAGCCATAGCGGGCTGGAACAGCTCGTCTTCCCCAATGTCCATCAACAGCTCCTGCAATTGCAGGATATCGACATTCAGGTAAATACCGGCCAGAGGAACCTCCGGCGTCGCATACGTTTCACATTCGAAGGGTAAAGGTACGGTTAGCAGCAGGTATTCGTTGGCGTCATAGCGAAATACGCGCTCATTAATGTAACCAATTTTATGTCCCGAAAAGAGAAATATGATGCCTGGCTGATACATGACTGGTGTACGCGCCGCCGGCTCCGTACCGTGTAGCAGGCGGACATCTGGCAGCAGTTCGTTAAGTTTATTTTCATTGTTTTTCAGATGCTTAATTTTATCTGTCAGCAGAAGGCAGATCTCATCACGGTTCATGGGGCACCATTTCATTATCGTTTTTCGACCCTGACATAATGCGCAGATTTATCCGTTTTCTCCAACAGTCTGTAGAAATGGGCAAGACATCGGCAGAAATGAGCATTGAGAGCAGCGCGGCGGGCGACCACAATGTTCATCATCCGGCAGACACTCTCCTGCCCTCTTTTATTACCCACCAAAGGGAACGAGCAATGAACAACTTTAATCTCCATACCCCAACACGTATTTTGTTTGGTAAAGGCGCGATTGCTGAGCTGCGCGATCAAATTCCTCAGGACGCTCGCGTACTGGTTACTTACGGCGGCGGCAGCGTGAAAAAAACAGGTGTCCTGGCACAGGTTCAGGACGCGCTGAAAGGCCTGGACGTGCTGGAGTTTGGCGGTATCGAGCCAAATCCGTCTTATGAAACGCTGATGAACGCGGTAAAAATCGTGCGTGATGAGAAAGTGACGTTTCTGCTGGCAGTAGGCGGCGGTTCCGTGCTGGACGGCACCAAATTCATCGCGGCTGCTGCACAGTACGCTGACGGCATCGATCCATGGCGCATTCTGGAAACCCACGGCAACGACGTAACAAGTGCCATCCCGATGGGCTCCGTATTAACCCTGCCTGCAACCGGCTCTGAATCTAACTCCGGCGCGGTAATTTCGCGTAAAACCACCGGCGATAAACTGGCCTTTATGACCCCATTTGTGCAGCCAGTATTTGCCGTACTGGATCCGGTTTACACCTACACCCTGCCGCCACGTCAGGTTGCAAACGGCGTCGTGGATGCGTTCGTTCATACCGTTGAGCAGTATGTGACTTATCCGGTCGACGGGAAAATTCAGGATCGCTTTGCCGAAGGCATTCTGCTCACACTGGTAGAAGAAGGTCCGAAAGCCTTGCAGGAACCGGAAAACTACAACGTGCGTGCGAACGTCATGTGGGCGGCAACCCAGGCGCTGAACGGTCTGATTGGCGCAGGGGTACCGCAGGACTGGGCAACGCATATGCTGGGCCATGAGCTGACTGCAATGCACGGTCTGGATCATGCTCAAACACTGGCCATCGTTCTGCCTGCGCTGTGGAATGAAAAACGTGATACCAAGCGTGCCAAACTGCTGCAATACGCAGAGCGTATCTGGAATATCACCGAAGGAAGCGATGACCAGCGCATCGACGCCGCCATTGCCGCAACCCGCGCTTTCTTCGAACAAATGGGCGTACCGACTCGCCTGTCTGACTACGGTCTGGACGGTAGCTCCATCCCGGCGCTGCTGGAAAAACTGCAAGCGCATGGCGGTACGAAACTGGGCGAACATCAGGACATTACGCTTGAGGTCAGCCGTCGGATTTACGAAGCTGCCCGCTAAGGTTTTTTAACCTCCGCCTTTCGTTTTTGGGTATTTATACCAGACTTAAGTCACACCTATGTCACCGGAGTATGTTCCGGTGACAGTCATTAAGGGGAGGAATTATGACCACTCCAACCATTATCAAACTACAGGATGGTAATGTCATGCCGCAACTGGGCCTGGGGGTCTGGAAGGCAAGCAACGAAGAAGTCATCACTGCCATTCATAAAGCGCTGGAAGTGGGGTATCGCTCAATTGATACCGCGGCAGCGTACAAAAACGAAGAAGGTGTCGGCAAAGCAATACGTGACGCAGGCGTGCCACGGGAAGAGTTATTCATTACCACCAAGCTGTGGAATGATGACCAGAAACGCCCCCGGGAAGCCTTGCTCGAAAGCATGGAGAAACTCCAGCTTGATTACCTCGATCTGTACCTGATGCACTGGCCAGTTCCGGCGATCGACCACTACGTTGAAGCGTGGGAAAACATGATCGACCTGCAAAAAGAAGGGCTGATTAAGAGCATCGGCGTGTGCAACTTTCAGATCAACCATCTCCAGCGGCTGATGGATGAAACCGGCGTACCTCCGGTGATTAATCAGATAGAACTTCACCCGCTCATGCAGCAGCGCCAGCTGCACGCCTGGAACGCCACACATAAAATCCAGACCGAATCCTGGAGCCCGCTGGCGCAGGGCGGCAAAGACGTCTTCGATCAAAAGATAATCCGTGACCTCGCAGAGAAATATGGCAAATCACCGGCGCAGATTGTCATCCGCTGGCATCTGGATAGCGGCCTGGTGGTGATTCCGAAATCGGTCACCCCTGCGCGTATCGCAGAAAACTTTAACGTCTGGGACTTCCGCCTGGATAAAGATGAATTAGGCGAAATCGCGAAACTCGATCAGGGCAAGCGTCTGGGGCCAGACCCGGACCAGTTCGGCGGTTAACCCCTTCCCTCCAGCCCGACACTCTCGTCGGGCCTTTACTGATTTGAAATATCAGGAAACAATTCACGCACATATATTGTTGTATTTCTTGCAGTCACTGGAGCAGCATTGCGCAACATAACCTGTTAATTATCAAATAAATATATTTACTTGATGAATGTATTCACCATATCCATAGGTGCGTAACCGTGACTGAGAAAAAAGGTAGCGGAGTCAAATGGCTCCCATTAATTCTTATAACATTCATTTCTGCCGGGCTGTGGCAACTTACCCCTCCATCCGGGTTAAGTGCGCCAGCCTGGCATTCGGCAATTATCTTCGTTGCGACGATTGCTTCTATCGTGGCAAAAGTTTTACCCATCGGCGCGGTCGGCATTATTGGGATTACGGTTTTTGCACTCGCCTATGCGGCCGGGGATAAAACCGCCAGCGGCGCTATCACCACAGCGCTAAGCGAACTGAACAGTTCACTTATCTGGCTTATCGTCGTGGCTTTTATGATTGCCCGCGGTTTTATCAAAACTGGCCTCGGACGACGCATTGCGCTACAGATGATCCGTCTGCTCGGCAAGCGCACGCTGGGACTCGCCTATGGTCTGGCTTTTGCCGATCTGATCCTCTCCCCGGCAATGCCGAGTAATACAGCACGCTGCGGCGGCGTCATCTATCCGATTGCCGACTCTCTGGCACGCAGTTTCCATTCGAACCCGGAAGATGAGTCCCGCAGTAAAATCGGTACCTTTCTTATCACCTGCATTGGCAACGTCAACGACGTCACCGCCGCGCTCTTTATGACCGGTTATACCGGCAACCTGTTGGCGGTGAAGTTGGCGGCCAATGCGGGCGTCACGCTGACCTGGGGCAGCTGGTTTATGGCGGCGCTGCTGCCATGCCTTGTGTCCTTACTGCTGGTTCCACTGCTGGTCTACTGGATCGTGCGCCCGGAAATAAAGCACACGCCGGATGCCCCGAACCTGGCGCGCAAAGAGCTGGCTGAAATGGGCAGCATGTCTCGTGGCGAATGGCTGATGCTGGTTACCGTCGGCGTACTGCTGGTGCTGTGGATTTTTGGCGATACGTTAGGCGTCGACGCCACTACAGCCTCGTTCGTGGGACTGTCCATTTTATTGCTAAGCGGCGTTCTGAGCTGGGAAGATGTGAAAAGCGAGAAAGGCGCATGGGACACGCTGATTTGGTTTGCCGCACTGCTGATGATGGCGAACCAGCTGAAAAAACTAGGTTTCACTACCTGGTTTGGCAATCTGATCGGCGATAGCCTGAGCAGTACTATGCACGGTACCAGTTGGGTGATCGTCCTGTTGCTGCTGAATGCCGCCTACTTCTATACCCACTACTTTTTTGCCAGCGGTAATGCACAGATTGCCGCGCTGTACGCCGTTTTCCTCGGCGTCGGACTGCATCTGAATATCCCCGCAGCCCCCACAGCGTTAATGCTGGCCTTCACCAGCAGTTTGTACTGCTCGCTCACCCAGTACACCCACGCTCGCGGTCCAATCCTGTTTGGTGCCGGGTACGTTCCAACGGGCGTCTGGTGGCGCACAGGATTTATCATTAGCTTGTTTAACCAGGCGGTGTTTATCACCGTAGGTCTGATGTGGTGGAAGGTGTTGGGTCTGTACTAAACTAACTGCGCCCTGACGAATCACCTTACCTGCGGAGAAAAGGAATGACCTGTATTTTCTGTCAAATTGTTGAAGGTAAAGCACCCTGCCATAAGGTCTGGGAAGACGAGCACCATCTGGCTTTTCTGTCGATTTTCCCGAACACCGACGGTTTTACCGTGGTGATCCCGAAAAAGCATTATCCCAGCTATGCCTTCGACATGCCGCCGCAGGCGTTAGCGGACCTGATGCTGGCGACCCAAAAAGTGGCTAAAAAACTGGATAAGGCTTTCCCGGATGTCAGTCGTACGGGGATGTTCTTCGAAGGTTTCGGCGTAGACCATGTGCACAGCAAATTAAGCCCCATGCACGGCACTGGCGATCTAACTCACTGGAAACCGATTGAGTCGCGGCAGACTAAATTTTTCGAGCAATATGAAGGGTATCTGTCATCACACGATCATGAACGGGCGGATGATGCAAAACTGGCCGCATTAGCGGCCAGAATTCGTGAGGCATAAACAGTGAGCACTTCTGCCGGATGACGGTGCAAGCACCTTATCCGGCCTACAAAATCGTGCTATTCGTAGGCCTGATAAGCATTTCACCACCGGGCAAAGCAAATTAACGTCCCGCTACTTTCCCGCGTTTTTTGTTTGCGGCAGGGGTCTGGCGCTGGTGCGCCACCGGGGTGTGCTTGGTCAACGCCGGGCGGGTATGACGGTTCTGGCGACGTGCTTCGCGCATCTCTTCCAGCGTAGGCGCCGGAACCAGACATTCACGACGACCGCCGATCAGATGCTTTTTACCCATGTCTTCCAGCGCCTGGCGGATTAACGGCCAGTTAGCTGGATCGTGGTAACGCAGCAGGGCTTTATGCAAACGGCGCTGCTTATCACCTTTCGGCACCACCACGTCTTCACTCTTATAACCAATTTTACCCAGCGGATTTTTCCCGGTGTAATACATGGTTGTGGAGTTCGCCAGCGGCGATGGATAAAAGTTCTGCACCTGATCCAGACGGAAACGACGTTGTTTCAGCCACAGCGCCAGATTCACCATATCCTCGTCACGCGTACCCGGGTGCGCGGAGATGAAGTACGGGATCAGGTACTGTTCTTTACCCGCCTGTTTAGAGTAGGTATCGAACAACTCCTTAAAGCGATCGTAGCTGCCCATCCCCGGCTTCATCATCTTCGACAGCGGGCCTTCTTCAGTATGCTCTGGCGCAATCTTCAGATAGCCGCCAACGTGGTGGGTCGCCAGTTCTTTGATATAGCGCGGATCTTCAACCGCGATGTCATAGCGCACACCGGAAGCAATGAGGATCTTTTTAATGCCTTTCAAATCACGCGCCCGGCGATAAAGGTTAATCGTCGGTTCGTGGTTAGTGTCCATATGCGGACAGATATCCGGGTAGACGCATGACAGACGACGGCAGGTCTGCTCCGCACGCGGTGACTTACAGCGCAGCATATACATGTTCGCCGTTGGGCCGCCGAGGTCGGAAATCACGCCGGTAAAGCCCGGAACGGTGTCGCGAATGGCTTCGATTTCATTGATGATCGAGTCTTCAGAGCGGCTCTGGATGATGCGGCCTTCGTGCTCGGTGATCGAACAGAACGAACAGCCGCCAAAGCAGCCACGCATAATGTTGATCGAGAAACGGATCATCTCATAGGCAGGAATGCGGCTGTCGCCATACGCCGGATGCGGCACGCGCTTGTACGGCAGCGCAAAGACGCTATCCATCTCTTCGGTAGACAGCGGAATGGCTGGCGGGTTGATCCAGATGTAGCGATCGCCGTGCTTTTGCATCAGCGCACGCGCGCAGCCAGGGTTGGTTTCGTGGTGCAGGATACGCGACGCATGCGCATACAGCACTTTATCGCCCTTCACTTTTTCAAAGGACGGCAGCAGCACGTAGGTTTTTTCCCACGGTTTCGGACGCGGCGGCTGTACGGTTACCGCTTTCGCTTCCTGCTTTTTCGGGGCGACCGGTTTGTTGTCAGCACACGGCAGATCTTCGCCGTACGGATGCGGGATCGGATCAATCTTGCCCGGCGTGTCGAGACGCGTGGAATCCACCCCACTCCAGCCCGGCAGCACTTCTTTAACCATAATCGCGGTGTTACGCACGTCGCGGATCTGATCGATGGTTTCGCCCATCGCCAGACGATGCGCCACTTCTACCAGCGGACGTTCGCCGTTGCCGAACATCAGCATGTCGGCTTTGGAATCCACCAGAACAGAGCGACGAACGGTATCAGACCAGTAGTCATAGTGCGCGGTACGGCGCAGGCTGGCCTCAATGCCGCCGAGAATAACCGGCACATCTTTCCATGCTTCTTTACAACGCTGGGTATAGACCAGCGTGGCGCGGTCCGGGCGTTTACCTGCTACGTTGTCTGGTGTGTATGCATCGTCATGGCGCAGTCGGCGATCGGCGGTATAACGGTTGATCATCGAGTCCATGTTGCCTGCGGTCACACCAAAGAACAGGTTCGGTTTACCCAAACGCATAAAATCGTCTTTGTTGTTCCACTCCGGCTGGGCGATAATCCCTACACGAAAGCCCTGCGCTTCCAGCATACGGCCGCATATTGCCATGCCAAAGCTCGGATGATCGACGTATGCATCGCCGGTAACCAGAATGATGTCGCAGCTATCCCAGCCTAGTTGGTCCATTTCGTCGCGTGACATCGGCAAAAACGGTGCCGGGCCAAAACAGGCAGCCCAGTACTGCGGCCAGGAGAAAAGGTCTCTGTCCGGCTGGATCAGGGATATTGCGCTCATAATGCTTCCAAAAATGGTAAAAAAATAATCAAAGGCCGGGGATTATACGCTGTATGTCGACAAGAAATGAAGTGGAGTCTGAACCAGGGCAGTAGAAAGTTATATAAATTGTTAAATTTTACGACGCTCATTTTTATCAATCATAATTAACACCATGCCGACCAGCTGAGATAACTCTTTTTCGGCGGGGGATTTTTCATTGCGACTCAACGATTCACTGCATATTTCCCAGCTACGGGTTGTTGTTCACCTGTGTGGGTTTCTGGTTCTTCTCTACAGCTTTTCTATGCTGCCACCGATGACCATCGCTTTGTTAAACAAAGAGCGGAGCTTGTTCGCTTTTTTCAGCACATTTATGACTTTCTTCACCCTCGGCGGCGGGGCGTGGCTGGCAACCAAACATGCGGGTATTCAACTGCGAACACGGGATGGTTTCGTTATTATCGTCCTGTTCTGGCTGTTGTTTTCGTTTATCAGCGCGATGCCGATGTGGATGGACGATGGCTTAAACCTCTCCTTTGCGGATGCCCTGTTTGAAGGGGTTTCCGGGATTACCACCACGGGCGCAACGGTAATTGGCGACGTCAGCGCCATGCCGAAGTCGTATCTCTACTATCGGGCTCAGCTCAATTTTATTGGTGGCCTGGGTGTTATTGTCCTCGCCGTGGCGGTATTACCGCTTTTGGGTATCGGCGGCATGAAGCTGTATCAGTCTGAAATGCCGGGCCCCTTTAAAGAAGAACGCCTCACGCCAAGACTTGCTGATACTGCACGTACGCTGTGGCTGACCTATGTCATTCTGGGTCTTATCTGTACCCTGGCCTACTGGGCTGCCGGGATGTCGTTCTTCGATGCCTTATGCCACGGGCTGTCGACGGTTTCTCTCGGCGGATTTTCCACTCGCAGTGAAAGCATCGGCTTCTATAACAGCCATGCGATCGAGCTGGTCGCTGGGGTGTTTTCCCTGCTGTCTGCGTTTAACTTCACCCTCTGGTACGTGGCTATCGTGAAACGTACCTTCAAACCCTTTCGTCGTAATGCCGAACTGCGTTTCTTTTTGCTTATTGCGTTGGTTGTCACTCTGATCGCCACCTGGCAAGTTTGGCGGGCAGGCATGTACGGATTAACGGACAGCCTGGTGCATGCTTTTTTTCTGGCCAGTTCGATGCTGACAGATAATGGCCTGTCGACGGCGGATTACGCGCAGTGGCCTTCGCACACGATCTTCATGCTGCTCAGCGCCAGTTTCTTCGGCGGTTGTGTGGGATCGACCTGCGGGGGGATTAAGGTGCTGCGTTTTTTGATTATGTTCAAGCAGTGCCGTCAGGAGTTACACCAGCTCGCGCATCCCCGTGCCCTGCTGAACATTAAAGTGGGCAATAGCGTGGTAAGCGACCGGGTGGTGCGTTCGGTATGGAGCTTTTTCTTTCTCTACGTTTTGTTCACCAGCTTTTTTATCTGGGCGCTCAATCTGATGGGCTACGATCTCTTCTCCTCTTTTGCCACCGTCGCCGCCTGCATCAACAATATGGGGCTAGGATTTGGCGTCACCGCCACGACATTTGGCACCTTAAATGAGGAAGCAAAGCTACTGATGTGCGCGGCCATGATCATGGGGCGTCTGGAGATTTACCCCATTCTGATCCTGTTCTCGCGCATGTTCTGGCGGGCATAACGGAAATCCCGGCGCATTACGGCGCCGGGTTCACCAACATCTGTCCGATTGAGCCACGATCTGCCATTTCCAGCGTCTGGCTATTAAAGTAGAACGGGAAATGGGCCCAGGAAGGCTGTCCGTAATAAACCAGTAATTCAACCTGGCCGTCAACCCAGACGGTATCTTTCCAGCCTCTGTCTTCCGGGAACGGCATCGCGCCATTCACATTACGGATCAGGAACGAGACGCCTTCAATATGGAAGGACTGGGGCATATCCGCCCGCACCGTCCAGCGCTCCCAGGAGCCCTGCTGAGCGGTAATATCCATACGATTGACGTCCCACAGCTGACCGTTGATGCCAGGGTCATCGTCCAGGCTGATATCACGGCTGCGAATCGGCGAACCGCTGAGGATTTCCGTTGGCAGCAGGCGCATTGGCAGGCTGTCAGTCACCAGCGGCAGAAGCCCCGTTGGACGCAGGGTCAGCACCAGCGTGGAGATGAGAATACTGGAAGGCTCAAAGAACCCGCGGATTCTGTCGACAATACTGGCTGCCTCGCCACAGGTGATAGAGACCTCATTACCGTTCGTCATATCCACCAGGATCTCACGACGCTCGCCAGGCGCCAGCGAGAGCTGCTTCACCGAAACGGGTGCAGGTAAAAAACCCTGATCGCTGGAAATCACATGCAGTGCACGGCCATCGCTCATTTGCAGCTGGTAACGACGCGAGTTTGAAGCGTTCAGTAAACGCAAGCGCACCCAGCCGCGGGAGACTTCGACATACGGGCTTTGCGCCCCATTGACCAGCAGCGTATCACCGACAAAGCCACCGCTGCCGGGCTCGCTGTATTCCGGCGTGCCAAAGTTGTCCAGCCGCTTGTCCTGGATAATAACCGGAAAATCATCCACGCCATAGTGGTTGGGAATAGACAGTGATTTACTCACTTCATCTTCAACCAGCCACATCCCGGCAAGGCCGTTATAGACCTGCTGAGCAGTACGATTTGGCGTATTGGCGTGATACCACAACGTGGCGGCATTCTGGCGAATCGGTAGCACCGGCGCCCAGTCAGCATTCGGGGACATCATGCGCGCCGGGCCGCCCATCAGCGGGCCTGGTACCTGTAACCCGGCGACGGTCATCGAGACATTCTCAGTCAGACGGTTGCTGTAGATAAGCTTGACGTCATCCCCTTTCCAGACGCGAATTGTCGGTCCCAGGTAGCGGCCGTTAATTCCCCAGACAGGTGCGCGCGTGCCTTGTGTAAAGGACCAGTGCGCACGTTGCAGCGTCATAAATAGCGGCTGCCCCCGGCGGGATTCCAGCAGCGGAGGCACAGGTAACGGTTGTTGCTGACCGGCAGCATTAGCCTTCAGCGGAACAGCACCTGCACACAGTGCGATCCCCGATGCCTGAATGAACTGACGCCGACTGAATGACATATAAACTCCATAAAAAACTGGCTATTAACACGCAGGAAGTCATTTCCTGTAAAAAACCCGAATTGCGCGGATTAAACCTTACCGGCGGCTTCCCGCTCAGCAACTTCTTTATCGAGCTCTGCGATTTTTTGTTCCATCAACGTGCGGCAATGTGCTGCCAGTTCACGAACCTGATCTTTGCCAAAGTGGCTAATATCCACCGGCGGCAACATCTCGACAATCGCCAGACCATTATTGAGTCTGTTTAATTTTATCTTGTTCGAGGTTGTGGAAACGCACACCGGAATGACCGGGACACCAGCAGCAATCGCTGCATGGAACGCGCCGGTTTTAAACGGAAGCAGACCGCGACCGCGGCTACGCGTTCCTTCCGGGAACATCCAGATAGAAATGCGGCGTTTTTTGAAATGATTAACCACGGCAGCAATGGTGCTGTGTGCTTTTGCGCGGTTATTTCTGTCAATCAGCAGGTTACCGGTTAACCAGTACAGCTGCCCGAAGAAAGGGATCCACAGCAGGCTTTTTTTACCTACCGTCACCGTCGGCGGTTGAACGATATTCGCAGCAGTAACCATGTCATAGTTGTTCTGATGGTTACAAATATAGATAGCATTACCATAGTTCTGCGCGTCTGCCGGCATGCGGCACTCGACCTTCAGACCATAAAGGGGAGCCAGGCGGCCAAACATATGACCGAACGTTGCAACGTGTTTTGGATTTCGCGGGCTGAACAGACAGTATATGCAACCGAAAATACAGACCAGAACGCAGTAAATAACAGTAATAATTAAACGAAAAATATATAGCATAACAACCTCTAAGGCCTAAGAGCCTGGCATTTTACGTCACCTGATTCATCACGCGGTATCAGGTTAGGGCTTTGTTAAGGGCGGCTCTCTGGAAAAGCGTATTGTTAATCGCAACGCACGAATAAACAACGGTTTCACGGGAATTTTTAACGTTGGCTCTCCCTGGGCTTTAACAGGGAGAGCCGGACGGTAGCGTTATTCTTCGCTGTCGCCGTGACTGGCGCGTCGAGGCGAGTCAATCTCAATGTTGTCGATACGCTGCAGACCACGCATTAGCGTGCCGCGACGGCCACGCTCGCCGGTCACTTTCTGCAACTCTTCGGGACGCAGTTTGATTTTGCGCTTACCGACGTGGATAGTCAGCGTGCTCTGCGGCGGCAGCACGTAAAGTTGCGCCAGACCATCCTCGCCTTTCGCCGCTTCCGCTGAAGGGATATTAATGATCTTGTTCCCTTTGCCTTTCGACAACTGCGGTAAATCGCTCACCGGGAACATCAACATGCGACCAGCCTGAGTAATCGCCAGCAGCATATCGGTTTCATCTTCAATCACCACCGGCTGCATGACGCGCGCATTCTCTGGCAGCGTAATCAATGCCTTACCTGCACGGTTACGTGCAACCAGGTCATTGAAGGTGCAGACAAAACCGTAGCCCGCATCCGATGCCATCAGCAGTTTCTGATCATCGCCTTCCATCAGCATGTGCTCAACCGTCGCGCCCGGCGGCAGAGTGAGCTTCCCGGTCAGCGGTTCACCCTGACCGCGCGCCGACGGCAGCGTAATCGGATCGATGGCATAGCTGCGGCCGGTCGAGTCCACGAACACCACCGGCTGATTGCTCTTACCCTTCACTGCCGACTTAAAGCTGTCGCCCGCTTTATAGCTTAATCCCGGCGCATCGATGTCGTGGCCTTTCGCGCTACGCACCCAGCCGCTCTGGGACAACACAATAGTCACCGGCTCAGACGGCAGCATGTCGTGCTCGCTCATCGCCTTCGCTTCTTCGCGCTCCTGCAGCGGAGAACGACGATCGTCGCCATAGGCCTCAGCGTCAGCCTGCAGCTCTTTCTTCAGCAGGTTATTCATTTTACGTTCAGATGCCAGAATGGCCTGCAACTGATCGCGCTCTTTCGCCAGTTCATCCTGCTCGCCGCGGATTTTCATCTCTTCGAGTTTGGCAAGATGGCGCAATTTCAGCTCAAGGATGGCTTCAGCCTGGGTTTCAGAAATACCAAACCGCGACATCAGCTCTGGCTTAGGTTCATCTTCATGACGAATAATTTCGATTACTTCGTCAATATTGAGGAACGCCACCAGCAAGCCTTCAAGGATGTGCAGGCGCTTGAGCACTTTTTCCAGACGATAATTCAGGCGGCGGCGCACGGTATCGCGGCGGAACGCCAGCCATTCGGTGAGGATCTCCAGCAGGTTTTTCACCGCCGGACGACCATCAAGACCGATCATGTTCAGGTTGATGCGGTAACTTTTTTCCAGATCGGTGGTGGCAAACAGGTGGTTCATCACCTGCTCCATATCCACGCGATTGGAGCGCGGGACAATCACCAGACGAGTCGGGTTTTCGTGATCCGATTCGTCGCGCAGGTCGTCTACCATCGGCAGCTTTTTATTGCGCATTTGAGCAGCGATCTGCTCCAGCACTTTTGCCCCGGAAACCTGATGTGGCAGCGCGGAAATCACCACCGCGCCGTCTTCTTTCGTCCATACCGCACGCATACGTACGGAGCCGCGTCCGTTTTCGTAAATCTTACGAATCTCCGCGCGCGAGGTAATGATCTCCGCTTCGGTCGGGTAATCCGGCCCCTGCACGATATCCAGCAACTGATCCAGCGTCGTTTTCGGCTGCTCAATCAGAGTAATCGCTGCTTTTGCCACTTCACGCAGGTTGTGCGGCGGAATGTCCGTTGCCATACCAACGGCAATACCGGTCGTACCGTTGAGCAGAATATTTGGCAGACGCGCAGGCAGCATCTTCGGCTCCTGCATGGTGCCGTCGAAGTTAGGCACCCAGTCCGACGTGCCCTGACCAAGCTCACCCAGCAGGACTTCCGCATATTTAGACAGGCGGGATTCGGTATAACGCATCGCCGCGAAGGATTTCGGATCGTCCGGCGCCCCCCAGTTCCCCTGCCCGTCAACCAGCGGATAACGGTAAGAGAACGGCTGCGCCATCAGCACCATCGCTTCATAGCAGGCGCTGTCGCCGTGCGGATGGTATTTACCCAGCACGTCACCGACGGTACGGGCGGATTTTTTAAATTTGGCGCTGGCATTCAGCCCCAGTTCGGACATCGCGTACACGATGCGACGCTGAACGGGTTTCAAACCATCGCCAATAAATGGCAACGCCCTATCCATGATGACGTACATGGAATAGTTCAGATAGGCGTTTTCCGTGAATTCATGCAGCGCCAGGCGCTCTGCCATATCGCTCATTAATCGTGGTTCCTCAACTTTGTACCCCTCTATTGAAGGGCAATATTGCCGCAGATACTACCCTATCTGGCGTGTTGAGTCACAAAGAAAAGGGCCGCGAATGCGGCCCTGATGGGGATTACTTAGCAACTTTGGTAATCTGTTTCACGTCGATTTCAACGGAGTTCCAGTCTTTATCCACTTCACCCTGGATTTCAACCACATCCTGCGGTGTGACGGTTACGCCGTTCCAGCGCTTGTGGTCGATATCCACATTCACTGTGCCGGTCGCATCTTTAAACACATACAGGTCGTCGGAAATACGCTCAACGATGTTCCCGCGCAGGGTAACCCAGGTGTCATCACGCAGTGATTTGGCGCTTTCTACTGTCGTGCTGCTACCGTTAGGGCCGACAAATCCGCCGTTTTGGCTCTGCGTAGTGGTTGTCGTTGGCCCAGAGAAGCCGCCCTGCTGAGCTGCCAGAACAGGTGCGGAACACAGTGCCATTACGGCAACCATTGCAGCTAATTTTTTCATCGTCATGTCTCCCTTTCATGTTGGTTTACGACTATTAAATAAGTTAATCCTTAACAAGTTCTTAAGGCAAAAAAAGATACTTTTTTTACTGTACAGAGACTGTAGCCACAGGTTTACTGACTGCAAATGAGTTATCGCAGGGAAGAACATATGCGTATTTTACTGATCGAAGATGACACGTTGATTGGCGATGGCCTGAAAACAGGTCTGAGTAAAATGGGTTTCAGCATTGACTGGTTTACCGAAGGCCGCCAGGGGAAAGAAGCACTCTACAGCGCACCTTATGATGCGGTAATCCTCGACCTGACACTGCCAGGCATAGACGGACGGGACATTTTGCGCGAATGGCGAGCTAACGGGAAGCAGGAGCCGGTACTGATTCTGACCGCTCGCGACGCGCTGGCGGAACGCGTTGAAGGCCTGCGCCTGGGCGCAGATGACTATCTGTGTAAACCCTTTGCGCTGATCGAAGTTGCTGCCAGACTGGAGGCGCTGGTGCGTCGTGCCAGCGGCCAGGCCAGCAACACATTGCGCCATGGCCAGGTAACGCTCGATCCCGGCGCGTTGGTCGCCACGGCGGCGGGTGAACCTTTGTCACTCAAACCTAAAGAGTTCGCACTACTGGAACTGCTGATGCGCAACAAAGGTCGTGTCCTGCCCCGCAAACTGATTGAAGAAAAACTGTATACCTGGGACGAAAATGTCTCCAGCAATGCGGTTGAGGTCCACGTTCATCACTTACGCCGTAAGCTCGGCAGCGACTTTATCCGTACCGTGCATGGCATTGGCTACACCCTGGGTGACGCATGAAACTCACACAACGCCTCAGCCTGCGCGTCAGGCTAACGCTTATTTTTCTGATTCTGGCATCAGCCACCTGGGCCGTATCCAGTTTTGTGGCCTGGAGGCAGACTACCGATAATGTCGATGAGCTGTTTGATACCCAACTGATGCTGTTCGCCAAGCGGCTTAGCACGCTGGATATCAGCGATGTCACCACCTCAAGCAATATGGCCCGCACGCCAAAGAAACTGAAGCATGGCCATATTGATGACGACGCACTGGCGTTTGCCATCTACTCCACCGACGGCAAAATGGTGCTACACGATGGCGATAATGGCCAGGATATTCCCTACAGCTACAGCCGGGAAGGGTTTAGCGACGGCCAACTCAGGGGCGACAGCGATTCCTGGCGCTTCCTGTGGCTGAATTCCGCTGATGGAAAATATCGCATTGTGGTGGGTCAGGAGTGGGAATATCGGGAGGATATGGCGCTGTCGATCCTTACTGCACAATTAACCCCGTGGCTGGTTGCGCTGCCGCTGATGTTGCTGATCCTGGTGGTCATGCTGAGTCGCGAACTCAAGCCGCTAAAAAAACTGGCGCAAGCTCTGCGCTGGCGCGCCCCGGAATCAGAAGAGCCGCTCGACCCGAAAGGTGTGCCAAGCGAAGTGCGCCCGCTGGTTGAATCGCTAAATCAGCTGTTTATCCGCATCCACTCAATGATGGTGCGTGAACGCCGCTTCACTTCTGATGCCGCCCATGAGCTGCGCAGTCCGTTGACCGCGCTGAAGGTGCAAACCGAAGTGGTGCAACTGTCAGACGACGACCCGCAAACGCGGGAAAAAGCGCTGGCGCAGCTACATGCGGGAATTGAACGCGCCACCCGACTGGTCGATCAGCTCCTGACGCTTTCGCGCCTCGACTCCCTCGATAATCTTCAGGATGTGGCGGAAATTTCATTGGAGGAGCTACTGCAATCCGCGGTGATGGATATCTACCACCCGGCCCAGCAGGCGCACATTGACGTACGTTTGCAGATTAACGCACACAATATTATGCGCACAGGCCAGCCGCTGTTGCTGAGCCTGATGGTACGAAATCTGCTGGATAATGCCATTCGCTACAGTCCGCAGGGGAGCATTGTGGAAGTGACGCTCAACGCCCGCAATTTCAGCGTCAAAGATAATGGTCCTGGCGTTGCGCCGGAGGTACTTACACACATTGGTGAACGTTTTTATCGTCCACCGGGACAAAGCGTGACCGGCAGCGGTCTCGGCCTGTCAATTGTCCGCCGTATCGCAACACTGCATGGAATGTCAGCCTCGTTTGGCAACGCACCGGAAGGCGGGTTTGAAGCTAAGATCAGTTGGTAGACCAGACTTAGTGGCAATTTAAATAACGCCCCCAAAAAAGCCACCAGCCGAAGAAAAGGCAGGTGGCTATCGCGAGACAAGATAACCAGAAATCAAACATTCTTCGGACATAGAGTTTTCTGATGAGGATAATGATAAGCGGTGTAAGCAAAAAAAAGGCTGCAACGGCAGCCTGCAAACTGCGGTTATCGTTTGACACGACAGGTATACTACAAATTGAGTCATCCAGTTCAAGCATCCAACTGTATTTATTGAAGGCAAAAAATGTGTCGGTTAACCAATATGCAAGGACTATGTATATAAACACTTCAAGTATGGATATTATTTTTTCTTTTAACATATATAATTACTCTCTAAGTAATGTTCTGATATGTTCTCTTATTTCCAGCAATCTCATACCATAGGATATATAGTTATAGTCTTCTGTACCTCGTTTGGGTAGATTTCTTATTAATCGGATGAAATCGTCTAAACGCCTTTGAACTCCCCGATTATACCTCACACCTGCCATTATGTATTGCTCATCGGTCATATAAAGTGTTGCTACATCAGGATAATCATAGAGAATAAGATCTCTCAAATAATTTGCTGTAACACGCAAGTTAAAATCATCCTCCATGAGACAAGTTGCTAACTCCAACTGATCCCTGGTAGTCAGTTCCGAAGGATCAAGACCAAATGTAACAGCCGCAACGCGTATCTGTGCTGCTACCGAACCAAATGATGTTTTATCTATAGGCTTATTCGCCAACCCGATCATTCTTTTAGCTTCAAAAACTTGAAATTTAAAATTTTCAGGCATTCCGCCTGATTCAATCCATGCTACTGCACCAAGCAGGTCAGAGCGTATCCCCGCAGCATTAGCATGATTAATGATTTTATCTCTGTTGTATTGTACATATGCATCTTTATAGGCATTCAAATAAAAAACGCCTGAACGACCACGCGCATCATTTCTACCCAACTTCCAAAATAAAACATCAATTTCATCCCATTTCCGAAATTTTGTCTGTGGGATAGTACAGAAACGGTTTTTCAACACAAAATCAGTTTTCATTGTCAAAAAATCCTTTCATCCCATAAGCTATATGATTCAGTACCGGCAATAAGATGTTTCCATGTAATATTTTTATAACTCAGCATAACAATTTCCTCTGGTTGATTACCAACATGAGTTAGCACATGAGGATAGCAGGATGAGATGTTAGACAAATAAACTTCCTGTAACTCAATAGAGTAAAATCTTTCAATACCACCACCGGAGGCGGTTCTATAAAAGTCAAATACAACCGATAATTTTTCATTTTCAGATATCGCAGCACTTAACAAGGGTGATGACTTATCTATCGGTTTATAAAATTTCACAGGATGATGTAAAACATTATGCTCTCGACTAATAGAATGATCGAATTGCAGGACAAAAATTTCATCAGTGTGATTTATTTGGTATTTATTACCAATAGAAGCAGATGTTCCACAACCAGCAGAAATCATGCCCTGCTTTTCACCGGTAACAGTCGCATATATAATATTGGCCATTGTTATCCCTCAGTATATTGATGTTTTTGGAAAACTAGCCACAGCATTTTATTCCTTCACTAGGATAAAAAATCTCTTCCCCTATCAGTTACACACATTTCAGAATTCATTTAGCCTTATACTCAGCTAATCACTCTTGGCTCGCAAAAAATTATTGCTATAAACGCAAAAGACTTTGCACATTTTGCTAATTTCACCGCACCGCTGGTGGGGGTAAAATCGTCCTCAAACGTATTTCCTTGAGGACACAAAATGAGCAACATTCTGATTATCAACGGGGCGAAAAAATTCGGCCATTCTAATGGCCAACTGAATGACACCCTGACCGAGGTCGCGGACGGTATCCTGCGCGACCTCGGGCATGATGTTAAAGTCGTACGCGCGGACAGCGATTATGATGTAAAAACAGAAGTGCAGAATTTCGTCTGGGCCGATGCGGTTATCTGGCAGATGCCAGGCTGGTGGATGGGCGCACCGTGGACCGTGAAAAAATACATCGATGACGTGTTTACCGAAGGTCACGGCACGCTGTACGCCAGCGATGGCCGCACACGTTCAGATGCCTCTAAAAAATATGGCTCCGGCGGGCTGATTCAGGGCAAAAAATACATGCTGTCCCTGACCTGGAACGCACCGATGGAAGCCTTCACTGAAAAAGACCAGTTCTTCCATGGCGTTGGTGTTGATGGCGTCTATCTCCCGTTCCATAAAGCAAACCAGTTCCTGGGAATGGAAGCGCTGCCGACCTTTATCACCAATGACGTGATTAAAATGCCGGACGTCCCGCGTTATATCGCAGAATATCGCAAGCATCTGACCGAAATTTTTGGTTAACTGGTAACCTGGAATTAGAAGGAGTTAACCATGCTTACCGTTATTGCAGAAATCCGTACACGTCCAGGTCAACATCACCGCCAGGCGGTACTGGATCAGTTTGCTAAAATCGTTCCGACCGTACTGAAAGAAGAAGGCTGCCACGGCTATGCGCCGATGGTGGATCATGCCGCAGGTGTGAGTTTTCAGACCACAGCGCCAGATTCAATCGTGATGGTTGAGCAGTGGGAAAGCATCGCGCATCTTGAAGCGCATTTGCAGACCCCGCATATGAAAGCCTACAGCGAAGCCGTGAAAGGTGACGTGCTGGACATGAATATTCGAATTCTGGAGTCGGGTATTTAAGGTTGTCGATTTGCCGGATGAGGCGTTTTAGGCCACCATCCGGCATTCAACCGCAGCGCCACCGGGCACTCCTTACCAGTAGAGCTTCCAGCTCTGAGTGAAGCGCATTAACGCTTCAACGTAGAAATAATCCCCCCAACTTGCACACTCATCGACCCCTTTGTTGCTCGACAGGTGATACACCGAGTGTTTCAGTAGCCCGTTCCCCTGTTCATCTTTACCCATCAGATAATGCCTGGTCAGCGAAGACATGATCCCCATCGCCCACTGCTGGTAGCACTCGCGATCCGGATCGGTCACCGGCAGATGTTTAATCAGCTCCAGCAGACCACAGACGGCAATCGCCGCCGAAGATGAATCGCGCAGCGCATCGGTTCCGACTAATGCCAGATCCCAGTGGCAAACGGCATCTTCCGGCAGGCGATTAAGAAAGTAGTTGGCCAGCTTTTTCGACAGCTGCACCATTTGTGTATCGCCAGTGTAAATATAGCTCAGCAGAAAACCATAAATCCCCCATGCCTGCCCACGCGACCAGCAAGAATCATCAGCATAGCCCTGCTGCGTATTACCGTAACGCGGTGCGCCGGTTTGCACGTCCATATAGTAGGTGTGGAAGGTCGACGCATCCTGGCGGATCAGATATTTGGCTGCCTGCGCAACGTGGGCCTTCGCCGCATTCGCAAAACGCGGATCGCCCGTTTGCTCGCTAGCCCAGTACAGCAGCGGCAGATTCATATTGCAGTCAATGATCATCCGTCCTGCCTGATCGGGATCGCGAAGATCGCCCCACGCCTGGATGATCTGCGCCTTTTCATGAAAACGCTCCAACAGCGCTTCTGCCGCCATCAGGGAAAAACCTCGAGCATCGCGATTGCCGGTCAATCGCCAGGCCGCCACACAGGAAAGCGTGTAGAGGAATCCCAGGTCGTGGGTGTTGGTATCGTGGCGTCCGGCAATACGCAGACCAAACGAACGCACATGCTTCTCCGCCATCTCACGAAATTTGCTCTCACCACTCATTTCCCACGCCAGCCATAACTGCCCGGTCCAGAAGCTGGTCGTCCATTCCACATTCTCTGTCAGTGGGTAATAACCTTGCACACAGGTTTCGGCAGGAAATTGTTCACCGAATTCCGTTAAATGACGGCTAATCAATTCGAGGACATCTTCTCGGGCGCAACTTATTTGATCCTGAAAACTGCCGGGATTAACCGGACTGCCAGGAAATACGCGCAACGATTCCTCAACGATATGATTTAACATATTTCGGTTCCTTATGACGTAAATTATTTTGCAGGGGTATTTTCAGCAATATCGAGAGCGATATTTTTGCCACGTTTGCTCTGACAGGCTGATAAAGTAAATGCCGATATCAATGTAAAGGTCAGCGCCACAATGCCCATAATGATATATGTCTTTTCAAAGCCTATCCGGTCGTACATTAATCCGGCAGGAGAGGAAACCACCACGTTACCGACATACAGCATCGCCTGATAACCCAGTAAATACATGGTCGCATTGACACGTTTATCAAAATGCTCGGCAATATATTTGAAGACGGAAACCAGTAATAAACAGATCTCCAGACCGTATAGCGGCTTCAGCACAGAAATTAATAAATGAGAGTCACATAGCCCAGATATCACCAATCGCGCGCCCACCAGCGCCCCAACAATCAGCAGACCACGCTTCGCGCCAATATAATTGACGAATAGCGGAATGACCATGTACATGACAAATTCCATTCCCGACTGCACGGTGCCCAGATAACCAAAGACGGCGTTCCCTTCATGTACATCGGCAAAGAAAGTGACGAAGTAGCGGGAGAACTGCTGCTCCGCGATAAACATCATCCACGCCACGCCCGCAACGTACAGGCAGAATGCCCAAAATTTGCGATTACGCAGCAGGGCGTAAACATCCGTCGGGGAGATTTTCTCTTTAGTTATCACCTCCGAGGCGTTGGCCGCATTGACATTGACTTTCAGACTCACCAGAACAACCAGCATCACCACTGACGTCAGGCTGCCGAGCATAAAGTTATAGGCCGGTGAGAGGTTAAACAGCAGGCCAGAGAACGATGACGCCACCGCCCAGCCAAGCGACCCCCACATACGGATCTGCCCAAACTCCATGCCGTTCAGACGGCTGTAGCGGTCAGAATAAGATTCACAGGCCGCCACCCCGGCATACCACGCAAAGCTCAAGTAAATCGCGCCAACTATAATACCCAGCATGGTATTGGAGAGTAATAATGGCTGATAGATATAAATAAAAAACGGTGCCATTAACGCTGACATCACTACGACGAAATAGAGCAGATATTTGCTCATACCTATTTTATCGAGGATATAGCCATAAATAGGTTTAAGAATAACCGAAAAAATACCATTCACGGCAAATACGGTGCCGATCACCGTACCACTCAATTGCGCTTTTTGCCCTAACCAGATAGCCAGCAGACCAATACTTGCAGACCACGTAAAGAAATAGAGGAATATAAAACTACTTATTTTATAATATTCAGTCCGATTTCCCGTTGAATTATTTTTCATACCACCCTCGCTATAAAAAGAACGACAACTGGCGTGCATTTTCAGGCTGCTGAATAACAACCTGGTTATTGTTGATGGATAGCTGCGGAACGGCTGAGTACTGTCTTTGCTGCCCGCTGGCACTCACGGCGCAGCAAAGCCAGCTTTCGCCCTGCGGGATTTCGCTGGTCAACACAGGAATCGACGCACATTCAGGGAACATGATGCTACTGTTCGGCGGCGTGACCACGCTGTCTGGCTGGCGAACTATGGACGGCGACAGATCAACGATAACGCTGGTTCCGTTGCATGCCGCAAGGAGGCATCCACGCTCACATAACCGAGGCTCGGCTTTCATCACCGCAAATCCCCCTTCCACCGTTTGCAGCGTGTGCGCACTGTTAATACGGTGCAGGCGAAGATGCCATTCGCCAAACGGGACAAGCCAGGTCTCAATCATTACGTCATGCCAGGGAGACCAGCGGGACCAGATAAAATTCTCATCGACCCGAACCTCGTCGCACTGACGACGGCCACGATAGTAGCCATCGCCGTCCGCCAACAGCAGCATAGAGTCACAGGCCGCATGTTTGATGCCGTAACGGCCGCGCTCAATGGTGAAACCAAAGCGGCTGGAGTAGGCAAATTTGGTGTATTTGGCTTCGGTATTAACGTAGTTGTTCAGTTCAAGCTGGCCTGAGGTCAACATCATGACATGCTCAGAATGCTCACTATGCTGCAGGATCTGCGCAGCATGGGGGATAACGCGTTTTTCAACGAGTTGCGGTAGCGCCAGCTCTTCAGCCTGCCAGAATGGATGATCCTCCGGCAGTGCAAGAATCAAAAAAACCTTCAATGCCCAATAAGGCGATCCCGGCGAGTTGTAGTCTTCACACATCGCCAGATTCGGGTAGGCAAACCCCAGCGTCAGAATGCCATCACGATCGAAAATCGGCTGCTTCTGCCACCAGCGCAAATGACGCAGGATCACCCCTTTGATTATGCCTGGCGAAAGAACATCCAGTTCGGCAAACGCCACCGCGCTCCAGAAGGCAACCATGGCAAAGCGGTAGGTCAGGCTGCGGCCAAACGGCACCGATGCGCCGTCAGCGGCGGACAGGTAAATAAAATCTTCGGCAAACAAGCGCGAACGTTCACGCAGAACGACAGCGCGTTCGGTGTCATCCGGGCTGAGGGTGGCATACAACAGACCGTAGAAGTGAAAAGCCATTGAGATGTAGTAATCTTTCGGTCGACCGGGACCATCGGAATACCAACCGTCACCAAGATAGTAGGCTTCTATCAGCTCAAAGCGGCGATCGATAGCTGCCTGATCGTAAGGCAGACCTGCACGCTTGAAACCAAGCTGAACGATAATCGCAAAGTAGTTCCAGTTGCTGTCCGGCATTTGCGAGTCGGTTATCTGATTCAGCCAGCGGTGCAGATTCTCGCGTTCGCTCAGGGAGAAATGCTCCGTTAATTGCGTCTGTAACAATGCCAGACCCAGGCCATAAGCAGCCATCTCAACCAGACGCTGATCGTAAGGACCGGTGTCTCCCCAGTAATGTGGGCTTTGTGGGTCAGTACCGAGTTTTATCGCCTGAATGTACTTTTCGGCAAACGGCACTTTAGCCCCGCCTGCCATCAGAGGAAATAGCCCCCATAACGCCCGGGAAAGCCCTTCCATACAGGCAATATCCGCGCTGTAGTGAGCACAGGTATTGCCAAGAGAAAACTGAGCCTGTCCCGCCGGAAACTGCCGATCCAGCGCACGTAAAATGGCGTTAACCGCACACGTTACGTCTTCGCGTGATGACAATGGATTTGATTTTTCTTCAGTTGCTGACCACATAATCTGCCCCTCTGAATTAAGTGGCTAAAGAATAGTGAATCGCAGAGCAGCAGAAATGTTACGTCAATCACAGCACCAGAATTAAAGTAAAACAGTGATTGAGAAAATTTAAAAATAGGGTTTATAAATTACCATTCGGCGGCAAAAATTTAAATTTATTGCACTATGACTTTATCCTCACCGCAAGAACGTCTGGAGCTGATCGCCCTCAATGATGCGGTTGCGTCGTTCAGCCGTTTATTCGCCAATACGGTGCGTTATCACCACTGGCATCAGTGTCTGGAAGTACTGTATGTGGAAGAAGGCTTTGGCGTGGTTACGGTTGACCATAAACAATACACCATGCGACCGGGACGAATGTTCTTTTTCCCGCCGTTTACCCTACACAAGATCTGGGTCGATGAGCAGGCGCGGGATGGTTATCGACGTACCATTATTCATCTCGATCAACATGCGGTACTGAAGGTGTTGCGCGACTTGCCGCATACTCAACAGCATCTGCAAAATCTGAGCATTCGCGGCAGTGAAGCATGGGTCGTCGACGCGGCGGATGTTCATCCACATGTTGATTTTCTCTTCAGCCGTTATGAAAAAATGGCCGCTCAAAAACCGCTGAGCACTGAGCAGGTTGCCTGTCTGTTAGTCAATTTATTCAGCCTGTTACCCGACGATAATGGCAATATGCCGGAAATTAGCAGCGGAATTGCCAGTCAGGTGATGTTCTGGCTGGATGAACATTACACTCACAAATTTAGTCTGGCAGCGCTGGCGCAGGAACTGAATAAATCAAAAAGCTATGTATCCCGCCGCTTCCAGATGGAAACGGGCGAGAGCATTCTCGACTATCTCAATACGCTGCGGTTACGCAAAGCCTGTGAAGCGCTGTTACACAGTGAAATCAGCGTGCGGGAGATTGCTCAAAAGGTGGGATTTTCAGAGGTAACATACTTCATCAGCGCCTTCGGTAAAGGCATTGGCGAGACGCCGTTGCAGTATCGCAAGCGGCATAAGCTGTAACGCCTGATGGCGACGCTGATGCGTCTTATCAGGCCTACGGGCACAATGCGAATGTAGGCCGGATAAGCGAAGCGCCATCCGGCATTTAACATCATGCTTACCCTTCGAGATCCGCCAGGTCGCCTTTCTCTTGCAACCAGTTACGACGGTCTTCAGAACGCTTCTTGGCCAGCAGCATATCCATCATTGCGTTGGTGCGCTGATCGTCTTCATCATCGATAATGAGCTGCACCAGGCGACGGGTGTTCGGATCCAGCGTGGTTTCACGAAGCTGCATCGGGTTCATTTCACCCAGTCCTTTAAAGCGCTGCACGTTCGGCTTACCTTTCTTGCGCTTTAACTGCTCCAGTACGCCCGCTTTCTCTTCTTCCGTCAGCGCGTAATACACCTCTTTACCGAGGTCGATACGGTATAGCGGCGGCAGCGCCACGTACACGTGACCGTGTTTCACCAGCGTGCGGAAGTGTTTCACAAACAGTGCGCACAGCAGCGTGGCGATGTGCAGACCATCGGAGTCCGCATCCGCCAGGATACAGATCTTACCGTAACGCAACTGGCTCAGATCGTCGCTGTCCGGATCGATGCCGATCGCCACCGAAATATCGTGCACTTCCTGCGAAGCCAGCACTTCATCGGAAGAGACTTCCCAGGTATTGAGGATCTTACCTTTGAGCGGCATGATCGCCTGATATTCACGATCGCGCGCCTGTTTGGCGGAACCACCTGCGGAGTCACCTTCGACGAGAAACAGTTCGGTGCGGTTAAGATCCTGTGCAGTACAGTCCGCCAGTTTACCCGGCAGCGCCGGACCGCTGGTCAGCTTTTTACGCACCACTTTTTTCGCCGCACGCAGACGACGCTGGGCGCTGGAAATTGCCATCTCAGCCAGCAGTTCAGCTGACTGTACGTTCTGGTTCAGCCACAGGCTGAAGGCATCTTTCACCACGCCAGAAACAAACGCCGCACACTGACGCGAAGAGAGGCGTTCTTTGGTTTGTCCGGCAAACTGCGGATCCTGCATTTTTACCGACAGCACGTAAGCACAGCGATCCCAGATATCTTCCGCCGACAGCTTCACGCCGCGCGGCAAAATATTGCGGTATTCGCAGAACTCGCGCATCGCATCCAGCAGACCCTGACGCAGACCGTTGACGTGCGTCCCGCCCTGCATAGTTGGGATCAGGTTCACATAGCTTTCGGTCAGCAGCTCACCGCCTTCCGGCAGCCAGAGCAGCGCCCAGTCCACTGTCTCCGTCTCACCGCTGAAATTACCGATAAACGGTTTTTCCGGCAGAGTCGGTAGGCCATTCACCGCTTCGCTCAGATAGTCATTCAGACCATCCTGGTAGCACCAGCGCTGTTCGCTGTTGTTGACCTCATCCTTGAAGGTGATCTCAACGCCCGGGCACAGTACCGCTTTGGCTTTCAGTACGTGCGTTAAGCGCGAAACAGAAAAACGCGGGCTGTCAAAGAAGCTTTCATCCGGCCAGAAGTGCACGCTGGTCCCGGTATTGCGTTTGCCGCAGGTACCGACAACCTGTAAATCCTGCACTTTATCGCCATTCTCAAACGCGATGTTGTATACCTGCCCATCGCGGCGTACGTTCACTTCCACACGTTTGGACAGGGCGTTAACAACGGAGATCCCCACACCGTGCAGACCACCGGAGAACTGGTAGTTCTTGTTGGAGAACTTGCCGCCCGCGTGCAGACGACAGAGGATCAGCTCAACCGCCGGAACGCCCTCTTCAGGGTGAATGTCTACTGGCATGCCGCGTCCGTCATCAATGACTTCCAGAGACTGGTCGGCATGTAAGATCACGTCCACGCGTTTCGCGTGGCCCGCCAGTGCTTCATCCACACTGTTATCAATCACTTCCTGTCCAAGATGGTTCGGACGGGTCGTATCGGTGTACATCCCAGGGCGACGGCGTACCGGCTCAAGCCCAGTGAGTACCTCAATGGCATCAGCGTTATAAGTTTGCGTCATGGTTTAAATAAGCAATTCGAATTGATCGTCAGAAACTGTGCAGTCCAAGGAAATCGACAATCGGGTTGAAATAATCTTCGAAGCCCGTGAATGCGTGGTTTCCGCCCTCAATAACTGTCTGACGGCAGGAGGCGTAATACGCCACCGCCTGGCGGTAGTCCAACACTTCATCGCCCGTTTGTTGGAGCAGCCAGATCAAATCCGGCGCTTCCAGCGGGTCAATCTGCATGACTTTAAGATCGTAAATATGGCGTGACTCTAGCACATATTGCTGCCCCGTGTAGGGGTTCTCGTTTTGACCGAGATAGTCGACCAGCAGTTCATAAGGCCGTACAGCAGGGTTCACCACCACTGCCGGCAGCATAAAACATTGCGACAGCCAGGTGGCGTAATAACCACCTAATGAGGAGCCGACAATCCCCAGCGACTCTCCGCCATGTTCAAGAATGATCGATTCCAGCATCTCTGCGGCCTGGGCCGGATACGGCGGCAGCTGCGGTACGATCATCTCAACGTGCGGATGGTGCTCCGCCAACCAGTTTTTCAGCAAACACGCCTTCGCCGAACGAGGAGAGCTATTAAATCCGTGAAGATAGAGAAGCGTAGACATCAGTAGCCTTCTGAAGCGGTATCAGGGTGGAACCGATTACCCTGCAGACGACGTACCTGAGTCTGCAACGTCCCGTCAGCAAAAAGCTCCAGCGTCCGCCAGCCGGGGCTGATGGTATCCAATGTGAAGTTGGAACAGTGCGGCTTAAACTGCACGCAGGTCGACGGCGTCGCCAGCAGGCGGCGTCCGTTCCAGTCCAGATCCAGTTCCTGATGAATATGCCCGCACAGCAGATACTTCACGCGTGGATAGTTCACCAGCACGTTATCCAGCTCAGCGGCATTGCGCAGGCTATGCTGATCGAGCCAGCTACAACCCGCAGGCAGAGGATGATGATGCAGAAGCAGCAAGGTATTACGCTCTGGTGCATCAGCAAGTTTACGCTCCAGCCATTCGAGCTGGAATTCACTTAATTCACCGTGGGGAACGCCGAACACCTGGCTATCGAGCAACAATATTTGCCACTGTTCACCGATGAAAACACGCTTGGCAGGGGAAATTCCCGCGTCCTGCAGCGCGCTGTACATTGCCGGCTGAAAATCGTGATTGCCCGGTAGCCAAACGCAGGGCGCACGAAAGCTTGCGATGCCCTCAGCAAAATGCTGATAGGCCGCAGCGGATTGATCCTGCGCCAAATCACCCGTCGCGACGATCAGATCGTACTCAGGCGACTCTGCATGTATGGCATCCAGTACGGATTGATAACTGTCCCAGGTATTCACACCCAGCAGCGTTTCATGCTTTTCGGCAAACAGGTGAGTGTCTGTAATTTGTAAGATCCTGACTCTGGCCTCACCAGCCAAAGGAAGGGTTAACAGGCTTTCCAAATGGTGTCCTTAGGTTTCACGACGCTAATAAACCGGAATCGCCATCGCTCCATGTGCTAAACAGTACCGTAGCCAGTCGGCCAGAAACTGATTAATTTGATGCTTTTCGTCGCGTTGATGCAACTTTTTATTTGGATAATCATACCGCGCTTTGAAGCGAAAGATCTGCTGACTTGAACACACTTCAGCCACCCTCGCGTCATGATACAGGCGCACGGTCAATGACGGCAGGCTCCAGTATGTGACGGCCGGCGCCGTTTGTTCGATCGCGACAAGCGTAGTGTATCGGGTCGATTCAACGATCGTTAACCGATATTGTGCGTTTGCTACCTGATAGCTCACTGTTTCACCGGCTGCATCATTACGTGGCAGCAGGCGGCGCAATTGCGAATAGTTGGTTTCGCACAGGCGCATCATTTCAGGGAAGTCAGGTGTGTAACGCTTCATTTTTTCCACTCAGTTTTTAACTCTTGATAGTGCAGCTGTAACCATTGCAAGGCGATGACAGAAGCCGCGTTGTCGATTTTCCCCTCTTCTACCCATTGATAAGCCTGCTCCCGGCTCACCACATGAACACGAATATCTTCGTTTTCATCAGCCAGACCATGAATTCCGCTCGCGGTCGTAGCGTCCACTTCGCCAACTAAAATAGACAGGCGCTCACTGGTGCCGCCAGGGCTTGCCAGATAGCTCAGAACGGGTTTCGTACGTTTAACGTCCAGTCCGGCTTCTTCCATCGCTTCACGACGGGCCACATCTTCAACGGTTTCGCCCTCTTCGATCATTCCGGCTACCATTTCCAGTAGCCACGGGCTTTCGCTGGTATCAAACGCCGCGATACGGATCTGCTCGACCAGTACAACTTCGTCCCGCTCAGGGTCAAAGGGTAGCAAGACTGCCGCGTGTCCGCGCTCAAAAATTTCGCGCTTTACCTCACCGCTCATACCACCGTTAAACAGGCGATGGCGGAACCGATAAAGATCCAGTGAAAAAAAACCGCGGTATAGCGTTTCTCGTGCAATAATTTCTACATCATTTTTAGTGAAAGTCATTGGCAAGTTGTCTGGTTTACGCATTGTGCTGTCCTGAAACCAATAGTGATTAAAATGTGAATTTCAAGGTCGTTTGACTGATGTTTGAACGCCCTTGTGTTAAATTGATGCAAATTAACGCCGTATGGCACGTAACGCCAACTTTTTGCAGTGGCGGATTCTGCTAGAATCAGCAAATATTTTTACAATTTGATCAGCGCTAAATACTGCTTCACAACAAGGAATGCAAATGAAGAAATTGCTCCCCATCCTTATCGGCCTGAGCCTGTCGGGGTTCAGTACTTTGAGCCAGGCAGAAAACCTGATGCAGGTTTATCAGCAAGCACGCCTGAGCAACCCGGAATTGCGTAAATCCGCCGCCGATCGCGATGCTGCATTCGAAAAAATTAACGAAGCGCGTAGTCCATTACTGCCGCAACTGGGTTTAGGTGCCGATTACACCTACAGCAATGGCTACCGTGATGCAAACGGCGTCAACTCCAATGCCACCAGCGCGTCATTACAATTGACTCAGACGCTGTTCGACATGTCTAAATGGCGTGCCCTGACGCTGCAAGAAAAATCAGCGGGCATCCAGGACGTAACGTATCAGACCGATCAGCAAACGCTGATCCTGAATACCGCTACGGCCTATTTTAACGTACTGAACGCGATTGATGTGCTGTCTTACACCCAGGCACAGAAAGATGCGGTTTATCGTCAGTTAGATCAGACCACTCAGCGTTTTAACGTTGGTCTGGTCGCCATCACTGACGTGCAGAACGCCCGTTCACAATACGACACCGTGCTGGCGAACGAAGTGACCGCGCGTAACAATCTGGATAACGCGGTAGAACAACTGCGTCAGGTGACCGGTAACTATTACCCGGAACTGGCTTCGCTGAACGTTGATGGTTTTAAAACCAACAAACCGCAGGCGGTGAATGCGCTACTGAAAGAAGCGGAAAACCGCAACCTGACTTTATTGCAGGCGCGTTTAAGCCAGGATCTGGCGCGTGAGCAGATTCGTCAGGCACAGGATGGTCACTTACCAACGCTGGATTTAACCGCCTCTACCGGGGTATCTGACACCTCGTACAGCGGATCTAAAACCAACAGCTCCCAGTATGACGACAGCAACATGGGCCAGAACAAAATCGGTCTGAGCTTCTCGCTGCCGCTGTACCAGGGCGGGATGGTTAACTCGCAGGTGAAACAAGCGCAGTACAACTTTGTTGGCGCGAGTGAACAACTGGAAAGCGCACACCGCAGCGTGGTGCAGACCGTTCGTTCTTCATTCAACAACATTAATGCTTCTATTAGTAGCATTAACGCGTACAAACAAGCGGTTGTCTCTGCTCAAAGCTCATTGGATGCGATGGAAGCCGGTTATTCCGTAGGTACACGTACCATTGTGGATGTGTTGGATGCCACCACCACGCTGTACAACGCCAAACAACAATTGGCTAATGCGCGTTATACCTATCTTATCAATCAGTTAAACGTCAAATCTGCGCTCGGTACGCTGAACGAGCAGGATTTGGTGGCACTGAACAATACGCTGGGTAAACCGGTATCCACAACGCCGGATACCGTGGCACCGCAAAATCCACAACAAGATGCCGCCGTGAATGACTTTAACGGCACTGGCAATTTGCCTGCGGCTCAGCCGACAGCAGCACGTTCAACCAGCAGCAACGGCAACAACCCGTTCCGTAACTGATGCTGATGACGGGGCTTCGGCCCCGTCTGAACGTAAGACAACGTAAAGATCCGCCCTTCCTGCGCATTCTCGCCTCTTCCCGCTTCAATTTCGACCAGTCATCCTCTATCCTGAGCATTATTTACTGTGTTTACCACTGGGTCCTGGAAGACAAAAATGAAACGGACAAAATCTATACATCACGCCTCGTTCCGCAAAAGCTGGAGCGCGCGCCATCTGACTCCTGTCGCCCTGGCAGTTACCGCAGTGTTTATGCTCGCGGGCTGTGAAAAGAGTGACGAAACGGTTTCGCTTTATCAGAACGCTGACGACTGCTCTGCAGCGAATCCAGGTAAAAGCGCCGAATGTACTACCGCGTTTAACAATGCGCTGAAAGAAGCTGAACGTACCGCGCCAAAATACGCCACTCGTGAAGACTGTATCGCTGAATTCGGCGAAGGCCAGTGCCAGCAGGCTCCTGCGCAAGCAGGTATGGCGCCGACCGGTGAAGGTCAGGCTCAGGCGCAGAATCAAAGCAGCGGCAGCTTCTGGATGCCACTGATGGCAGGCTACATGATGGGCCGACTGATGGGTGGCGGAATGGGCGCTCAGCAACCGCTGTTTAGCTCGAAAAACCCAGCCAGCCCGGCTTACGGCAAATACACAGATGCCAGCGGTAAAAACTACGGCGCAGCAACGCCGGGTCGCACCATGACCGTACCGAAAACCGCTATGGCACCGAAACCAGCCACCACCTCTACCGTAACCCGCGGCGGATTTGGTGAGTCTGTGGCCAAACAGAGCACCATGCAGCGTAGCGCAAGCGGCACCACCACACGTTCAATGGGTGGCTGATCGTCATGGAAAGAGTCAGTATTGTTGAGCGCCCGGACTGGCGCGATAAAGCCACCGAATACGGTTTTAATTTTCACACTATGTACGGCGAGCCGTACTGGTGTGAAGACGCGTACTACAAACTCACCCTTGCTCAGGTTGAAAAGCTGGAAGAGGTCACCGCAGAGCTGCATCAAATGTGCCTCAAAGTGGTGGAAAAGGTCATTGCCAGCGATGAGCTGATGACCAAGTTTCGCATTCCGAAGCATACCTGGGGTTTTGTCCGCCAGTCCTGGCTGACACAGCAACCGTCGCTCTATTCACGTCTCGATCTGGCGTGGGATGGAACCGGTGAACCCAAACTGCTGGAAAACAACGCTGATACGCCAACCTCGCTGTACGAAGCCGCGTTTTTCCAGTGGATCTGGCTGGAAGATCAGCTCAATGCGGGCAACCTGCCGGAAGGCAGCGATCAGTTCAACAGTCTGCAGGAAAAGCTGATCGAGCGTTTCACCGAGCTGCGTGAACAGTATGGTTTTCAACTGCTACATCTGACCTGCTGTCGTGATACGGTGGAAGATCGCGGTACGATCCAGTATCTGCAGGATTGCGCGGCCGAAGCTGAGATCGCTACAGAATTCCTCTATGTAGAAGATATTGGTCTTGGTGAAAAAGGCCAATTCACCGATATGCAGGATCAGGTGATCGCTAACCTGTTCAAGCTCTATCCGTGGGAATTCATGCTGCGTGAAATGTTCTCCACCAAGCTGGAAGACGCTGGCGTTCGCTGGCTGGAACCCGCCTGGAAGAGCATTATTTCCAATAAAGCACTGTTACCGCTGTTATGGGAAATGTTCCCGAATCATCCGAACCTGCTGCCAGCGTATTTCGCCGAAGACGACTACCCACAGATGGATAAATTCGTTGTCAAACCGATCTTCTCGCGCGAGGGAGCTAACGTCTCCATCATTGAGAACGGTAAAACGATCGAATCTGTGGAAGGACCGTACGGTGAAGAAGGCATGATCGTGCAGCAGTTCCATCAGCTACCGAAGTTTGGCGACAGCTATATGCTGATTGGCAGTTGGCTGATCAACGATCAACCCGCAGGGATCGGCATTCGTGAAGACCGCGCGTTGATCACGCAGGATCTGTCACGTTTCTATCCGCATATTTTTGTCGAATGATTGAGAGTGCCGGGTGGCGGCTCCGCCTTACCCGGCCTACGGCACGAACTTAATGCCCGATAAGCGTAGCGCCATCGGGCGTTCATCACCCAACCTGCACCGACAACATACTTAAACTTCCCATCTCGATACCATCTACAGGGATCGTAACAGACTCTTTACCATCCCATGCCCCGAGAACATACAGCAGCGGCAGATAATGATCTGGCGTCGGGTTCGACAACGATCCACCTTCATGATCGAGATAGTTCACCAGCGGGTGCTGCTCAACCGGTCCCTGCCAGGTCAGGTTAGCCTTAACATAATCATTGAATGAGGTTGCCCACGGATATGGCGTGTTCTCACCGTGCCAACGCGCAGTACGCAGGTTATGCACCACGTTACCACTGGCCACCAGCATAATACCCTCATCACGCAGTGCCGCCAGCTTGCGGCCCATCTCAAAATGCCAGGCCGCCGGTTTTGTACTATCGATGCTTAACTGCACCATCGGGATGTCGGCATTCGGGTACATCTTGATCAGTACGCCCCATGAACCGTGGTCAAAACCCCACGCCTCTTTGTCTAACGCGACGGGTACAGGAGCAAGTAAATCAACCAGGTGCTGCGCCAGTTCAGGCGAACCGGGCGCTGGGTAATGGGTGTCATACAGCGCTTGCGGAAAACCGCCGAAATCGTGGATCGTTTTAGGCGCTTCCATCGCTGTCACACCCGTTCCACGGGTGAACCAGTGCGCCGAGACCACCACAATGGCTTTCGGACGCGGCAACGTTTCCCCCAGTTGCTGCCAGGCACGGGTATAAACGTTATCTTCCAGAACATTCATCGGGCTACCGTGGCCCAAAAACAATGCTGGCATACGAGTTGAAGACATGATGATATCCTTACTGAGGGAGTCATTTTGATACCATTACAATACGCTTATTCGGTTGATGAAGAACTCAGATAACCATGATGAAGATCATCAGTTATTTTGACGATCCAGTCCGGAAAGCAGATTGATAAGGAGTTTTATTTGTCGATGTCAGTACCTTTACTTCTGACTTTACTGGCAGGTGCCGCCACGTTTATCGGCGCATTTCTCGGCGTGTTAGGGCAAAAGCCTTCCAACCGCGTTCTCGCCTTTTCTTTAGGCTTCGCTGCCGGGATTATGCTACTGATCTCTCTAATGGAAATGCTACCTGCTGCGCTGGCCGCTGAAGGCATGTCGCCAGTTCTGGGCTACGGAATGTTTATCGTCGGCTTGCTGGGCTACTTTGGCCTGGACCGTCTATTGCCGCATGCGCACCCTCAGGATCTGGTACAAAAAACAACGCAGCCTCTACCCGGATCCATTAAACGCACCGCGATTTTATTAACGCTCGGCATCAGCCTGCACAATTTTCCGGAAGGGATTGCGACGTTTGTTACCGCCAGCAGCAACCTCGAGCTGGGCTTTGGTATTGCGCTTGCCGTCGCATTACACAATATTCCTGAAGGATTAGCCGTTGCAGGTCCGGTCTATGCAGCAACGGGCTCCAAACGTACGGCGATATTCTGGGCCGGGATCTCGGGCATGGCAGAAATACTGGGCGGCGTACTGGCGTGGTTAATTCTGGGGAGTCTCATCTCGCCTGTGGTGATGGCGGCAATAATGGCGGCAGTCGCGGGTATTATGGTGGCGCTGTCAGTCGATGAATTGATGCCACTGGCAAAAGAGATCGACCCAAATAATAATCCCAGCTATGGAGTCCTGTGCGGAATGTCGGTGATGGGGTTAAGTCTCGTCATCCTCCAGTCCATGGGAATCGGATAATCCAGAGGGCGGATGCCACCCTGCTATTTTACAGCATCCGCTCATCCATAGCAGAACGTGAAGGACTATTCCTGTTCCTTAATCACGCTGTTATCTTCACCAGAACGTCGGAAGAGTTTGTTTCGCGCCTCAAGCAATGCGTCTCTGTCTTGTCGGAATGCCCGACAATAACGCTTCATATGGCAATAATAACCCAATGCAACGAGTGCAATTAATACGATCCAATACCAGGCAATAAACATTCTTTTACCCTTAACATTTAACATCATTAAACATTTAACGTTAAAATTTTACATAAACTTATTCTGACATACCCCTATAGTGGCATATTTCAGAAACAAATATATGATTTCGATCATATAAACCAGCAGCTATGCCAATAGCTAAAACAGTTATAAAAAAATAAAACTCTGTCGACGAGATCACACTAAGCAATAATAAACATTGTCCTTAAAATACCTCACTCATACTATCCAGAAAACAATAAAAATTAGATTTTGTAGAATAATACACTTCATCAATATTTATATACCCACAATAAAAGTGACATCAGTAGTACCATTTTCATTTTTAGCCATATCGTAAAAACATAATATATTCAGTGAAATTATATTTAAAGTTAATATAAGGAGATATATCCATGTTTAGACAATACCGAAAAACACTTCTCGCTGGCACACTCGCACTGACGTTTGGATTAACCGCTGGAAATTCGTTTGCCGCAGGTTTTCAACCCGCTCAACCTGCGGGAAAACTGGGGGCAATAGTGGTTGACCCATACGGAAACGCCCCGCTTACCGCACTGGTTGAATTAGATAGTCACGTTATTTCAGATGTCAAAGTCACCGTTCATGGTAAAGGTGAAAAAGGGATTCCTGTGACATATGCCGTGGGCAAAGAGTCACTCGCTACCTACGATGGCATACCTATTTTTGGCCTTTATCAAAAGTTTGCCAATAAGGTCACCGTTGAATATAAAGAAAATGGCAAAGCCATGAAGGATGATTATGTGGTGCAAACGTCCGCCATCGTTAATCACTACATGGATAACCGTTCTATTTCCGATTTACAGCAAACGAAAGTTATTAAGGTAGCGCCTGGCTTTGAAGACCGTCTCTATCTGGTGAATACCCATACTTTCACCCCACAGGGGGCAGAATTCCACTGGCATGGGGAAAAAGACAAAAATGCCGGCATCCTGGATGCAGGTCCAGCCGGTGGCGCATTACCTTTTGATATCGCACCCTTTACCTTTGTCGTCGATACGGAAGGTGAATATCGTTGGTGGCTGGATCAAGATACCTTTTACGATGGCCATGACATGGATATCAATAAGCGCGGTTACTTGATGGGTATCCGGGAAACGCCGCGCGGCACCTTCACAGCCGTTCAGGGTCAGCATTGGTACGAATTCGATATGATGGGGCAGATTCTGGCCGATCATAAGCTACCGCGCGGCTTCCTCGACGCGTCGCATGAATCGATCGAAACAATCAACGACACCGTGTTGCTTCGCGTGGGCAAACGCGATTATCGCAAAGAAGATGGCATCCATGTGCAAACCATCCGCGATCAGATAATTGAAGTAGACAAGTCCGGTCGTGTGGTTGATGTGTGGGATCTGACAAAGATACTCGATCCGATGCGTGATGCGCTTCTGGGTGCACTGGACGCAGGCGCGGTATGCGTCAACGTTGACCTCGCTCATGCCGGTCAACAGGCGAAACTGGAGCCAGATACTCCTTACGGTGACGCCCTCGGAGTGGGTGCAGGTCGTAACTGGGCGCACGTTAACTCCATTGCCTATGATGCCAAAGATGACTCCATTATTATCTCTTCCCGCCATCAGGGTGTTGTCAAAATCGGTCGCGATAAACAGGTGAAGTGGATTCTGGCACCGTCGAAAGGCTGGAATAAGGCGCTGGCAAGCAAGCTGTTAAAACCGGTTGATGATAAGGGCAACGCGCTAAAATGTGACGAAAACGGTAAGTGCGAGAATACTGATTTCGATTTTACCTACACCCAACACACCGCATGGCTCTCGAGCAAAGGGACATTAACCATCTTTGACAACGGCGATGGTCGTGGGCTCGAACAACCGGCATTGCCGACGATGAAATATTCCCGTTTCGTCGAATATAAAGTTGACGAGAAAAAAGGAACCGTTCAGCAAATTTGGGAATACGGAAAAGAACGCGGCTACGATTTCTATAGTCCCATCACCTCGGTTATCGAATATCAGAAAGACCGTGACACCATGTTTGGCTTTGGTGGCTCAATTAATTTATTTGACGTTGGACAACCAACCATCGGCAAAATCAACGAAATTGACTATAAGACCAAAGAAGTCAAAGTCGAAATTGATGTCCTTTCAGATAAGCCAAACCAAACGCACTACCGCGCATTACTGGTTCACCCACAACAAATGTTTAAATAATATCGTTAGATTAAGGATTAATTATGTCATCTAAATGGATTACTTCATTATTTAAAAGCGTGGTATTAACCGCCGCACTTGCCTCGTCGTTTGCCGCCTCCGCTTTTACAGAAGGCACTGATTATATGGTTTTAGAGAAACCGATTCCTAATGCTGATAAGACGTTAATAAAAGTATTCAGCTACGCCTGTCCGTTCTGTTACAAATATGATAAAGCCGTGACTGGCCCGGTTTCTGAAAAAGTTGCCGATCTCGTCACCTTCACACCATTTCATCTGGAAACCAAAGGGGAATATGGTAAACAGGCCAGTGAAGTTTTTGCAGTAATGATTGCTAAAGATCAGGCAGCAGGGATTTCATTATTTGATGCCAAATCACAGTTCAAAAAAGCGAAATTCGCTTATTACGCTGCTTACCACGACAAGAAAGAGCGCTGGTCAGATGGTAAAGATCCGGCCGCATTCATTAAAACAGGCCTGGATGCTGCAGGCATGAGCCAGGCAGATTTTGACGCCGCGCTGCAAGATCCCACCGTTCAGCAAACGCTGGAGAAATGGAAAGCGGCATACGACGTCGCCAAAATTCAGGGGGTTCCGGCTTACGTCGTTAACGGTAAATACCTGATCTACACCAAGAGTATCAAATCCATTGACTCCATGGCTGAGCTTGTCAGAGAGCTGGCAACAAAATAAACAGGGACGAGGCTATGGTTTTCATAAAAGGATTGTGGCGGGACTTACGTACCACGCCGGTTGATACGCTGGTGAGATGGCAGGAACGGCGCTTTCTGTGGCTACTGATGGCCTGCGCGATGGGCGGGTTAATAATATTGGCCCACTCGTTTTTCCAAATCTATCTCTATATGGCCCCCTGCGAGCAGTGTGTCTACATTCGCTTTGCCATGTTTGTGATGGTTTTCGGTGGATTGATCGCGGCAATAAACCCTAAAAATGTTGTTCTGAAGCTTATTGGCTGCATTGCGGCATTTTACGGCAGCATCATGGGCATTAAGTTTTCGCTCAAACTCAATGATATTCATCATGCGGTACATAGCCCGGATTCGCTGTTTGGCGTCCAGGGGTGTTCCACCGATCCGACATTCCCTTTCAATTTGCCGCTGGCAAACTGGGCTCCGGAGTGGTTTAAACCCACTGGAGATTGCGGCTATGATGCCCCCATAGTGCCTGATGGCGTGGCACTCAGCAGTACGCAAAAGTGGTTTATCGATCTATACCAACAGTCTGAAGGCTGGTATCTGCTTCCACCGTGGCAATTTATGAACATGGCGCAGGCATGCCTGCTAGCCTTTGGCTTATGTTTATTGCTGTTGGTGATAATGAGCGGCGCATGGGCATTGAAACTGGCCAGGGCCAAATAACCTGAATGGAAAAACCAAAGCAGAAGTCTGTATTCAGATTTCTGCTTTTTTTACGATGGTTATACAATCCTATCGCTGGATTCCCTTCGGTTCAAATCATACAAAACGCAAATTATTTGGCGCAAACAATAATAAATCAATATTTATATATTCTGATTTGCAGAAAAAAAACTCATCTAAATCACAGTTTTACAATAACCACCTTAGAGTCAACACCACGAAAAATAATAATAAAACACCATTCATTCTCTCATCAAATGCAATGCAAATTGCAACATCGAAATATATATATACCAAACTTAATCAATACCGGGTCAAATTCCGAATATCACGCAAAAACAAAATATCCTGGTGATATAATATTTTAAAAAACCTATTATTTCGACTTAAGCATAAAGGATATTGTATATTACTAAAGGAATGATTGTATGAAACTAGGCAAAGAAACGTTATTAGCCGTGGCTATCGCCACATTAACTACCACCAGTGCCTTCGCCGATGTTGACGGTGGTAGCGGCAAAATAACCTTCACGGGTACCATTATTAATGCCCCTTGCGCCATTGAACCTGACGATATTGACAAGCAGGTTGAGCTGGGTGAAGTTCCTGCCAGCTATATCAATACTAACGGACATTCTGATGCGGTTGACTCCAGCCTTCACTTAGTCAATTGCGATCTGCCACACTCAAATAATGGCAGCGATGTACCTGTGTCCAAAGTTGATGTCACATTTAACAGTGACAGCGTTACAGCTGAAGATACCAGCCTGCTTAGCAATACTTTTGCCAGTGGTGCAACAAATGTTGGCGTACGCCTTCTGGACAAAACAAGCACGAAGATTACTCTGGGGACCGCAAAAACCATTGATCTAAGTGCAGGATCAGCGACTCAAATCCTTCCATTCCAAGCCTATATGGAAAAAATTGGCGCAACGGATGTCACCGTGGGCGCTGTCGCCGCGACGGCAACCTACAGACTTACCTATAAGTAGTCACATTATGGTGGCCGGATGGCCACCCTATAACACTTGCAACGCTTGGGTATAGGTAAGGATTGCCATGAATACCTGCAAGGTCGTGGCCTATGGATGTGGGCTACTGTTGTCATTTTCCACTCTGGCCGTCGAATTCAACCTGAATGTACTGGATAAATCCATGCGTAGCAGTGTGGATCTCTCACTACTAAAAGATGATTTCTCAATTGCCCCTGGGAACTACTTTGTCACAATTGCTGTGAATAAAAACCAAATCTCCTCTGGCCGCCAACTGAGCTGGGGGAAAAAAGGTGAAGGTGTTGCAGTCTGTATTCCTACCGATCTTGCCGAGCAATTGGGGTTAAAAGAGAAAATTTTACGTTCCCTGCCAATGCAGAACAATTGCGTAGATTTCACCGCATACGCCGACATTGCGTTTACGCTAGACATTGCGAATCAACACCTGGATATTAGTATTCCGCAAGTATTAATGGCATGGAAATCAGAGAGCTGGATGCCGCCATCCACCTGGGATCACGGCGTAAATGGCTTGCTCTTCGACTACAACTTATTTGCCAGCACTTATCGCCCCGATCAGGGCGCAAGTACAGAAAATATAAACTCATACGGTACTTCGGGTCTGAATATGGGCGCATGGCGCTTACGTAGCGATTACCAGGTAAGCCAAAATCGCAACGACGAAAACACTCAAACAACACGGAGCATTTCGCGAACCTATCTTTTTCGCCCACTCCCTTCACTGGGTGCCAAACTCACGCTGGGCGAGACGGATTTAAGCTCAAATATATTTGATGGTTTTTCCTATAATGGCGCTGCTCTGGCCAGTGATGACCGCATGCTACCGTGGGAATTACGTGGCTATGCCCCACAAATCAGCGGTCTCGCACAAACCAATGCAACCGTCACCGTCAGCCACTCCGGTCGCGTGATTTATCAAACAAAGGTTGCCCCTGGCCCCTTTGTCATTACCGATCTCAACCAATCGGTACAGGGTACGCTAGATGTTAAAATCACCGAAGAAGATGGCAGAACCAATACGTTTCAGGTTTCTGCAGCATCCACGCCCTTCTTGACCCGCGAGGGGCAGGTCCGTTACAAAATCGCGGCAGGCCGTGCACGTCCGGACATCTCGCATCATGTGATCGATGAGACCTTTGCCAGTGGAGAAGCCTCGTGGGGAATATTGTCCAATACCTCGCTGTATGGCGGGATCCTCGCAGGAGGCAGCGATTATCGCTCTGCGGCACTCGGCATTGGGCAGAATATGCTATGGCTGGGCGCACTTTCATTTGACGTTACACGTGCCAGTAGCACTTTCGATGATGGTCATCAAGAAAACGGTCTCAGTTACCGACTGAACTACAGCAAACGCTTTGATGCGACAAACAGCCAGATTTCACTTGCGGCATATCGTTTCTCCGAACGTGAATTTCATAGCTATGCCAACTTTATCGCCCATCAGTACAACAATGCTGATACGCAGGACGAAAAGCAGACCGTAAGCATCGCCTTCAACCAGCCGATCGATCCTTTGCGGATGAATTTGTACGTCAGCGCACTACGCCAGCAATGGTGGGATGGCGACAGCTCTACTACCGCATCCGTAACTGCCGGATTTAACTTTGATGTCGGTGAGTGGAAAGGTTTATCGCTATCGACATCCTTCAGCACAACGCACTACGAAGAGAGTGATAACGATAAGCAGGTCTATGTTTCGCTCTCCGTTCCCTTCGACTTTGGTCGGCGGTTGAATTACGACATGCGCAATAGCAGCAACACCACTAACACTCTCTCATGGAATGATTCCTCCGATCCCCGTAATACCTGGGGCGTTTCCGCAGGAACCGCCACCGACAAGCCAGATAACGGCGCGCAATTCAGGGGCAACTACCAGCATACTACCCCTGCGGGCGAACTACAGTTCTCCGGAAGCTATGCTGCCAGCGACTACACCTCTGTCAGCGCCAGTTGGAGCGGTTCAATGACTGCAACACGTAACGGTATAGCGTTGCACCGTCGCAGCTTTGGCAATGAACCCAGAGTCATGATCGGTGCCGATGGCATTGCCGATATCCCTGTTCAGAGTGACATCAACCGCACCAACAGTTTCGGCTTTGCGGTTGTGCCGATGATATCCAGTTATCAGCCCTCAACCATCGCCGTCAATATGAACGATCTCCCCGACGGCGTCACCGTAGATGAAACGATCACCCGCCAAACCTGGACGGAAGGGGCTATTGGTTATAAAGCGCTGATATCCCGTGCAGGCAAAAATATTACCGTCGCCATCAGAATGGAAAATGGAGACTACCCGCCACTTGGCGCGATCGTTCGGCATATTGCCAGCAATACCGAAGTAGGAATGGTCAGTGAAGAAGGTCATGCCTGGCTTGGTGGTGTCGACAGTGGGCAACACTTTACAGTTCAATGGGGTGATAAAAAGACATGCACCTTCGCATTACCAGACACATTGGATATCACAACGCAAAACCTTATTTTACCTTGTCATTAATTAAGGATGAAAAATGACATTATTTAAAAAATTGCCAATAGTACTACTCGCCTTATCACTCACCTCTCAGGCGGCAATTCAACCTGACAGAACGCGGATAATATTTAACGGCAACGAAAAGGCCAGCAGCCTGAAAATCGAAAACCAAAGCAAGCAGCTGCCCTATCTGGCCTATTCATGGATTGAAGATGAAAAAGGTAATAAGGACGACACCTTTCTGGTTGCCCTGCCTCCAATCCAACGCTTAAATCCCAGCGCAATTTCACAAGTGAGGATCGTTAAGCAGGATAAAGCTCGCTCACTACCTCAGGATCGGGAAACGCTGTTCTATTTTAATGTCCGTGAAATTCCGCCTGCGCCAGAAAATAAGGGAAGCAATGCCATTGTGCAGATGGCCCTGCAATCTCGATTGAAATTGTTCTGGCGTCCAGCGGCTTTGAAGAAAAAGCCGGGTACTGAAGTTGAACTTCAGCTCAAAGTTAGCCAACAGGGAAATACGCTGTTGGTTAATAATCCTACCGCCTACTACATTACGTTGGCTTTTTTTGGCAAAGACAGCAAAAGCCAATTGTCAGGCTTTAGCAGTAAGATGATTGCCCCTTTTTCCTCTGTCACATTAAATGCCGGCGGTTATAACGGAAATGCGTTCGCACTAGGATATATGGATGATTATGGCGGACTGCGCATGCTGAACGTGAAATGCCATGGTCAATGCGATCTTATCGTGCCGGAGGCCAGAAAATGATCCGCACGCTACGGTTATTTCTGCTGTTAATATTCATCGCGCTCCCTTTTCGTTCAGCGCTGGCGGTTCACTGCTATCTGGGAGCCACCGGAGGTCCTGTTGAAGGTTATACCGCTATCGAGCCGTTTGCAGTCCCTAACAACGCCAAACCCGGGGACAAAATCTGGGAAAGCAACGATATAAAAATCCCCGTCTACTGCGATAACGCAACCTCCGAAAATGCTTATAGCAGCGAAAACGTCTATGCATGGGTCAACCCCTACACCTCAGTCAACGATACCTATTATCAACTGGGCGTCACCTATGAAGGCGTTGATTATGACGCCACGCAAGGTGCGGTCAATATTGATACACATCAGTGCATTGATAATCAGAAGCTTAAGATCTATACCCCCGCGCAAATCAAAGCCAGCGGTTGGGAACATTATCTCTGTTCAGGTAATGCAGAAGATACGCACTATTCAAGAACGTTTATTGCCCGCATGCGCCTGTACGTAAAAGTGATTTCGATGCCCCCCCACGACTACGCCAGTAGCATCGGTGATTATATTCTTGTGCAGTTTGATGGTGTTGGTGGTATCAACGTCAGCCCGGATGCCGCTAACCTGAAATATCATGTCACTGGATTAGATCAAATTCGAGTACTGGACTGTAGCGTAAAATTCAACATTTATCCGGAAAATCAGACCATTGACTTTGGCACCTTTAATAATATGGAAATCAATGCCAAAACCATGACCAAAAGTTTCTCCATCAAGACTATAAAGAATTTAAATGCAGACAGTGGATGTACTGATACATTCAAAGTTTCATCTTCATTCTATACTACTGAAGAATTGGCAGAAGATGATACTTCACTGAGAATAGGGAATGGCTTGCAATTAAAAATCCGTAATATGGAAGATAATACACTCTCCACCTACAACGCGTACGCAGAGTATGCCGAATTTGATACGGAATTATTGACCAGAGAGAAAAGTTATCAAGCAGAGTTAAGTCAAGTCGCTGGCGAGGCCGTTCAGACCGGACCATTTGAAACGGTAGTGTTATTTAAAATTAACTACAACTAAACAAAAAAAGCCGATGGCATTGCATCGGCTTTTCTTCACCATGGCACTGTACGATTAGCTGGCTTTGCGCTCGTGCGCCTGACGGTAAGCCACCAGGTCTTCGATAGTCACCACCGCCATATTATGCTTGCCGGCAAATTCGATGCACTCTGGCGCTCGCGCCATGGTGCCATCGTCGTTGGTCAGTTCGCACAGCACGCCTGCCGGTTTAAACCCTGCCAGCGTCATCAGGTCGATGGTCGCTTCAGTATGACCACCGCGGGTCAACACGCCGCCAGCCTGAGCACGCAGCGGGAAAACGTGCCCCGGACGGTTAAGATCGGAAGGTTTGGCGCCATCCTTAATTGCCGCACGCACCGTAGTCACACGGTCCGCAGCGGAAACACCGGTGGTCACGCCCTCTGCTGCTTCAATGGTCACGGTAAAACCGGTGCCGTAAGCGCTGGTATTATTTTCCACCATCATTGGCAGATCGAGCTGTTTGCGTCGGTCTTCAGTGATGCACAGGCATACAATACCGCTACCGTGACGGATGGTCAGCGCCATCTGTTCTACGGTCATGGTTTCTGCCGGGAAAATCATATCGCCTTCGTTTTCGCGATCTTCATCGTCAAGCACCATCACACCGCGTCCTTCACGCAGCGCAGACAGCGCATGTTCAACACGTTCGAAAGCCGTACCAAAAGAGGAAAGTAGCGTCTGATTCATGGTAAAAAAACCTCACTAAAATTATGGTTACCAGAATCAGGGCAGTCTTAGGAGTACCGTCTAAGCGGCAAAAAAATAACGTGAGCGGGTCCATGCCCGACTGGATCGTTACTCTCTCCCATCCGGACTCTAACCGTCGGCCCCGGAATTACACCGGATCTGCTGACCTTTTTGCCGTAACAAAAAGCGCTCGCGGGCTTTCAACATCAGTTGATTTACCGCCGGTGGGGAATTTCGCCCCGCCCTGAGAATAAGCGGGTTAACTATAACGCTATTGATTACCTTCATCAACGCCTTTACTCGTCTTAGCTTCACACAATTCTGGTTTATGCCTGTGCCAGTTCGCACTACAATAGGCAGCAACACGTACCAGTTCAGGGAAACCACAATGATTGACCCGAAAAAAATTGAGCAGATTGCTCGTCAGGTTCACGAGTCGATGCCGAAAGGGATCCGCGAGTTTGGCGAAGACGTCGAGAAGAAAATTCGTCAAACGCTGCAGTCACAGCTGACCCGTCTGGATCTGGTAAGCCGTGAAGAATTCGATGTACAGACTCAGGTTTTATTGCGCACACGTGAAAAGCTGGCGCTGCTTGAGCAACGTCTGACTGAGCTGGAATCGCGTGAAAAAACGGCAGAAGTTAAACCTGCCCCCGCGATCCCGTCAGTCGATCCGCAAGAGTAAAACGACAACGGGCCGCAAGGCCCGTTTTTCTGTTAGTGTTCCAGTTCTAGCTTCCTGGCTTCCGTCGCCTGCTGGCAGTACAGCGCATAGCGTTTGCAAAACCAGCTTCGATGTTCTTCATCCATGTTCCCGGTTATCGCCTGGATATCAACGGGATGGCCCTCAGCCTGCATTCTGGCAAAACTACGGGCCAGGAAATCGAAATTGTTCATTGAATACATATTGCTGTTCATGAGCATACCCTCCAGTTATTGAATATCTGCTAAGGCCATATGCTTTTTCTAATTTCAGTATTTCCCTGGATACGAAGTTATTCTGTACATATTGTGCGCAAAAAAACCGCCTGCTTCACAGTTTCCTACGAAATCTAAGAGGGGGATGAGCCCCTTTTCGGATTAAAGACCAGGGTAACGCATGTTATTGTAACGTCATGTAAAAGTAAGAGGTAAAACCATTACTTTTGACACGGACAGGGAACGCAGTAACAGGAGGAAACAACTTGGCATTATTCACGGATTACAACAGCCCCTACCTGTTTGCTATTTCATTTGTACTGTTGATTGGTCTACTGGAAATCATCTCTCTTATTTTTGGCCATTTTCTTTCAGGTGCGCTTGATGCTCACCTCGAACATTACGATGCCCTGACTTCCGGCAATATCGGCCAGGCGCTTCACTATCTCAATATCGGGCGGATCCCGGCACTGATCGTGCTGTGTTTACTCGCTGGCTTCTTTGGACTCTTCGGTATCCTCCTTCAGCATGGCTGGGTCACGCTGTGGCAAGCACCGCTCAGCAACCTGCTGCTTGCTCCGGTGAGTTTTATTCTTGCCGTCTTCGCCGTGCATTACAGCGGAAAAATCATTGCTCCCTGGCTGCCGCGGGATGAAACCACCGCCCTCGCTGAAGATGAATTTATCGGCAGCATGGCGATTATTACCGGACATTCCGCAAGTGCCGGAACCCCCTGCGAAGGCAAATTTACCGATAAGTTCGGGCAGACTCACTATGTGCTGCTGGAGCCTGAAGCGGGCAAAGAATTCAAAAAAGGAGACAAGGTGCTGATTATCTGCCGACTCTCCGCAACGCGTTACCTGGCCGAGCTAAACCCCTGGCCGACTGTTTTATAATTTTATACAGAGGGATCTTATAGATGGATGATGTTTTTGGCATGTTACCTTCATGGATGTTTACCGCCATTGTGGCGGTGGTCGTCTTAGTAATTATCGGGATTATTTTTGCCCGCCTGTATCGCCGCGCATCTGCTGAACAGGCGTTTGTGCGTACCGGCCTTGGTGGACAAAAAGTGGTAATGAGCGGCGGCGCAATTGTCATGCCTATCTTCCACGAAATTATTCCTATCAACATGAACACCCTCAAACTTGAGGTGAGCCGTTCAACTGTCGACAGTCTCATCACCAAAGACCGTATGCGCGTGGATGTCGTCGTCGCCTTTTTCGTACGTGTAAAACCGTCTGTTGAAGGGATTGCTACCGCCGCACAGACGTTGGGACAGCGAACACTGTCACCAGAGGATTTACGTGTGCTAATAGAAGATAAGTTTGTTGATGCCCTACGTGCCACTGCGTCGCAGATGACCATGCATGAACTGCAGGATACGCGTGAAAACTTCGTTCAGGGCGTACAAAATACCGTCGCGGAAGACCTGTCCAAAAACGGCCTGGAACTGGAGAGCGTTTCACTCACCAACTTTAACCAGACCGAAAAAGTTCATTTCAACCCGAATAACGCCTTTGATGCCGAGGGTCTGACTAAGCTGACTCAGGAAACAGAACGCCGTCGTCGCGAACGTAACGAAGTCGAGCAGGACGTAGAAGTTGCCGTTCGTGAGAAAAACCGTGATGCGCTGGCACGCAAGCTGGAAATCGAACAGCAGGAAGCCTTCATGACGCTCGAGCAGGAGCAGCAGGTGAAGACCCGCACGGCCGAGCAAAACGCCAAAATTGCCGCCTTCGAAGCCGAACGTCATCGCGAAGCTGAGCAGACGCGCATTCTTGCTGAACGCCAGATTCAGGAAACAGAAATCGAGCGCGAACAGGCGGTGCGATCCAGAAAAGTCGAGGCCGAGCGTGAAGTTCGCATCAAAGAGATCGAACAGCAACAGGCAACGGAGATCGCCAACCAGACCAAGTCCATCGCCATTGCCGCCAAGTCTGAACAGCAGTCTCAGGCTGAAGCACGCGCTAACGATGCGCTAGCCGAAGCGGTTCGCGCCCAGCAGAACGTAGAAACCACCCGCCAGACCGCAGAAGCGGATCGTGCCAAACAGGTGGCGTTGATTGCCGCTGCGCAGGATGCAGAAACCCAGGCGGTTGAACTGACCGTCCGGGCAAAAGCGGAAAAAGAAGCTGCAGAATTGCAGGCGGCAGCAATTGTTGAACTGGCCGAAGCCACGCGGAAAAAAGGTCTGGCGGAAGCCGAAGCCCAGCGTGCGCTGAACGATGCCATCAACGTGCTTTCCGACGAACAGACCAGTCTGAAATTTAAGCTGGCCCTGCTGCAGTCCCTGCCAGCAGTCATTGAGAAATCCGTTGAGCCAATGAAGTCTATTGATGGGATCAAGATTATCCAGGTTGATGGTCTGAATCGTGGCGGCGCCGTCGGTGAAGTGACCGCAGGTAACGTAACCGGAGGGAATCTGGCTGAGCAGGCATTATCCGCCGCCCTTGCCTATCGTACACAAGCGCCGCTGATTGACTCGCTGTTAAATGAAATTGGTTTGTCCGGCGGTTCGCTGTCGGCACTGGCCGATCCGCTGAAAAACAGTCCACAGCCTGTTGAGAAAACGACTGAAGAATAAGAAACAGAAATGCCGGATGGCAACGCTTACGCGTTTTATCCGGCCTACAACCTCGTAGGCCGGACACCGCCATCCGACAAACATTCCAATTGTTATTTATCGCTGTCTTTCTGGATCTTCTTGATGATATTGGTCGTTGAGCAGCCATCTTCGAAGTTCAGCACCAGCACTTCACCGCCGTTCGCCCATACCTCTTTGCTACCCGCAATATCTTCTGGCTTATAGTCACCGCCTTTGACCAGCAGATCCGGCAGGATGCCGGCGATCAGACGCTGCGGTGTATCTTCTTCAAAAGAGACCACCCAGTCGACGGATTCCAGCGCGCCCAGCACGATCATGCGCTGTTCCAGCGGGTTGACCGGACGCGTTTCGCCTTTCAGACGTTTGGTCGACGCATCGCTGTTTACCGCCACGATCAGGCGATCGCCCAGCTTGCGCGCATTTGCCAGATAGGAAACGTGGCCCGCATGCAGGATGTCGAACACGCCGTTAGTCATCACCACTTTCTCACCGCGCTTGCGGGCGCTGGCAACGGCCTGTTTCAGCTCAGATTCGCTCATCACGCCAAAACCAGTATCAGCCCGACCACGCACCGCGTTTTCCAGTTCAATCGGAGAAACGGTGGAGGTTCCCAGTTTACCAACCACAACACCGGCTGCAGCGTTGGCAAAATAGCACGCCTCTTCCAGTGTGTTACCCGCCGCCAGCGTCGCCGCCAGCACGCCAATTACCGTATCGCCCGCACCGGTCACGTCATACACTTCCTGCGCCTGCGTCGGCATATGCAGTGGCGATTTGCCCGGTTGCAGCAACGTCATCCCCTGTTCTGAACGGGTAATCAGCAGTGCGGAAAGGTCGAAATCAGCAATCAATTTCATGCCGCGCTCAACCAGTTCATCTTCGCTTTTGCATTTACCCACTACCGCTTCAAACTCAGACAGGTTGGGCGTTAGCAGCGTTGCGCCTCGGTAACGTTCAAAATCGGTCCCTTTCGGATCGATAAGTACCGGCACGCCAGCCTTACGCGCCAACGCAATCATCTGCTGCACGCTTGCCAGCGCGCCTTTGGCGTAGTCGGAAAGCACCAGAGCGCCAATAGAACCCAGCGCCTGATTAATACGCTCGTGCAGCGGCTGCGGATCCACGCCTTCAAAACCTTCTTCAAAATCCAGACGAATCAACTGCTGGTTGCGGGAAAGCACGCGCAGTTTGGTGATTGTCGGATGTGTCGGCACGGAAACGAAGTCGCATTTTACGTTCACATCCGCCAGCGTTTTGCTCAGCGCACGCGCCGCGTCGTCGATACCGGTCAAACCCACCAGACGGGAATTTGCGCCCAGAGAGGCAATGTTCATCGCCACGTTTGCTGCGCCACCGGGACGTTCTTCGATGGTATCGACCTTCACCACCGGAACCGGCGCTTCAGGTGAAATACGGCTGGTAGGGCCGTACCAGTAGCGATCCAGCATCACATCACCGACAACCATGACTCCTGCACGTTCAAACTCTGGCAGCGTTACTTTCATTCCTGTCTCCTGAGAGATTCTCTGAGGGTCTTAAAATTTGCGCGCGATAATAGCACACTTCACTCGGCAACCAGCCACTTCTGCCAGCTGTCACGCACCAGCGTACGTTCAACGTCAAAGTGCTCCAGCGCCACATGGCCCGGAAGTTCCTGCAACGCAAGATGGTGAAGTTCATCACGCAACGTCGTATAAGCACGGGTAAGCGCCAGCGCTTCCTGCTCGTCCATAATGTCGTTTTGCGCCAGTAATTCCAGAATGCGCACATTATCCGACCAGCGCGTCAGCTTCGGTTTTTCATGCGCATAGCGCAACACCAGATACTGCGTAATAAACTCTATGTCTGTGATGCCACCTTCATCCGCTTTAATATCAAAACGATCCCGATGCTTATTGCCCAAATGGGCGCGCATTTTCTCACGCATTTCACGCACGTCGGTCTGCAAGGTTTTTCCATCACGGACGAGGGTCATGATATCGCGACGAATCGCATCAAACTGAGAGGTCAACTGCGGGTCGCCATATACCACACGAGCACGCACCAGCGCCTGATGCTCCCATGTCCAGGCTTCGTTGCGCTGGTAATCGTCGAAAGCGTCGGTTGATGTCACCAGCATTCCCGCCGCGCCGGATGGACGCAGCCGCGCATCCACTTCGTACAAAATACCGGACGAGGTGCGGGTGCTGAAAAGGTGCATAATGCGCTGCGACAGACGCAGATAGAACTGTCGCCCGTCAATCTCACGCTCACCGTCCGTCATCACATCCATCGGGCAATCATGCAGGAAGATCAAATCAAGATCCGAACTGTAACCCAGTTCCCAGCCACCCAGTTTGCCATAGCCGACGACGGCAAAACCGCGCCCCTCACGTTCGCCAAGATGGGTAGGTTGGCCGTAGCGAGCAACCATCTGCGTCCACGCCTGCTGGACTACCGCATCAATAATCGCTTCCGCCAGCCAGGTTAAATGGTCGCTCACCTTCATCACCGGCAGCGTACCGGCGATATCAGCCGCGGCAATACGCAGTAGCTGCGTTTGCTTAAACTGGCGCAGTGCCTCCAGTTGCTGCTCTTCATCATCTTCCGGCACACGCAGCAAATACTGGCGCAGCTCATCACGGTAGGCGTCCGTCGCGGTAGGTTGATACAGGGTATTCGGATCCAACAGTTCATCAAGCAACAACGGATACCGCGCCAGCTGGCTGGCGACCATCGGCGAGGCCGCACAGAGCGAAATCAAATGCTTCAGCGCCCCGGGGAATTCGCTCAGCAGTTCCAGATAGGTCGTGCGAGTCACAATACCCACCAGCAGCGGTGTAATGCGTGACAGCGGGACTGAGGCGTCGTCACGCGTACAGACATCGCTCAACAGATGCGGCATTAAATGATCCAGCACCTGGCGTCCGCGTGGGCCAATAGTGCGTTTATCCAGCTCTTTGCGGAAATCAGCAATCAGAGACAGCACGCGCCGCCGATCGTCATCCGCCAGATGCGTCAGCACTGGCGTGGTGTCATCTTCCTGTAAGGCGTCCTGCCACAATTCGCGCCACTGTTCAGAGAGCGACTCTTCCTGGGTTTCAGCTTCGTCATCGCCAATCAGCTCGTTGAAGACCCGGCGCACATTGTCCATATGATTGGTCAGCACATCGGTTAACTGCTGCCAGTCATCAACGTTCATCCCCCACGCCAGCCGCGCGCGATTCAGTTCATCACCCGGCAGCGTCTGGGTCTGCTCATCATTGATACTTTGCAGCAGGTTTTCCAGGCGGCGTAAATAGAGATAGGCTGCGCGCAGTTGTTCCGCGTCGGTATCAGAAAGCAAGTGCAGCGCATTGATGGCGCTAAGCGTCGGTAACAGCGAGCGGGATTGCAGCGATGGCTCGCGCCCACCGCGAATCAGCTGGAATACCTGCACGATAAATTCGATTTCACGAATGCCGCCCGCCCCCAGCTTGATGTTGTCTTTCAGGCCACGACGGCGTACTTCACGCGCAATCATCCCTTTCATGTTACGCAGCGACTGGATCACGCTGAAATCAATATAGCGACGGAAGACAAAAGGCCTCAGCATGGCACGAAGCTCGCTGACGTATGTACCGTCGGCATCGCCCATAATGCGGGCTTTAACCATCGCATAGCGTTCCCAGTCGCGCCCTTGTTCCTGGTAATAATCCTCCAGCGCGGAGAAGCTCAGCACCAGCGGGCCGCTGTCGCCAAACGGGCGTAAACGCATATCCACCCGATAGACAAACCCATCCATTGTGGGCTGATCCAGCACTTTGATAAGCCGCTGGCCCATACGGGTAAAGAACTGCGCGTTATCCAGCTCGCGACGCCCACCCTGTGTGCTGCCGTGTTCCGGCCAGGCAAAAATCAGGTCGATATCGGAGGAAAAATTCAGCTCGCCGCCGCCCAGTTTCCCCATGCCTAAAATCAGCAGCGGCTGCGCCACACCTTCAGGATTACACGGCGTTCCCCATTCGCGACAGCAGGCTGCGTACAACCAGTCGCGCGCGGCGACGATCAACGTTTCAGCCAGATGACTTAGCTGCTGCAAAATACTCTCTTCGGTCACCAGCGACAGCGTCTGTGCCCAGGCGATACGCACCATAATGCGACGGCGAAACAGGCGTAACTCACGCATCAGTGTGTGTTCGTCACTAACGTCAGCCAATGCTTGCTGTAACCAGTTGGCATAGTGTTGCCATTCATCCGCCAGGGGTGGAGTGCTTTCCAGCTCAGCCAGCCATTCGGGATGGGCAATAATGCTGTCACGGACAAAATCACTGAATGTAAGTACTGACTTCGCCTGAACGCTAAGCGAGGACTCAGATATTGCTTCTGGCAGCCGCTCAACAACGGTCGGCCAGTACTGCTGTAACGGTGAAGAGAGCTGCTTCATTTACGGGTTATCCTTTGAATGGTGCCGGATGCGTCTTTTCGCCTTATCCGACCTACATGACAGTTACACACATCGCGTAGGCCTGATAAGCGCAGCGCCATCAGGCATCCCGGCCTCGGCCCTGATTATCGTTTTCCGCTGTGCAGCCAGAACGGTTCCAGCGCGATCGCCTCGTTGCGGAAGTGTTCAATTTCAATATATTGGTTGGCCGCAATGGCGCGACGTAAGCCCTGCCAAGTAGCGATCCATTCTGATGCGACATTTTCGTCGTAGTATCCCGCCAGCATCAGCATGCTATCAATGTTGCGCGTCAAACGTGGAAGCTGATCGGCGTACTGATCGCCCAACGGCTGCGCAAAAGCGGTTTTCAGCTCAGCGGCATGGCGTGAAAGATGGGTATCAGAGAAGCGCTTAAAGGAGTCGGCAATTTTGCCCTGCGCCTTCGCATCCAGGAACGGCTGCCATCCTTTGGTCACCAGCCATTCGGTCAGCGCCAGCTTGGCCATTGCCGTTTGCGTACTGTAAACCGCCGAAATAGCAGAAACGTCCGACGCAATGATCGCTTCCGATTGGGTCAGTAAATCACGTAAGTGAGCGCTCGCTTTTCGTGGCACATTACCGCCAAACAACATCAGAATGTGACGCACCAGCCCCATTGCCGCCAGCACCTCGGCTTTCGCCCCTTTAACGCCGCGTACCCACAGCTCTTCGTGGTACTGCCACTGTGATAATGCCAGCTCCAGCGCCGCTTCCAACCCCTGCTCAATGCTCGCCTTCGCCGGAACCTTCAAAATCCGCGTCGGTTTGAGTTCGCGCGGCGCATTCCCCTGGGCCAAATGATAACCGCGCGCGGCTTTGCTCAAACTGCCCTGGCGTAAACCGGTTTGCGAAACCAGCTGGTTTGCCAGTTTCAGTACCGCACGGGTATCGCCGCTTAGCAGTTCAAGTTCAAGCTCACAGATAGGTTCTGCAAACTCGCCCGCTTTCACTTCCCCCACATCGAGGGCCATTTCAATCCGGCTGCCATCAACATCAACCAACCATTTCTCACGGAAAAAATCGGTGCTGAACAACGGCTGCACTTGAGAAGCAAGTTCAGCGGGCAGTTTGCCATCAGGCCAGACTTCCGTTGGGAACAAGGCGAGATCCAGCTCAGGCGCGTCCAGCGCAACGTTAAATTCCGGTCGTTGATGCAGACCGCCCGTCACGCGTCCGGCAATTTTCATGGTCATTTCGTAATGACCGTTTTCACCGCGAATACGCAGCCCCATATCGTGACCACGCAACCACGCATCCGGCGTTTCGTAGTAAATATTCAGTAACTGGCTGGGTGCATGATGCTCTCCCCCCAGCGTATTCAGACGTTCACGTAGCGCATCGACAGCGTCACTATTAACGATAAATTTTAATTCGATTTCCTGGGCCATGGTCTTGTACTTATGGGTTATGTCACAGTTGAGAAAACTGACTGCGAACTAAGTTCGTTCTTTATGGTCAGTAGATAGTATTTTGCGCCAAATTGCCATGCAACGAGCAATTTGACGGGCGTAAAAGTTTCGAGTGGTGGCAAAAAGGACACAGATGATTCCGATTGATGTCGAATGCTTTGCGTAGAGACACTGATGCCACTACTATCGTTCCACTTTCTATGACAATAACGACAGCCTGATGCCAAAATTACGCCTGATTGGATTAACTTTACTCGCACTTAGCGCCACTGCAGTCTCTCATGCCGAAGAAAAGCGCTATGTCTCTGACGAACTGAACACCTGGGTCCGCAGCGGTCCGGGAGATAATTATCGCCTCGTGGGTACGGTTAACGCCGGCGAGGAAGTCACGCTATTACAGACCGATGCCAATACTAATTACGCTCAGGTGAAAGACAGCACCGGACGTACCGCCTGGATCCCACTGAAAGAGCTGAACAGTACGCCGAGCCTGCGTACCCGCGTTCCCGACCTGGAAAACCAGGTTAAGATCTTGACCGATAAGCTCAATAATATCGATACCACATGGAATCAGCGTACCGCCGACATGCAGCAAAAGGTAGCGCAGAGCGACAGCGTGATTGACGGGCTGAAACAAGAAAACCAGAAGCTGAAGAACGAACTTATCGTGGCGCAAAAGAAGGTGAGCGCAGCCAACCTTCAGCTTGATGACAAGCAGCGTACTATCATCATGCAATGGTTTATGTATGGCGGCGGCGTGCTGGGTCTTGGTCTGCTGCTCGGTCTGGTTCTGCCACACATGATCCCAAGCCGTAAACGCAAAGATCGCTGGATGAACTGAATCGCCTTCTCCGCCACACTGACATATGATTAAGGGATGTTTTTTTCAAAAGGAAAGTGGCGTGAAGATTTATCTGGTCGGTGGTGCTGTTCGGGATGCGTTATTAGGGCTACCGATTAAAGATAAAGATTGGGTCGTTGTCGGCGCCACGCCGCAAGGAATGCTCGACGCGGGTTACCAACAGGTAGGCCGCGATTTTCCCGTGTTTCTGCATCCGCAAACCCGGGAAGAGTATGCGTTGGCGCGTACTGAACGCAAATCAGGTTCGGGATATACCGGATTCACCTGCTACGCCGCGCCAGATGTGACGCTGGAGGCCGATCTTCAGCGGCGCGACCTGACCATCAACGCAATGGCCCGCGATGACAACGGGGAGATTATCGACCCGTATAACGGACGCGACGATCTGGAAAACCGCCTGCTGCGTCATGTTTCCCCGGCTTTTAGCGAAGATCCACTGCGCGTGCTGCGCGTAGCACGCTTTGCTGCCCGCTATGCGCACCTTGGCTTTCGTATTGCCGACGAAACCATGACGCTGATGCGCGATATGAACGCCGCTGGCGAACTGGAACACTTGACGCCAGAGCGCGTGTGGAAAGAAACGGAAGGCGCCTTAACCACCCGCAACCCACAGGTATTTTTTCAGGTCCTGCGCGACTGCGGCGCACTGCACGTTCTGTTTCCTGAAGTGGATGCTCTGTTCGGCGTTCCCGCGCCCGCGCAGTGGCACCCGGAAATTGATACCGGTATTCACACGCTGATGACGCTGTCGATGGCAGCCATGTTAAGCCCGGAGGTCGACGTGCGTTTTGCCACGCTGTGCCACGATCTTGGCAAAGCATTAACGCCTAAAGCGCTATGGCCGCGCCATCATGGCCACGGTCCGGCGGGTGTTAAGCTGGTCGAGCAACTGTGTCAGCGCCTGCGCGTGCCGAATGACATCCGTGATTTAGCCAAACTGGTGGCCGAGTTCCACGACCTGATTCATACCTTCCCGATCCTGCAACCGAAAACCATCGTTAAGCTGTTTGATTCCATCGATGCATGGCGCAAACCGCAGCGCGTGGAGCAAATCGCCCTCACCAGCGAGGCCGACGTGCGTGGGCGAACCGGTTTTGAAGCGGCGGATTACCCGCAAGGCAGGCTGTTGCGTGAAGCCTGGCTGGTTGCACAGGCGGTTCCCACGAAAGATGTCGTGGAAGCGGGATTCAAAGGTCAGGCAATTCGTGAAGAACTGACCCGGCGTCGCATTGCGGCGGTGGCCAACTGGAAGGAGAAGCGGTGTCCTAAACCTGCCCATTAAACTGACGTTGCCGGATGGCGGCATAAATGCCTTATCCGGCCTACATATTACGCCCGTAGGCCGGATAAGCGCAGCGCCATCCGGCATTTAGTGGCGATCAGAAAAAAACCACATAGACGGCAGCCGCCACAATAAAGCGGTAAATCGCAAACGGAATGAACGAGATACGCTTAATCAGCTGCAGGAAGGTTTTGATCGCGACCAGCGCCACGATAAACGCCGTCACAAAACCGACTGCAAACATCGGTAAATCTGATGCGCTAAGGAACGACCAGCTCTTGTAGAGATCCAGCGCCGTCGCGCCCATCATCATCGGCACCGCCAGCAGGAATGAAAACTCAGAAGCCGCATAACGGCTCACGCCCATCAGCATACCGCCAGAAATCGTCGCCCCTGAGCGAGAAAAACCCGGCCACAGCGCCAGACACTGGAAACAGCCAATCATAAATGCCTGGCGATAGGTCATATCATCCAGACCCGGCGCGCGCGGCTCTTTCGGCTTCAGGCATTCTGCGGCAATCAGCAGTACACCACCCACCACTAGCGCATACATCACGTTGATCGGGTTAAACAGCGACTTGATGGTGTCGTGGAACACCAGTCCCAGTACAACCGCCGGAATCATCCCCAACAGGATATGCCCCAGCGTCAGCCGACCTTTGCCAGTACCTTCATGCGGAGCCTTGCCGAAGTGAATGCCTATCAGGCCAAACAAACGTCGCCAGAACATCACCACCACTGCCAGAATAGACCCCAATTGGATCACCACCTCGAATGTTTTTGCGGTATCACCCTCAAAACCCAACAGGTGGCCAACAATAATCATATGGCCGGTACTGGAAACGGGTAAAAATTCCGTCAATCCTTCGACCACACCCAAAATTGCCGCCACCAGCAGCGAGTGCATATCACTCATTAATAAACCCCTAGATAGAGAAAACACGGCAAAAAAGAGCCGACGAAAGGACTCTTTTATACCCGTTTGATTTAGAAATTATTAAATTAATTATTTTCTTTCAGATTATTGCCACGCTCAATGACGACCCCGACGTTTGCCGCACGGGCTACCGCGCCAGGTTTGCTGAGTTTGATCCGCACCCACGGTGAATTAAAGCGGTTAAGTAGCAAATCCGCCACCTCTTCCGCTACACGTTCTACCAGCGCAAAACGCCCACCTTCCACATGATTAACAACCGTTTGAGCAATATCAGCATAGCTCAGGCAATCAGCCACATCATCGCTTTTAGCTGATTTGCGGTTATCCCATGCCATTTCGATATCGAACACCAACCGTTGTTCGATCGTTTGTTCCCAGTCGTAAACACCAATAGTGGTGATTACAGAAAGTTGCTCTATAAATACAATATCCATCACGACCTGCCTGCTTTTTGGCTAACCCGGATACCACTTCCGGCGAAATATGCGTATTATCCACAGAAGTAGCGTTTTACACGACATTTTCAAAACGGAACAGCTTATGAGTGCAATCGCGCCTGGAATGATTATCTTCGCGTACCTCTGTGGCTCAATTTCCAGTGCTATTCTGGTATGCCGCCTTGCTGGATTGCCGGACCCGCGCGACAGCGGCTCTGGGAATCCGGGCGCGACAAACGTGCTGCGCATCGGTGGCAAGGGAGCCGCCGTCGCGGTACTGATTTTCGACGTCCTGAAAGGTATGTTACCCGTCTGGGGTGCCTATGCGCTAGGCGTCAGCCCCTTCTGGCTGGGGTTGATCGCAATCGCCGCCTGTCTGGGACATATTTGGCCGGTATTTTTCGGCTTTAAAGGTGGAAAAGGCGTTGCCACCGCCTTTGGCGCAATTGCGCCGATTGGCTGGGACTTAACCGGCGTGATGGCCGGAACCTGGCTACTAACCGTCCTGTTAAGCGGCTACTCGTCGTTAGGCGCTATCGTCAGTGCGCTGATCGCCCCTTTTTACGTCTGGTGGTTCAATCCCCAGTTCACTTTCCCGGTGTCCATGTTGTCGTGCTTAATTCTGCTTCGTCACCATGACAACATTCAGCGTCTGTGGCGTCGTCAGGAGCCGAAGATCTGGACCAAGCTAAAGAAAAAACGCGAAAAAGACCCCGAGTGATTTTATTGTCGGATAGCGACGCGTCGGCGTCTTATCCGGCCTCGGGGATGTGATACCCCTCCACCGGTTTGCCTAATCGGTTCTGACACCACGTCGCCAGAAACTCCACGCACACGCGAAGCTTCACGCTGCGATACAGCGGCTCCTGATAAACCGCCCAGATATTAGCGCTCTGCGCATAGTCCGGCAGCACCCGCTCCAGTTCACCGCTGGCCAGAAACGGTTGTACGTCCCATTCAGAACGCAGCATGATCCCTTTTCCCTGTAGCGCCCACTGCAGCACAATCTCACCGCTGTTAGAAGAAAGATGTCCCGCCACCTTAACCGACTTTTTCTCCTGACCGTTATCCAGTTCCCACACCCCGTGAGTCATATCCCGTTCTTTGGTGACCAGACAATCATGCCGAATTAATTCCTGTAACGTCGTCGGCTCACCGTATTTTTGTAAATACGTCGGTGCTGCGCATAATATCCTTTTATTTTTCGTTAACAAATGAGCAATATAATAATCAGGAATTTCATCATTAATACGAATATCCAAATCGATATTATCCTGCGCCAAATCAATTTGCCGATCGTAAAGTTCAAAATGTACCTGTAATTCAGGATAGCTGTGCATCAATTCTGTAATTGCCGGTGCAATATAACTGCGCCCAAAACCAAAGCTACAGCCGATACGAATCATCCCTGCCGGACGCGTTTTGAGTTGCGTAACGTCATCGACCAGATGTTGATAACCTGCGAGGATCGCCTGCGCGTGTTCATAGCAACGTTGACCACTCTCCGTTAGCGCCACGCCGCGCGCCGAGCGGCTTAGCAACGTAGCCCCTAGCGTGGACTCGAGGATCTGAATGCGCTTCGTCACAAACGCTGGCGTCTGGCCCAGCGTCGCAGCGGCGGCGCTAAAGCTGCCGCTATGAACAATTTCAACCAGCACCTGTAGGTCTTTCGCCAGGGGATACGTATTCAGCATGATCGGTAATCCGTAATGTGATTAACCGCAGTGTAATTCTCCCATACGTATTAAACCCTGCCCTGGCGCAATTTTTATTGCCTTATCTGGACATCATTCACGAACTGTTAATTAGATATTCACAGTGCCAAATAATATAAAACCACATTTTTAGTGGTAGTTTGTGGCGGAGAATTTATTTCCAGACAAATAAAAGAACTGGAGTTAATAAGATGAGCAATCAAAATAACCAACATGCGATAACTACGCTGACGAACATTGTCGCCGACTTTACCGCCATGATTTCTACCCGCATGCCTGACGATGTTGTGGATAAATTAAAACAGCTGCGTGAAGGCGAAACCTCGCCGATGGGTAAAATCATCTACCACACCATGTTTGACAACATGCAGAAAGCTATCGACCTGAACCGCCCAGCCTGTCAGGACACCGGGGAGATTATGTTCTTCGTGAAGGTCGGTTCCCGTTTTCCGCTACTTGGCGAACTGCAAAGCATTCTGAAACAGGCTGTTGAAGATGCCACGGTAAAAGCGCCGCTGCGCCATAACGCGGTTGAGATTTTTGACGAAGTGAATACCGGAAAAAATACCGGTACCGGTGTGCCGTGGGTCACATGGGACATCATCCCTGATAACGATGACGCGGAAATCGAAGTCTACATGGCAGGCGGCGGCTGTACGCTGCCGGGGCGCTCGAAAGTGTTAATGCCTTCTGAAGGCTACGAAGGCGTGGTGAAATTTGTCTTCGAAAATATCTCCACGCTGGCAGTCAACGCTTGTCCGCCAGTGCTGGTGGGCGTAGGTATTGCCACCTCTGTAGAAACCGCTGCCGTGCTTTCTCGTAAAGCGGTGCTGCGCCCAATCGGATCACGCCATCCAAACCCAAAAGCGGCAGAACTGGAACTGCGCCTGGAAGAAGGACTTAACCGTCTGGGCATTGGGCCGCAAGGGTTGACCGGGAATAGCTCAGTGATGGGCGTACATATCGAATCCGCCGCGCGCCACCCGTCGACTATCGGCGTTGCCGTCTCTACCGGCTGCTGGGCGCATCGTCGCGGCACGCTGTTGGTTCATGCCGACCTCTCCTTCGAAAACCTGTCTCACACCCGGAGCGCGTTATGAAAAAGATCCTCACAACCCCGATCAAAACCGAAGATCTGGCAGACATTCGCGTTGGCGATGTCATTTACCTGACCGGCACGCTGGTGACCTGCCGTGACGTTTGCCACCGTCGCCTGATCGAACTGAAGCGCCCGATTCCTCATGACCTGAACGGCAAAGCCATTTTCCATGCGGGCCCGATCGTCCGTAAGAACGGTGAAAAATGGGAGATGGTCTCCGTCGGCCCAACTACCAGCATGCGTATGGAAGCGTTTGAGAAAGACTTTATCGAGCAGACGGGCGTCAAGCTGGTGGTCGGCAAAGGCGGCATGGGGCCGCTGACGGAAGAAGGCTGCAAACAGTTTAAATCACTGCACGTCATCTTCCCGGCTGGCTGTGCGGTCGTGGCGGCTACTCAGGTTGAAGAAATTGAAGAGGTACACTGGACCGAACTCGGCATGCCGGAATCTCTGTGGGTATGCCGGGTAAAAGAGTTCGGCCCGCTGATCGTTTCCATCGATACTCACGGTAATAACCTGATTGCCGAAAACAAAAAGCTGTTCGCTGAACGTCGCGATCCTATCGTCGAAGAAATCTGCGAGCACGTGCACTACATCAAATAACCCTCCCGGAGGGGCGTAACGCCTCTCCCTCTTCGCAGGGATACAACAATGGCACCTTTAGCTGGTTGGTGGCGATACCTGGCTCCGCTGGTGGTCATCGCCATTATTGCTGTTCTGCCCGTCCCCACCGGTCTTGAGAGTCACACTTGGCTCTATTTTGCCGTCTTTACCGGTGTGATTGTCGGGCTTATTCTGGAACCTGTACCGGGCGCGGTAGTGGCGATGATTGGCATTTCGATCATCGCTGTCCTTTCACCGTGGCTGCTGTTCAGTCCGGAGCAACTCGCGCAGGACGGTTTTAAATTTACCGCCAAATCGCTGTCGTGGGCGGTATCTGGATTCTCAAACTCGGTCATCTGGCTGATCTTCGCGGCCTTTATGTTTGGTACCGGCTATGAGAAAACCGGCCTTGGTCGGCGAATCGCGCTGATGCTGGTGAAAAAGATGGGGCACCGGACGTTATTTCTCGGCTATGCGGTGATGTTCTCCGAACTTATCCTCGCTCCCGTCACGCCTTCCAACTCCGCGCGCGGAGCCGGAATAATCTACCCGATTATCCGCAACCTGCCGCCGCTGTATAACTCGCAGCCCAATAGCGCCAGTTCACGCTCCATTGGCTCGTACATCATGTGGATGGGCATTGTCGCTGACTGCGTTACCAGCGCTATTTTCTTAACGGCGATGGCACCAAATCTGCTGTTGATCGGCCTGATGAAAGGCGCGTCCCACACGGCGCTGAGCTGGGGCGACTGGTTCTTAGGCATGCTGCCGCTGAGCATTTTACTGGTGCTGATCGTGCCGTGGCTGGCGTACCTGCTGTATCCACCGGTGCTGAAATCCGGCGATCAGGTTCCACGTTGGGCGGATACAGAGCTAAAAGCGATGGGACCGCTCTGCGCTCGCGAGAAAAAGATGCTGGTACTGATGGTCGGCGCGCTGGTGCTGTGGATCTTCGGCGGCGACTACATTGACGCCGCAATGGTCGGATACAGCGTGGTGGCGTTGATGCTGGTACTACGCATCATTAGCTGGGATGACATCGTCAGCAATAAAGCCGCATGGAACGTCTTTTTCTGGCTGGCCTCGCTGATAACGCTCGCCACCGGGCTCAATAACACCGGTTTTATCACCTGGTTCGGCAAACTGCTGGCGGGAGGACTGAGCGGCTATTCGCCGATGATGGTGATGGTGGCGCTGATCGTGGTGTTCTATCTGCTGCGCTACTTCTTTGCCAGCGCCACGGCGTATACCTCGGCACTCGCGCCGATGATGATTGCCGCCGCGCTGGCAATGCCGGAAATCCCGCTACCGGTCTTCTGCCTGATGGTCGGCGCCGCCATTGGTCTGGGCAGCATTCTGACCCCGTACGCCACCGGTCCTAGCCCTATCTACTACGGCAGCGGTTATTTGCCAACGGTGGATTACTGGCGGCTCGGCGCTATTTTTGGCCTGATTTTCCTCGTGCTGCTGGTGATCACCGGTCTGGTCTGGATGCCCCTCGTTTTGCTGTAATCTCCCTTGGGCGGCGTATTGTCGCCCCTTTATCCATAAGCTTCTCATATGATCGATTTCCCGATGCGCTGAGGCATACTTTTTTGTATGCAAACACCCTCATGCTGATAGGGGAAACGCTCTGGACACGGTTGCGCACGAGACACTCACACGGGGCTGGCAGGCCGAACTGGAACTGCATTTTACCTGCTCCGGGCACAAAACGGTGCTCGCCTCGGCGCGTCATCATGGTCCATTGACGGTTCAGCGCCCGTTTTACCCGGAAGAGGACGTCTGCCACCTCTATTTGCTGCATCCACCTGCGGGGATCGTTGGCGGGGATGAGCTTCATATTGCCGTCACACTCGACGAAAACAGCCATGCGTTAATCACCCAGCCCGGCGCGGGCAAGTTTTATCGCAGCCGAGGGCCACAAGCGCTGCTGCGCCAGCATTTTACCCTCGCCTCGCACGCCACGCTGGAGTGGCTGCCGCAGGATACGATCCTCTTTCCCGGCGCCAACGCCGCTATTCAGACCGTCTTTCATCTGACATCCGCAAGCCGCCTGCTGGCCTGGGATCTGCTGTGTCTTGGCCGACCGGTTATGCAGGAAACTTTCAGCCACGGCATGCTGCAAAATCGCCTGGAAGTGTGGCGAGATGGGCAGCCGCTGCTGATAGAACGCTTGATATTGCAGGAGGGGAATCTGAGCGGCGTCGCGCATCATCCCTGGGTCGGCACGTTGCTGTGTTATCCGGCCAACGAACACATGCTGGAGGGCACGCGGGAGCGGCTTATGGCGCTTGGCGATTACGCCGGGGCAACACTTAACGACTCGCTGCTGACAATCCGTTTTCTTGCTAACGACAACCTGGTTGTTCAGCGCGTTATCCGTGACATCTGGCAATTTTTGCGCCCGCTGCTGACACATAAAACGCCTGTACTACCGAGAATCTGGCAAACCTAAGAGAACCCTTATGGAACTGACCCCCAGAGAAAAAGATAAGTTGTTGCTGTTTACCGCCGCGCTGGTGGCGGAACGTCGCCTGGCCCGCGGGCTGAAGCTGAACTACCCGGAATCGGTGGCGCTGATTAGCGCTTTCATCATGGAAGGGGCGCGCGACGGGCAAACTGTAGCCGCGCTGATGGAGGACGGGCGTCACGTCCTGCGCCGCGATCAGGTGATGGAAGGCGTACCGGAAATGATCCCGGATATTCAGGTTGAAGCCACGTTTCCGGACGGATCGAAGCTGGTCACTGTCCACAACCCGATCGTCTAAGGAGCGACAATGATCCCAGGTGAATATCAGATCGTAAAAGGCAGTATCGCACTTAATCAGGGGCGAGAGATCTGCACGATCGTGGTGGAAAATCATGGCGACAGGCCCATCCAGGTGGGATCGCACTATCACTTTTTCGAAGTGAACCCGGCGCTGCGCTTTGACAGGCTGGCCGCACGCGGCTTTCGTCTGAACATTGCTGCGGGCACAGCGGTGCGTTTTGAGCCAGGACAAAAACGCGAAGTCGAACTGGTGCGCGTTGCTGGCGCACAAAGGATCGTGGGTTTTCGCAGCGAAGTGATGGGCGCGCTGGAGGCAGATAATGAGTGACATTTCCCGGCAGGCGTACGCCGACATGTTTGGCCCAACCACTGGCGATAAAGTGCGCCTGGCGGATACCGACCTGTGGATCGAAGTGGAAAAAGACTTCACCACCTACGGCGAAGAGGTCAAATTCGGCGGCGGAAAAGTGATCCGCGACGGCATGGGCCAGGGGCAAATGCGCGCCGATGCATGTGTGGATCTGGTGATAACCAACGCGCTGATCGTCGATCACTGGGGGATCGTGAAAGCGGATATTGGTATCAAAGCCGGCAGGATCTTCGCCATCGGAAAGGCAGGTAATCCCGATATTCAGCCCAACGTTACGATCCCGATAGGCGTGGGAACTGAAGTCATCGCCGGGGAAGGCAAGATCGTCACCGCAGGCGGCGTGGATACGCATATTCACTGGATCTGCCCACAGCAGGCGCAAGAGGCGCTGGTTTCCGGCGTGACGACGATGATCGGCGGCGGTACCGGTCCGGCCGCGGGCACTCACGCCACCACCTGTACGCCGGGTCCGTGGTACATCGCACGCATGCTGCAGGCGGCAGACACGTTACCGGTTAACATCGGTTTACTGGGCAAAGGTAACGGCTCAAATCCTGACGCCTTGCGCGAGCAAATCACTGCAGGCGCAATTGGCCTGAAAATCCATGAAGACTGGGGCGCCACACCCGCCGCTATCGACTGCGCGCTGACCGTGGCCGACGAAATGGACATCCAGGTAGCGCTGCACAGCGACACGCTCAATGAGTCCGGTTTCGTGGAAGATACGCTGGCGGCGATTGGCGATCGCACCATTCATACTTTTCACACCGAAGGCGCGGGCGGCGGTCATGCGCCGGATATCATCACCGCCTGCGCACATCCGAATATCCTGCCCTCCTCTACGAACCCGACGCTGCCCTATACCATCAACACCATCGACGAGCATCTCGATATGCTGATGGTTTGCCACCATCTCGATCCAGATATCGCCGAAGACGTAGCCTTTGCCGAATCACGCATTCGCCGGGAAACGATCGCTGCCGAAGATGTGCTGCATGACATTGGCGCCTTTTCCCTGACCTCGTCCGATTCGCAGGCAATGGGGCGCGTGGGCGAAGTGATCCTGCGTACCTGGCAGGTGGCGCACCGCATGAAGGTTCAGCGTGGCCCGTTGGCAGAAGAAACCGGTGACAACGACAACCTGCGCGTTAAACGTTACGTCGCCAAATACACCATCAATCCGGCGCTAACCCACGGTATCGCCCATGAAGTCGGCTCCGTTGAACCTGGCAAACTGGCCGATCTGGTGTTGTGGTCACCGGCATTCTTTGGCGTAAAACCGGCGACGATCGTTAAAGGCGGGATGATCGTCTGTGCGCCGATGGGCGACATCAATGCCTCGATTCCCACCCCACAGCCGGTGCATTACCGCATGATGTTCGGCGCACTTGGCGCAGCGCGGCATCACACCCGGCTGACCTTTATTTCGCAGGCCGCTGATGCGCAAAACATCGCGCAGCAGCTCAACCTGCAAAGCGCCATCGCCGTCGTTAAAGGCTGCAGAACAGTGAAAAAGGCCAACATGATCCACAACGACCTGCAACCCAATATCACCGTCGATGCTCAGACCTACGAGGTGCGTATTGATGGCGAACTGATTACCAGCGAACCGGCAAACGTTTTGCCGATGGCACAACGCTATTTTCTGTTTTAGGAGTGACGATGATCTACCTGACCCAACGCCTTGACCACGCTCACCGCGTCACCGCAAGCGTAACGCTACCCATTGATATGCGGGTAAAAAGTCGTGCCAGAGTGGCGCTGAACGACGGTCGCGAAGCCGGGCTGATGCTACCGCGCGGTTTGCTGTTACGCGGTGGCGACCTGCTGACCACCGACGATGGAAGCGAGGTGATCGAAGTGATCGCCGCGCCGGAGTCGGTTTCCGTGGTGCGCTGCGCCGATCCTTTCCTGCTCGCCAAAGCCTGTTATCACCTCGGCAATCGCCACGTTCCGCTACAAATTCTGCCGGATGAGCTGCGCTACCACCACGATCATGTGCTGGACGCCATGCTGCGCCAGTTCAACCTCGAGGTGACGTTCGCTCAACTACCGTTTGAACCGGAAGCAGGCGCTTATGCCAGTGAATCACACGGGCATCATCACGGCCATGCGCACTGATGCATAACACCCAACAGCTGCGTCTGATGCAGCTCGCCAGCAGCGCACTCCCGGTGGGATCGTTTACCTGGTCCCAGGGTCTGGAGTGGGCAGTGGAGATTGGCTGGGTGAAAAGCGTCGATGACTTCTCTGCCTGGCAAATTCAGCAGATGGAGCAGAACTTTTTTACCGTCGACCTACCGCTGCTGGCGAGACTGTATCGCGCCTGCGAGCAGGACGATCTCGACGCCGCGCGCCGCTGGAGCGCTTACCTGTTGGCCTGCCGGGAAACTCGCGAACTGCGGGATGAAGAACGCAGTCGGGGCGCGGCGTTTACGCGGCTGGTCACCGACTGGGAGGCGGATTGCTCGCGAGAGTGGCGCACTCTCTTCGCTGACAGCCAACTCTGCGGCATGGCCTGGTTGGGCGTGCGCTGGAGAATTCCCCTGACCGAACTGGCGTTAAGCCTCGGCTACAGCTGGATTGAGAGCGCTGTGATGGCTGGCGTCAAGCTGGTTCCTTTTGGACAACAGGCGGCCCAGCGTTTGATTATTGCGCTCTGCGATCGCTATGCGCAGGGTCTGGCACAGGCGCTGGCGACGCCTGAAGACAGTCTCGGCTCCGCTACGCCGTTGGCCGCTATCGCGTCTGCCCGGCATGAAACCCAATATTCCCGATTATTCCGCTCCTGAGGAGAAAAAATGAGTAACTACAAGCATCCCCTGCGTGTGGGCGTTGGCGGCCCGGTCGGCTCCGGCAAAACGGCGCTGCTGGAAGCGTTATGCAAAGCCATGCGCAGTAGCTATCAACTGGCGGTAGTCACCAACGATATCTACACCAAAGAAGATCAGCGCATTCTCACCGAGGCGGGCGCACTGGAGCCAGACAGGATCGTCGGTGTGGAAACCGGCGGTTGCCCGCATACTGCTATCCGCGAAGATGCATCGATGAATCTGGCTGCCGTAGAGGCGCTGAGCGAGAAATTCGGCAATCTGGATCTGATTTTTGTGGAAAGCGGTGGCGATAACCTGAGCGCCACCTTCAGTCCGGAATTAGCGGATCTGACGATCTATGTGATCGACGTTGCCGAAGGCGAGAAGATCCCGCGTAAAGGCGGTCCTGGGATCACTAAATCCGATTTTCTGGTTATCAATAAAACCGATCTGGCCCCTTACGTCGGCGCCTCGCTGGAGGTGATGGAACGCGATACCCTGCGTATGCGCGGGGAGCGTCCGTGGACGTTCAGTAATTTAAAATCCGGAGAGGGTCTGGAAAAAATTATCGCGTTTCTGGAAGAGAAAGGAATGCTGCGGATGTAGCGTCTTGCCCGGTAACATTGCGCCACCGGGCAAAAAATCACGCCGCCGGTAATTCCGCCAGCGGCCAGCGTGGGCGCACGGTCACGCCAAGATCCGCCGTTGCGCCCGCTTTAAAGCGCACCATGCCCGCGTAGGCGATCATCGCCCCGTTGTCGGTACAAAACTCCGGACGCGCGTAAAACACATCACCACGACGTTTTTGCATCATCTCGGCCAGTTTCGCGCGCAGCGTACGGTTCGCGCTCACGCCCCCCGCCATCACCAGACGTTTAAAACCGGTTTGATCCAACGCGCGTTTGCACTTGATCATCAGCGTATCAACTACCGCATCTTCAAAGGCACGGGCGATATCTGCGCGCGTCTGATCGTCATTTTCGTTATTACGAATGGTATTCGCGGCAAAGGTTTTCAGCCCGGAGAAGCTGAAATCCAGCCCCGGACGATCGGTCATCGGGCGCGGGAAGACAAAGCGTTTCTCAACGCCTTGCGAGGCCAGCTTTGACAGCATTGGACCGCCAGGATAATCCAGTCCCAGCAGCTTGGCGGTTTTGTCGAACGCTTCGCCAGCAGCATCATCAATCGATTCGCCGAGTAATTCATACTGACCGATACCGGTGACGCTAATCAGCTGCGTGTGACCGCCAGAAACCAGCAGCGCGACGAACGGAAAAGCAGGCGGATTATCTTCCAGCATCGGCGCCAGCAGATGCCCTTCCATGTGGTGCACAGGAATTGCTGGTACGCCCCAGGCGAACGCCAGCGAACGTCCTACGGTTGCGCCAACCAGCAGCGCGCCAACCAAACCAGGACCTGCGGTATACGCCACCGCATCAATCTCTTTTGCCGTCAGTCCCGCCTCTTTCAGCGCGGCCTGGATCAGCGGTACGGTTTTACGTACGTGATCGCGCGAGGCCAGTTCTGGCACTACGCCGCCGTAGTCAGCGTGTAATTTCACCTGACTATACAATTGGTTGGCTAAAAGACCTTTTTCATCGTCGTAAATGGCGATGCCGGTTTCATCGCAGGATGTTTCAATACCCAGTACACGCATGACTTGTTTTACCTCGCTCTATTACCGCGCAGTGTAGGACCAATGCGGGTTGATGTAAAACTTTGTTCGCCCCAGGAGTTCCGCTCGTGTATACTCCTTGTCCTTATAAAAGTCCCTTTCAAAATCGCGTCGGTGCTTTACAAAGCAGCAGCAATTGCAGTAAAATTCCGCACCATTTTGAAATAAGCTGGCGTTGATGCCAGCGGCAAACCGAATTTATTAAAGGTGAGAGTTACATGCCGGTAATTAAAGTACGTGAAAACGAGCCGTTCGACGTAGCACTGCGTCGCTTCAAGCGTTCATGCGAAAAAGCAGGTGTTCTGGCGGAAGTTCGTCGTCGTGAGTTCTATGAAAAACCGACTACCGAACGTAAGCGCGCTAAAGCTTCTGCTGTGAAACGTCACGCGAAGAAACTGGCTCGCGAAAACGCACGCCGTACTCGTCTGTACTAATCCATTGAGAGCCAAAGCTCTCAATTCAGACTGAGTTGTAGTTGTAAGGCCGTGCTTCCGGAAGGAATGCGCGGCTTATTTTCGTTTATACACGTCATCATTCAAGCTGCCTCAGTGTTGGCTGCAGTCGCTCACCCCAGTCACGTACTGATGTACGCTCCTGAGGATTCGCTTCCTTGCCGCCTTGATGCATCCTGAATGATTTTGTGTATATGAGTCATCAAAAAACAGGGGCTTATGGCTGGACGAATTCCTCGCGTTTTTATCAATGACCTGCTGGCAAGAACCGACATCGTCGATCTCATCGACGCGCGGGTAAAGCTGAAAAAGCAGGGCAAAAATTATCACGCGTGCTGTCCGTTTCATAACGAAAAAACCCCCTCTTTCACCGTAAACGGTGAAAAACAGTTTTATCACTGCTTTGGGTGTGGCGCGCATGGCAACGCCGTCGACTTTCTCATGAACTACGACAAGCTCGAGTTTGTGGAAACCGTCGAAGAACTGGCCGCAATGCACAACCTTGAAGTGCCCTATGAAGCAGGCAGTGGCCCCAGTCAGATAGAGCGCCATCAACGGCAAAGCCTTTATCAATTGATGGATGGCCTGAACACTTTTTATCAACAGTCTTTGATGCAACCCGCCGCTACCCCTGCGCGCCAGTACCTGGAAAAGCGAGGATTAAGTAGCGACGTTATCACCCGTTTTGCTATTGGTTTTGCGCCCCCCGGCTGGGACAACGTCCTGAAACGGTTTGGCGGCAATGCTGAAAATCGCAAATCGCTGGTTGATGCGGGGATGTTGGTCACCAACGATCAGGGACGCAGTTACGATCGCTTCCGCGAACGGGTGATGTTCCCCATCCGCGACAAACGTGGTCGGGTCATTGGTTTTGGTGGACGCGTGCTGGGCGATGCCCTGCCGAAGTATCTGAACTCCCCGGAAACCGATATTTTCCATAAAGGTCGCCAGCTGTATGGTCTTTATGAAGCCCAGCAGGATAACGCCGATCCACAGCGCCTGTTAGTGGTAGAAGGCTATATGGATGTGGTGGCGCTGGCGCAATACGGCATTAATTACGCCGTGGCATCCCTTGGGACGTCAACCACCGCCGATCACATCCAACTGTTGTTCCGCGCGACGAACAACGTAATTTGCTGTTACGACGGCGACCGTGCCGGACGCGACGCAGCATGGCGCGCGCTGGAAACCGCACTGCCCTATATGACAGACGGACGCCAGCTACGCTTTATGTTTTTACCTGACGGCGAAGATCCCGATACGCTAGTGCGCAAAGAAGGGAAAGAGGCCTTTGAAGCGCGGATGGAGCAGGCGCTGCCGCTCTCTGCGTTTTTATTTAACAGCCTGTTGCCGCAGGTGGATTTGAGTACCCCAGACGGACGCGCACAGCTCAGCACGCTGGCATTACCGCTGATTACTCAGGTACCAGGCGAAACGTTGCGCATTTACCTGCGACAGGAGTTGGGAAACAAGCTCGGCATTCTGGATGACAGCCAGCTTGAACGTTTAATGCCAAAACTGGCAGAAAATGGGGCTTCCCGCCCTGTTCCACAGCTAAAACGTACGACCATGCGTATACTTATAGGGTTGCTGGTGCAGAACCCGGAGCTTGCCCCGCTGGTTCCACCGTTAGGCGCACTGGATAGCAATAAGCTGCCTGGACTTGGCTTATTCAGAGAACTGGTCAACACTTGTCTGGCTCAGCCAGGTCTGACCACCGGGCAACTTTTAGAACACTATCGTGGCACAAATGATGCTGCGACCCTTGAAAAACTGTCGATGTGGGACGATATAGCAGATAAAGATATCGCAGAAAAAACCTTCACCGACTCACTCAACCATATGTTTGATTCGATGCTTGAACTGCGCCAGGAAGAGTTGATAGCTCGTGAGCGCACACACGGTTTAAGTAGCGAAGAACGCCGGGAACTCTGGACGCTGAACCAGGAACTGGCCAAGAAATAAGAGAAAGACAAAACAAAGACAAAATCATTCGCGTTGTATCAAGGCAGCAAGTGAACGAACGCCTGGGAGTGTACATAAGTACATGACCAGGATGACAAATCCGCCGGGAGCGGATTTGAACGCTGCTTGCGGCGGCCCCGTAAGGGGCGAGGCTCAGGATGAGCCGAGTAACGAACGCAGCTAACGCAGAGACAACGTGAAAGATGAAGTATTTAACGGCTTAACTGCCGAATATCGATCGGGAAGCCCCCGACAGCCGCACGGAGAGGCAGCGGCAAAATATAAGTATGCCCTCGTTTTGCCGTTGGCGGTTTTACCGCCCAACACCAATCAAACGAATTAAGTGTGGATACCGTCTTATGGAGCAAAACCCGCAGTCACAGCTGAAGCTTCTTGTCCAACGTGGTAAGGAGCAAGGCTATCTGACCTATGCCGAGGTCAATGACCATCTGCCGGAAGATATCGTCGATTCAGATCAAATCGAAGACATCATCCAAATGATCAATGACATGGGTATTCAGGTGATGGAAGAAGCACCTGATGCCGATGATCTGCTGCTTGCTGAAACCTCCAACAGCACCGATGAAGACGCGGAAGAAGCGGCTGCCCAGGTTCTGTCCAGCGTTGAGTCCGAAATCGGTCGTACAACTGACCCGGTCCGCATGTACATGCGTGAAATGGGTACCGTTGAACTGTTAACCCGCGAAGGCGAAATCGACATCGCTAAACGCATCGAAGACGGGATTAACCAGGTTCAATGCTCCGTTGCCGAATACCCGGAAGCTATCACCTACCTGCTTGAGCAGTACGATCGTGTAGAAGCTGAAGAAGCACGTCTTTCCGATCTGATCACTGGCTTTGTCGATCCAAACGCGGAAGAAGACATGGCGCCCACGGCGACCCACGTCGGTTCTGAACTCTCTCAGGAAGAGATGGATGACGATGAAGACGAAGATGAAGAAGATGGCGACGACGACAGCAGCGATGACGACAACAGCATCGACCCTGAGTTAGCGCGTGAAAAATTCGGTGAACTGCGTACTCAGTACGAAATCACTCGCGACACCATCAAAGCGAAAGGCCGCAGCCATGCTGCCGCGCAGGAAGAAATTCAGAAGCTGTCCGAAGTGTTCAAACAGTTCCGCCTGGTGCCGAAGCAGTTCGACTACCTGGTAAACAGCATGCGCGTCATGATGGACCGCGTGCGTACTCAGGAACGTCTGATCATGAAGCTCTGCGTTGAGCAGTGCAAAATGCCGAAGAAAAACTTCATCACCCTGTTCACTGGCAACGAAACCAGCGAAACCTGGTTCAACGCGGCAATCGCGATGAACAAACCGTGGTCTGAAAAACTGCACGATGTGGCAGATGACGTTCACCGCGGCCTGCAGAAACTGCAGCAGATTGAAGAAGAAACCGGCCTGACCATCGAGCAGGTTAAAGATATCAACCGTCGCATGTCCATCGGTGAAGCGAAAGCCCGCCGTGCGAAAAAAGAGATGGTTGAAGCGAACTTACGTCTGGTTATCTCTATCGCTAAAAAATACACCAACCGTGGCCTGCAGTTCCTGGATCTGATTCAGGAAGGTAACATCGGTCTGATGAAAGCGGTTGATAAGTTTGAATACCGTCGTGGTTACAAGTTCTCCACCTATGCAACCTGGTGGATCCGTCAGGCGATCACCCGTTCGATCGCGGATCAGGCGCGTACCATCCGTATCCCGGTACATATGATTGAGACTATCAACAAGCTCAACCGTATCTCCCGTCAGATGCTGCAAGAGATGGGCCGCGAGCCTACGCCGGAAGAACTGGCTGAACGCATGCTGATGCCGGAAGACAAGATCCGTAAAGTGCTGAAGATCGCTAAAGAGCCTATCTCCATGGAAACGCCGATCGGCGACGATGAAGATTCGCATCTGGGTGATTTCATCGAGGATACCACCCTCGAGCTGCCGCTGGACTCTGCGACCACCGAGAGCCTGCGTGCCGCAACGCACGACGTTCTGGCTGGCCTGACCGCCCGTGAAGCGAAAGTTCTGCGTATGCGTTTCGGTATCGATATGAACACCGACCACACGCTGGAAGAAGTCGGTAAACAGTTCGACGTTACCCGCGAACGTATCCGTCAGATCGAAGCGAAAGCGCTGCGTAAACTGCGCCACCCGAGCCGCTCTGAAGTACTGCGTAGCTTCCTCGACGATTAATCGTTTCTGTTATTAAGAAGCTCCCTCCGGGGAGCTTTTTTTTTGGGATTTTCCGCAGTGTACAAAAATTGGTAGGGGGCATTGCTTATACATGCAATTGTAAATGATATTTATTTTCATTATCATTTTCTTTTCGTAAACAACTGTAAAGAAAAATGACATGAATTTAAAAACATTAAAAAATCAGTCCCTCTGCGCGCTTGCGATTTCACTGGCACTTTATACCGGTTCAGCCCTGGCAAAAGACTTTACTGAGGATCAGTTCGCCTCTCAGACGCTTGGTCATGGCGTTTACGAACTGGCTTATGACGCCGGACAACAGGCTATCTATGCAGCCTCTGCCCCCTCTTTCGACAAAGATAAAACCGCCGGTGAAGTGTTCCTGTTTTCAACTGAATCATTAAAAGTCGATGAGCGGATCGCCACCGAACGCCGTCCTTTTGCGGTCTCACTGGATGAACCTAACCACATTCTCTGGCTAGGTAATGCGCTGGATGGCTCACTGACCCTGCTGGATACCCGCACCCATAAAGAAGTGAAAATGCTTCAGCTTGCAGACGAAGAAAATAAAGCCCACGTTCGTGAAGTGGTGCTCGACAAGAAGCACCACCGTCTGTATGTCTCCGGTATTGGCAGTGAAAATAAAGGTGTGCTGTGGGTTGTCGACACGCATAACCAGAAACTATTACACGCCCTCAAAGGGATGGATCCGGTCGGTTTCGCCGTTGATGAAGCTGGCGATAAAGTTTACGCCGTCACTGGCAAAGGCGAACTGGTTACCCTGGATGGCAAAACGTCGCAGGTTCTGTCGCGTGTGAAGGTTGACCCCTCCGAGCCGAAGCATTACTTCCTGAACATCGCGTTAAACACGGCCAAAGGCGTCGGATTTATCGCCGATACCAACACCGCCGACGTGCTGGTAGTCCAACTGGACAGCGGTAAAATTGTTCACCGCGTTCCCACGCCAAACTCTATCGCTGCGGTCTATAACCCTGCCCGCAACGAAGTGTATGTTACCCATCGCAATGCCCGTCAGATTAGCGTTATCGATGCCAACACTTACAGCCTGAAGCACACCATCAAAACGGCAGCAATGCCAAACAGCATGGTGCTTTCTCCTGACAGCAAAACGCTCTTCGTTAGCGTGAAGCAGGATGAAAAAGCCAACAAGGCTGACTATGTACTCAAGCTCGATTTAACCCAGTTCTGAGGAATGCGTTGTGATTAACCAGACTCGTACCGCGCTGGCGATTTCGCTCGCCCTTGCCAGCCTCCCGGCGACCGTTTTCGCCGAAGAAACCACACCAGATAATGAAGATCAACTGGTGGTCACCGCCACCGGTTTCGCACAGGAACGCCGTGAGGCACCGGCGACCATCTCCGTCGTCGGCGAGAAAGAACTGAACACCCGCTCTAACCAGAACGTCACCGAAGCCCTTCGCGAGATGCCCGGCGTATTGGTGGGTAATGGCAACGGTAGCCTTGCCACAGGCGATGTGCAGATGCGCGGAATGGACTCGACCTATACCTCCTACATGGTCAACGGCATCAAACAAGGCACCCGCGAATCGCGTCCTTACGGACACCATATCGGGACAGAGGCTGCCTTTTTACCGCCGCTTGCTGCTATCGAGCGAATAGAGGTGATTCGCGGACCGATGTCCTCACTGTATGGCTCTGACTCCATTGGCGGCGTGGTCAACGTCATCACCAAAAAAGGCTACAACCTCGATAAATGGACGGGTGTGCTGGAAGATAACTACTTCCTGCAAGAGAAGAGCGAGTACGGTAACACCAACCAGACTAATGTCTTCCTGATGGGGCCAATTATCCCCAGCAAGCTCGGGGTGAGCGTAGCGGCGGATTATCTTGATCGCCGTGATGACGACAGCATCTCCGATGAGCGCTTTGTGAAGCACCAGGCTGGCAATCTGGATGCCACCATCAACATGTCGCCGACCGACACCCAACTTTGGGATTTGAACGTCGTCAAAGGGCATCAGGTAAAATCACACAATGATAAAGCCTGGCAATGGGACTTTGACCGCGATGCCGCTTCACTTGCGCAGCATGCCTGGTACGGCGACGATCTGCTGGAAGTGAAGAACTTCATCAGCTACGAAAACGCTAAAACCGAGTATCGTGTGCCGGGCATGAGTTCGCAGTTCATTAAGCAGAAAAACTATGAAGCCAACAGCGCGAACACCTTTACGCTGGGCGACCACAAGTTGACGCTGGGGATCAACTTCACCCGTAATGAGCTGGACGACACTTTCGGCATCGAAAACAAAGAAGTGCCGGGCATAACGCCAGTCAGCAAGATCACCCGTGACGGCTGGGCCATCTTCGCGGAAGATGCCTGGATGATGGTTCCGGACTTCACCCTCACCACCTCGGCGCGTCTCGATCACGACAGCTACTTTGGCTACCACGTCACGCCAAAACTCTACGGTAACTGGACGATTGACGAAAACTGGGCGCTGAAGGGCGGCGTATCGGCGGGCTATAAAAAACCGGACCTGCGTGAGAATAATGAAGGTTTCACCAGCGTCTACGGTTCGTATCCGTATTCCTTCATTGGGATCGGTAACGATGACCTGAAACCTGAGCAGAGCGTCAACACCGAGCTGGGCGTCTACTGGCAACAGGACACACTGGCACTGGATGCAACCGTGTTCTTCACCAAATTCAAGGACAAGATCAGCGACTACACCATCTGTACCGCAACGGCCACGCAGAAGTGCATTTACAACGGGTATGAAGCGGAAGAAGTCTCGCAGTATTTCAACGTCAGCGACGCGGAAATCTATGGCCTGGAGCTGAACGGCGACTGGCAGGTCACTACCGCGCTGAAAGCGAACGCGAACTACACCTATACCCACAGCGAGCAAAAGAGTGGTCAGTACAAGGGAGAGGCACTGAACGAGTTCCCGACGAGCATGGCCAACCTGTCTCTGACATGGAATGCACTTAACGATCTTGAGCTGTGGAGCAAAGCCAGCTGGCGCAGCAATACGCCTGACATCGGCAAATCAACGTCAACCGACGCCTATGCGCTGGTCGATTTAGGGGCACGCTACCATCTCAACAAGAGCATCACATTGATGGCGGGGGTTTATAACCTGTTCGACGTGAACCCAATCTACAAAACGTCCTATAACCAGTCTTCCATCCTGGAAGGACGCCGCTACAACATGGGCGCACGCTTCGAGTTCTGACAGTGACGCCGGAGCCTAAGGCTCCGGCAGTTACAGGCCGCGCGCCTTCAACGCCACATTCACTTCCCGATACGCCTCTACCAGTTTATCCAGCGTGATCCGGCTTAACCCGCTGGGATTCGGCAATACCCATATTTGCGTCGCGCCAATGGTCAGCGTCTGTTTTCCCCACTGCGCCCCACGCTGGCTAAGCCCCTGCTCAAATGCCTGCTTCCCGAGGATAGCGAGCGCGGCTGGCTGATACTCTTCTATTTTCTCAATAAGCAGACGACCTCCGCTACGCATCTCTTGTAGCTTCACTTCATTGGCTTGTACCGTTGGTCTGTCGACAAACTTAGTCACGCCGCAGCGGAAATCCAGCAGATGCTGTGCCTCTTCAGGTTTAAGCTGGCGATCGGTGAACCCCGCCTGATAGATAACCTTCCAGAAGCGATTAGCGGGGTGTGCAAAGGGAAATCCTGTACCCGCAGAAGAGAGCCCCGGATTGATGCCGCAAAATACCACCCGCAGCCCCGGTGCCAGTATGTCCTTAACCATAATTACTCCGAACAATACATCAGAGGAACAAGTATAACGGACTGAAAATACATTGTTTATAAAAACAGCATCCGTACGCTTATGTCTGGATTGCAACGCGGAGTTACTTTATAATCCACCGCCACGGCCCCTTAGCTCAGTGGTTAGAGCAGGCGACTCATAATCGCTTGGTCCCCCGTTCAAGCCGGGGAGGGGCCACCAAATTTCAATAGGTTACATGAGTTCTTAGCTTTTAGCTTTTCCTAGGATACCTATAGGATACCTGAGTCAGGTATTAGTGAGTAAATCCAAAAGGCATCCTTACTTACAAGATCGATAACCTAAGCTTTGGTGATCTTCATGGATAGCTTACCCGAAACGCTACGCGATGATTTAGAACGCGCTCTAGCCTTACAGAACACCCTTTTAGATAGAGCGACAGGCAAGGGCGATGATGAGTTTGCTTATAAACAACTTCGCCATTACTTCATTAACTTGACCTCCATTTCTGACCTCCTTCCCCAATTCATTCGGACATGCCGATCACTTAGCCAGTTTTGGCAACATATAAAAAAAATAGAAGGCTATGCCCAAAGACGGGAGGCGATATGGGCTGAGTTTCAGCCTCTTTTAGATCATCTAGAAGAAAAAAACACATTTCCTGCCGATACATTTATTACTGAAGGACTGAGAAGCTATGATGAAGCAGGGGTGAATGAAGCATGGTCTAAAGCATTAGACAGGCGACTAACAGATCCGGAAGGCGCTATTACCTCATCACGGACATTATTAGAGACTGTATGTAAACATATTCTGGATGATATTAACGTTTCATATGACAGAAATTTTGATATGAGTGAACTGTACAAACTCGTAGCAAAAGAGCTAAAACTTGCTCCAGACCAGCATTCAGAACAAATATTTAAACAAATTCTTAAAGGTTGTTCTTCTGTAGTTAATGGACTAGGAACTTTGCGAAATAGATTTGGAGATTCTCATGGGCAGGGTAAGAAACCAGTTAAGCCATCTGATCGCCATGCGCTTTTAGCTGTGAATCTAGCTGGTAGCGTTTCTATTTTCTTAATCCAAACATGGAAAAACATGAGAAAAAATTAAAAAGTTAAATTGGGAGGCCGGTCAAGCCGGCCATCCACATGAAGTCACTCAAATAGATCCTTAACAAATCGACCTTCTTTATCTAAGTTATCATTCTGCCAACCTTTATTAATTCGATGCACAGAAGGAATAAATTTCCAAATGCGAAGTTTATGGGCAAAATGATTTGTCGAATCACCACTAATACCAGTTGATTCGAACCAATTAAAGGCTTTAGACCCTCTTGTTTGTGCATCAATATATTTTATCGTTTCGTAGATATACTTAGCCATTTCTAATTTTAACTTTTGCTTGGCAGTCATTCCCCTTTTTCCATTTGGCCTACGCAAATGGAATTTATTACCATAGTATCCAGCAGCCCCCATCATGAGATCGCACACCTGCAAGCGAATAGAATTTGCACTATTTTCATATGTAACGTTGAGCGTGATGTCAGGTCGACTCCACATTCTTGGCAAATTTTCAAGAAAATCTTTCAGCCTAGTTTTATGCTTTTCGCTTGAATGCCCATCAAGTCTGACAAGAATACTGCTGCCTTTGGCGTCTACAGGAATATGTTTACAACCAAACATATTTTTTATGTATTGATAATAAAGCTTGAATTGTATATCCAGTTCGGTTTCGTCAGGTTCAGCATCATGATGATAAGCTCTGTCACGAAACATCTGACGATATTTAATATCATGATTTAAAATATGGAACTTTAAACAGTCAATTAATTCTTTATAATAGTCTTTATTTTTTAAAGACACATTCGACCATTTGACCTCTTGGGTTATGTTGTGTCTCAATTTAATTTTCGTAAGGGCTGTCTGTAATCTATCAACATCAGACTCAGATCCTAAAATCCCACCAAAAAAGCAATGATACCGGTTTGGGGGGGGAGTGCTGTGAGTCCAAGCTTCATCTGCAAATATCTGATATTTGGCCACTTTTTTCTCCAAAAAAAAACCCTGCCTCCTTAAGAGCGCCGCATGTCGTACAACATGAAGCTCGGGAGTCAGGGTTCTTGTACCTATACTAGACGTTAATACTACGGAAGTCTAGCAAATCTTATTGGCCTGATTCGCCTGTTAGCAATGATACTAACGTCAAAAAAAGAGTTAATCTACCGTTTCGTATCGACATCTTTCGCTGCATCTCATCACTAGATGCCAATAAATCTCGAGAGTCTTTCCTTATGCTGATGACTCATATCAAAGGCAAAATCCTCATGCTCAGACTGGAAAGTACCGAACGCCATCAACGCTGATACCGCCGGGTCGATCTTGTTAGCGGATTTCTTCTTGTTAGGCTTGATATTGGCGTTGGCGTCGGACTCCATCACCACGTTACCCATTGCCCAGGACAGAACAGGATCGCCACGATGACGCACAACCCTGCGGTTGACGAATACCTCAAAGGATTTCGCGACCGGGCTGAACCTGAGATAGGTTTGCGCGAACGGCTCCACATCGAGACCGGCTCCCTGAAGCTGAGTGCGCAGATGTGTGGCGTTCCAGGTATCGAAGCCCACCAGCCTGATATTGAAGATTTCAGCGTCGCGCAGGATATCGTCACGAATGCGGTCATAGTCGATACAGTCGCCGGGTGTGGTGCGTATCCAGCCCGCTTTCACCCACTGGCGGTAGATAGCGCGGTTTTTGTTGGCGACGTTAAGCAACTGCGCTTCCGGCAGATAATGGCGGGTCAGCAGGCGGATCTCCCTGTCGAACGGGAAAGCGTAGCTCACGCTGGTGATATCGCTGGTTGAGGACAGGTCAAATCCTGCGTAGCACTCCATCCCTGCAAGATCTTCTTCGGTATAGTCGAGCGCACAGGCGTCCCATGCACCGGCACCCATCCAAGGCGTAGAGCCCTGACACCAGATATTGAAACGTTTGGTCAGCATTTCCACCCACTGCGACGGTATGCCCCGCGCTTTCTGGAGGGTGGACTCCAGTTTCGCCGCGTCAACGGACACATGCAGGTTAGGGTTAGCCTTGATCCACATTTCAGGCTGCTCAACCTCGCTTTCGTCGTCCAGCTCGTAGATCAGAACAAACAGCGAATCGTTACTCTCCTCCCCGGCCAGAATCTGGCAGCAGTAGTCATAATGCTGTTTGCAGGCGGAGACAACGTTACTTCCGGCGGTCGTGATGGCGAACAAAATCGCCTCCGGTCGTGCGCCCATCCCCAGCTCAAGCGCGGAATAAACGCCGTTATCGGGGTGAAGGTGGTATTCATCGACAATCGCCAGGCTGGGGTTAGTCCCCTCAATGGTGGCCGCTTTCGCCGCCAGCGGCTTCAACAGGCTGTTGCTCTTTGGATAAATGACCTTGTGCGCCTGAATATTGACGCGCTTTTTTAGCGGTTTTGACAGCAGGCACATCTGGCGGGCATCGTCGAACACGATTCGGGCCTGATCCCGGCTCACCGCCGCCGTGTAGATATCCTGCTGGCCCTTCTCCATTACCAGAAACCAGTTAGCCAGCATGGCGGCCACGGTGGATTTGGCGTTCTTACGCGGCACCTCAATAAAAGCGCTGCTGTACTTCCGGCGGCCTGATTCTCTGACTTTAAAGCCCAGCAGGTTAGCAAAGGCAAATTGTTGCCACGGCTCCAGCTCAATAGGCTGGCCGCGCAGCGGTCCTTTGACGTGAGGACAGAGCCGGGAGAACGCAATAAACCGCTCGACGGTCGCCGTATCGAACTCATAACGGGGATCATTCAGGTCTGAAAAGTACCTTTCCACAGCCTGTTTTACGCGCTTACAGGCCGGAATTTCGCCCGTTTTTATCGCGTTTGCGTACTCATCCCAGACGGTCAAGCTCGTCTTCCTCTTCCGTTTCTACAGGGTTACGACGGCGGCTTACCGGATCAAAGCCCAGCAGCGACGACATTTTAATCATGATTTTTTCAGCATCGGCCTTTGCACTCAGCGCCGGATTCCGGCTCTCGCCGCCCTGGCTGTTAATAATGCTGAAACCACGGCTGGCAAGGTCTTCCACGGCTTTGCGGTACAACGAATAGTTGACGCAAAAAAGCTCAAGGTTATTCCAGTCGGCGGGAGTCAGATCCCCGCGCTCCGCCAGTTGCTTCGCCTTTGCTTTCCACTGCTGCGCGGCTAGCTCATCAAGGTAAGCTGGCGGTTTTGGTGGTCTTGCCATAAAAATTTCTCGTTTCCATCGCGTTTTATTTTCAAAAAAATTACCGAGCGTAAAAATTTGAGGGGGCGGGTGGTTCCTCGCCGGGAGGGGGTTGTCTTTGAAACCTCCCCCACCCCGTTCACGCTGACTGATGTATTCCTGTTCACTCATGAGCAACCTCATAGACCCAGTCGTTGCGGCGCTGCGCTGCTTCTTCCTGTTCCCGGAACATTCCGGCTTTACGCTGCTGCTTAGTTAGCGGGTCCGTTGTGGCTGTCTTGCGACCATGACAGGCAGCACATAACGGCTGGTGGTTACTGGATGGCCAGAACAACACATCACCTTCGCCCTCAATAGGTATGATGTGATCAACGATAGTTGCCTGCTTATAGACGCCAGCACTATGGCAGTGGGCGCACAGCGGATTAGTCTTCAGAAAGAGGAGCCGATATTCTCCCCATCGGTTGGAGTAACCGCGTTCTGTGCGTGTGCCTCGTCGGCTATCACTCTGCCGTTGTGCATTCCGTTTGTGTTCATCACATTTGCCAGACTTTACCCGTTTATTACATCCGGGCTCTGTACAGCGTCGTAAGGGTTGCCATGGCATTTAATACACTCCTGGTTCCCGGTAGTAGTTCCACAATGACGAAGTGCTAAAGGGAAGCTCGGACGTTTTTTCCGCCGCTATCTCCCGGTGCTCATACCAGTGACCGACCAGTAGCAGACATCCGACCTTCAGCGCAGGATTAAACTCGAGACCGTCATCAAAACGCCTGCCGATATGTTTCTGGCAAATCTCCAGCGCGGCGACGATATACCCGTTTATCAGGGCATTCTCATCATCCCCGTCGATGCGGCAATGCAGTTTTACTTCTTCCAGAGTTATTAATTCAGCCATTGGCCACGCCTCCTTTACAAAGGAGTTCAAGACTGGTGCGGTTGTTATCCGGGAGGGCCGCCTCTATACCGTAAATATCACCACTGACTGCGGGTGACAGATATTTCACCCTGTGTCCCTGCTTAACATCACTGCGATAGCGTATCCATATTCTGACTGTGGCCTCAGAGGACAACGAACCGGTAGCCAGAAGTTCCCGGCCAGAGATACCTTTTACCTCAGCCCAGATCGTGGCGTAGTCAACCCAGCGTTTTATCGGTTCCCCCAATGGCCCCTGACTTTGTTCATAGCGCTGCAGGGTTATACGATGTTTTAATCCTCCGGCTCTCATTCACTACCTTCCTTACTTTCATTGCTTATCTTCACTTCCTGTTTCCAGGCCTGGCTGAATTCGTCCCCACCTTCACGTGGCGACATGCCCTCACGTTCACGGGCTTCATTCGGATTCATAATCCCGTTTTTAATACCGCGTTCGTAAGTGGCGTAGCGTTCGGTTGGTGTGGCGCGGAGAAGGTCAGCAGAATCGAACTCAACTTGGTAACGGGTACCGGATGCAGGACGGGCCACCAGCAAAGCGGATTTGATTTGTTGTTCGAAATTTGCCAGCCAGGGACGCATGGTCATTGTGAGAAATGCGCGACTCGCTTCGCTGAAGTTGCTGTAGGTACTGTTGCTGTATTCCTGAAGAAAGATCGGAGAAACATTAAACATACGGGCAATGTCTTCAATAGAAAAACGCCGGGAAGCCAGCCATTCAGCATCCTGATTACTCATGCCCAATTTTTCGTAATCCATTCCTCCTTCAAGAATGGGCGTTTTCCCGGCATTTCGTGCACCCTTGTACCGCTCCAGTGCATCCAGTGCTTTTTTGCCGTTCACGCCGTCAAGCCAGTCTTTTGCTTTGACAATGCCCGCCGCCATCATGCCCTCTTTCATGATGTTAGCGCCGTGGCGCTGCTGGGCCAGTCCAAGACCCAGCGCTTCCCGGCAGATGGTTATCGGTGAGCGCCCCAGAAAACCATCGTCCGTGGCATAACGCAGATGCAGAATCTCTTCCTGAAGATAAGTTCGGGTGATTCCGGTAAAGGGTTCAGTAATGGTGTATTTGTAACGGTGTCCGGACAGACGCTCCGGTACTACGGCCCCCGGTGCATAGGGATGCAGTGATTCAGGCTGTCCGTCATGGCCCCAGCGGATCACCGCATAGGCGTTACCGTTCAGCAGACAGTGCCGCATCATCGTACGCTTGAACTGGTAAGGCGTCTGGCAGTCGTTCGGCTGCTCGTTCAGCAGAAAATCTACCGGGTGATTGCTCAGCCACTCCCGCGCCTCACGCCCTTTATCATTCGTTACCCGGTAGAGATAACAGGGCATGGTTGCCACTGCTTCACTGATGACTGATACGGCGTTCATGACAGCCGGCAGAGATTCCGCCGTCCCCGCAGATACATATTCACCGGATCCGGTATTAGGTATGCCCGCCATCGCCAGCCATTCATCGATGGCCATGCTGCGTTGTTCTGCCTTACGGCTGAAAGGCCAGAGAGTCCACATATCAGACCCCCACCAGTTCGGCCCAGCGTCGACGGTTATCGCCAGCGCGGCGTAACTCCGGATGCTGGGAAAAAAGCGAGCGGTGTGCAATTTCCACGCCGGACTCCGGGTAAGCAGGCAGAGAAGTGATCGTAATTTCACGCAGTTCAGCAGCGGTGACGGTACGCAGATAAGGCGACTGGGTAATATCCCAGTTTTCTTTCAACGCCCGGAATCCAAACGACATGCCTTCTAAATCGCCCCGTTCCACCAGCTCCAGCACATCATTACCTAACTGTGTATTGGGTGGCGTCAGTTCAAATCGCAGACCCGTATCATCTTCCGTCAGTATCAGCGTGCCGGATTTGGTACGCCCCAGCAGTTGCGTATAGTCATGTTCAAATAAACAGCGCACATCATTACCGGATGCGAGATAGCCGGAAAATGCCCCCGGCGTAAACTGTTCGCGGAATTCGTCCCAGATGATTTCTGACAGGCTGTTCCAGCGCACCGCATAGCCCACCAGCCTGCGCTCTTTGGCGATAAGTTCTGAGGTGCGAATTTCAAAATTAACGGTATCCATAACGGACTCCATAAAAACCAGAAAGGGGCCGAAGCCCCTGTGAATTATTTGGTGGAGGAAGCAGAGATTTCGAGCAGCTTGATGGCGCCGGAATCAACCACACCACCGCCCAGGTATTTATCCGTATGAATTTTGATAAAGCCCGGTTCAGTGATGTTGTCCGGACGAGTGCGGGTGCCTGTCTCATGGTCAACGATGAAATAGCCACGTTTGAAGTCGCCAATACCGATCAGGTTGTCCGGCATGGTTTCGAGATATTCAACCGGGAGGCCCAGCAGCGTATCCGGATCACCTGCCTGTAAACGGTCGCGCCAGATGTAATCCCCGTTACCGTTTTTCAGTTTCTGAACGGAGGCCGCCGTAGTGGAGTTCATCACCCATACAGCATTTTTGCGGTACTTCGCACGCAGCTTGAATTTCAGGTCAATCAGCAAATCCGCATTCAGTGCAGCACCAGTGACGGACTGGATCGTGCCGAACGGACGTGTTTTGTCTCCGTCCTGGCTGCGTGGGTAAGAGAGAAAGCCCTTCGCTTTTTTCGCACCGTCGCCGGATGCCAGATCCGTTTCTTCGGTATCGACGAAAGCATCACCAATTTCAGAAGACAGCCAGCCCATGATATCCACACCGGAAAAATCGATGATTTCCTGTGTGGTCTTCGGATAGGTGTAAACCGGGAAAAGACGGATACTGACCTCTTCCAGTTTCGGCGTTGCTGTTTCGCTGCGGGCCTTGCCTTCCTCGCCGTGATTCACTCCCGTTCCGCCCACAGAGACAAGCTGCTTAAACTCATTACTGCCGATTTTTTTCACGGTGCAGATTTTGCGCATAACGGACTCATCGTTGAGCTGCTGCATAATCTGTTTGTTAAGTTCGGGAATAACGGTATAGCCGCCATCTTCCGGTATGCCGGTGGACAGGCTGCGGGCTTCCCCGGTCAGAATGTAGGTGCGAAGTTCGTCGTTGCTTACGCCGTTATCGTTCACCGGGTGGCCTGGCTGGTTGCGTTCTTCACTGGCGATAGCTTCATAGCGGCTGATGTCAGTATCGAGTGTCTGAGCGCGGGTGCGGAGTTCATCAAACTGCGTGCCTTCCTCATCAGTCAGGCTGCGTTTTTCGCAGTCGGCTTTTTCAAGCAGAATACGCATCTGCGTTTTGATTTCGTTTTTTTGCTGGCGTAATTCGAGTAATTTCTTCATGGCGTGGTTTCCGTAACAATTAACGTTGAGACGTGAAACCAGCGCTTTAAGGGATGTCCACCCGGTGAGAAAACCGCGGATCTGCCGGAAGAACCGGGCGGACAGTGGCGGCTCACGTCTGAGGGCCACTCTTCAAGATATACATGAAAAACATAAAGAAAAGCCCCTCTTGAGTAAGAGGGAAGAACGAGTAGAATCAGGTATAAATAATTTACAATTTTTTCCAGATTGATACGGGTGCATGAATGCAGGGATATAAAGAGCTTTTGGAATCCTTACAAAAAATGACCGACGTTCGGTTGAATATCGCAATATTGCTAACTTGCTTAGCCATCATGTTCTTCTCCACTCCGGAACATTTCATATTAGACCCTGTGCCTAAATTGATCCCTCAAAGTTTAATTTTAATTACTTCAATTCGCTTAGTGTTTTCTGTCATAAATACCATACATACAATCATATCTAAAAGAATAGAAAAACAAAAAACCAAAGAGCAAGCACTCCGTGAAAAAGAGGGAAAAGAGCGAGAAAATAAATTACTACAAGACAAAGTCAATGCTTCCATTAACGAACTGGATGTTTATCAACTATATATCATAAAAAAATTAATTGGGAAAAATAACACATCCCATGCGAAAGGCGCTACAATATTTTCTTTATGCAATCAAAAAATAACCTATGTTGTTGCTACAGGTGAACATTCTCAGAGTTTAGCGCTAACAAGCGTCGCAAAAGAGATTCTAGAGAAAAGATACAAAAATAACATTTCTCAACTGGAAAAAAATGCTGCAGCAAGAGCATTTAATGCAATGGCAGAAAAAGAAATATCTTTTTTTAAATTACTTTTAGAACATGATGTTATAAAGACATCATGGAATGGCCATGATAGAAGAACACATTACACACCAAGTCATTATATTTTTAAAGAATATAGTGAATCTATTATCTTTGAACAACCACAAAAAGGTTACGAATATACTTTAAACCCTATATTAAAAGATATACTTGAAAAGTATTGATAGATAACCACCTGTAAGAGATTGTTTTATTCGAATGCCACATTTAATTATGATGATGGCATTTTTCCCCTAAGGCTCTGCAAATATTGAATGAGCGCATCAAGTTGTACAAGATTAGTGGCAAGTATCTCTTCTGATAAGGTACTTCGAACAAAATCATGATGATCGATCCAGAAGAAAGCACCATCGGTTAGAGCCTGTTTATACTCTGCCGTCGACATTTCGCTTATGTCTCTGAGAGCATACAGCTCGTAGTGTTCTTTGATGTCCTGAAAAGTAATTGGCATCCCACCCCCTGTAAAAAATAAAAAAATATGTGTTTAAGTGTTCACCCCTTCACCTTTGGGAATTTTTATAACAAATTCATATTGTTAAGTGGTGTACACTTTCCTTTTAAGTATTCACTAGTGTTCACCCTACCCTTCACCTATCAGGCTAAAAAACAATCAAAAGGTGAACAGGTGAATACTTGGTGAATACTTCATAAATAAGTGTTCATCCCTTAACACCATGTAATAGATAGATTTTTTTACAAGGTGAATACTGGTGAACACTTTATCTATAACTTTGCACTTCCTAGGTATTATCAGCAGTACCTGAACATAATGGCATCCAGTCGTCTGAATCGTCGTGCAGCGTAACGTTTGACCTGATACCGCGCTTCGTCTTTCGCTTCTGGTACTCCTTACCATACTCAGCCATTGCGCCAGGCATATCCGTACCGAAACGCATCAATGATACTGGCTTGTTCAAACCATTGGCCCTCATGTACGCCAGATACGCGTGATACAGGTATTTACGCGGGCTGAAGGGCACTATCTCCGCGTTGCCGATAAACATACCGTCACATACTACCGACGCCATCAGGTAGCCGCAGAAATCCACCAGCGAATCACCTTCACGTTTAATCGCTAAAGCCTCTTCTGATTTCTGCTGTTCATACAATAGCCGCCTGGCTTCATCCTGGTCTGCAAAGCGTGTAAGCAGATGACGAATAACTACCGCCAGTTCCCCTTCTATTTTCTCAGCCAGCATCGGATCACGTTCGTTCTCCGGTACAACTTCGGTGAAGTTGAATATCACTCGTCTGCGCGATATCCCACCACTGCGATCACTAAAGGTCATAGCATTGTTATTAACAGCCATCACCACCGCCTGTATCCGTGTCGAGTACGGCGCTTTATGTTTCGGGTCGATGGAAACCTTATCACCACCTGTAATGGCCTTAATCCCGGCACCATCTCCAGCATAACGGGTCATATCCGGCATGATAATCAGCGAGTAACCAACTACCAGAGCGCGATCTCTCGCATCCTCCAGAGCCTTCATACTGGCTGATACCGTATTAGCCTTGCCCGCCAGCATAGTGCAGATCTCCGCCATCACGCTTTTACCGCTACCACCCGGTCCCGTTACCTCCAGGAATAACTGCCAGTCGTACCTGTTCGCCAGCACCATAAACAACGCAGCCAACACACGATCTGTTTTACGGTCATTACTGGCCACGGAACGCCGGAGCCACTTCCAGAAATTAGGCGCGTGACTGGCCAAGGTTTCCCCTTCGGCTGGTGGACTGAAGGGTAATTCGCTTGAGATTAGCAGCCAGTCAGTTTTACAGTGCTCGCGGAATTCTCCCGTCCGGGTATCAAATACCCCATTGCTAAACCCAATCAGATTTCTGGCTGTTATGCCCATCACCGGGAGGCTTAACTTCATGGTTTCCACTGCCGATTTGATGCCATTCTGCGAATAGGCCACCTCTGCATCGATGTAAATCTGCGCCATTTCGCGCTGCAGCTCTTTGTCCGGAAGCGGATTCCACACTACGCCGTTATAGTGGTGCACCGTGTCCGAGTCGGCATGGATTGCCAGATCTCCATCATAATGAGCCAGTAACACTTCACCTCGCTGGCTGGCCACCATCTGATTCAATGCTGGTGCGACTCCGCTATGGTCTGGTTCGCGTTTCGTGACCGGGAGATCGACAACAACACTTTCCGTACGGATCCTCTCCAGATAATCATGCCAGTCCTCTGGCTGGCGGTCGGGAATCCCCTTGTAAAGCTTGGCATCTTGCACTCCTGCCCGTGCCAGCTTCTCGCCAATGGCGTTTATCAGTCTCGGTTCAATAACTCCAGCAATATATACACGGGCGCTTCGGCGACCTTTATCAACAATTTGCAGGTTATCCAGTTCCGCCAGTTGCTTTGGCCCCAGCCAGACTGGGGGCGTTGTATCTTCGGCAATTTGTTTACCCAGGCCCTCTTCCCATCCCTTTGCATGAGCGTAAGCATCAGCCCCGGCAAAAATGATCGCCTCTGTAAATTTTTCCTTTGGCAGAAATTTTAAATTCGGAGCACGTTTCATTTGCCAGCTCTCTTAGCGGCAATTAAAGCCCGCAGGTTATGAATTTTTTCTGCTGTATTGTTCGACTCGCACCATTCGCTGAACGTCTGGCGTTTTACCGGGCGGAATTCCCTTTCAAATCGTTCAACCGGAAAAACGCACTCTCCGGAATAACCATGCCTGATATACGTAATCCGGTTATCCGTAACCATTTTCACCGTTACCCGTTCGCCCCGGTTATCCTTGAAAATATCGCCCGGAAGGATTTCAGGCCGAGCCTGACCACCAGCAGTTAAGCTGTTAATTTTCTTCTTCATGGCATTAGTCCTTTCTGACTGGAGTTACGCGATAACCGGCGCGTTCAAGGATGTGATCAAAGAGTGATGGCGTACCTATAATTTCATCCGGACGTAATACCGTGTCTCCTTTAACTAAGCCGTTTTCAACATAAAGCAAAATACGACCGGAAAAATCAGGGGAGACATGCAGTGAGACCTTAAGCATAGGGATTTGGTTATCCATGATGCCCCCCCATTTTTCCCATTTTCTCAGCCAGTGTTGATTTGTTATCAGGATAAATAATCTGGGCGCCCGCCATTTTTGCGGATTCAAAAAAACTATCTACCGTTGTGGTGAATTCGTTCTTACACAACACATAGCTACCTAAGACAATCCCTTTTTCCACACTGACCAGCACCCGCCCGGTAAAATTTTCTGGCGCGGGGATCGTTACAGTGAGCGTCAGTAATTTTTCACGCATGATGCACCCCCATCACATTCAGTTCGTAAGCGCCGTTGGCATACTGGTAAAGAGAGCACTCAGAGCGAATCTTCGCGGCAAAGGTTAGATCCCAGCGGGAATACCATTCGCGGGCTTCTTCTTCGGTGTCGGCGGCAATGCGGATAACTACAGGCGTGCAGGTCTGCCCCTTCGGTATACCGAGGAATAGCCATGTAAATTTGGGGTGAGTTTGGGTATGCTGTGTTCCAGCCATAGTCGTTACTCCAATTAACGGTTTGTGGTTAGAGGCCCGGTTAGTGTTCGCGCACTTCCGGGCTTCGTTAATTTCATGGTTGCATAAACTAAAAACGGTACGTACCATGATGTTTTTAGTTTAACCCTGTGGTACGTACCGATGCAAGATAAAAATTTAAAGGCGGCTTTCGAGCGCTCAGGCAGCACCAAAAAAAACATACGCTTTGAAGATGAATTACTTGAACAAATCAACGAAGCAGCTGGCCCGGGACAGTTCAGCTCTTGGGTTAAAGAAGCCTGCCGGGAAAAGCTTCGCAAATTAGGTATTGAGCCAAAAGCCTGATTTTGACCACCAGCGCTGGGCCTGGTACCTTGTATACGCTTCAATAAAATGTTGTAACTCTGGCGGCCCGGCATGGCCGCCTTTGTTTTATTTGCCATATCCAGCCCCTTAAACCGTCTGCGTTCTGCGGGTGGAATCCAGATAAGCATCAAGATCAGACTTGAAGTAAATGACCTTCCGACCAACCTTATGAAAGGGAATTTTTACCTTGCCAGTATGCGCCCAGTTTGCCAGCGTCTGTGGGTTCACACCAAGATGAGCTGCGGCCTCATTACGAGTGAGTCTTTTAGAATAATTCGATTCAACCAAATGCATAAGTAGCTCCGTGTATTATTGGTTAACAACGAGGCCACTCTAATGTTTTGATTTTTCGACAATAAGGTGAGAAGCAAATATTCAGGATGGAAAGCTACTTATGGGGAGGGGTATCAGCTATTCCCCCTCCCTATTTTGTAATCTAACGCTATGCGTAATCCGGTGGAAAAACCAAATCAGAATTAATGTATTTCTTAGGCTTAGGCGGTAATAACTTTTCTTTTTTTATCCAGCTATCTACCGTTCCTTCATCAACTCGTCCCTCATAACGGTTCATCAACTTTGCGATCATTTTCTTTTTAGACAAAGCGGGATTATTCTCCCAGGTAACTTTCATAATCGCCACAATTTCATCATGCAAATGATGCCGGTGCCCTGAAGCTGCATCACTTCTATTTTTTTTAACAGCACCGTCAATAATGTGATTAATATAAATATCCGATAACGCTACGCATCGCCCAAACCTATCTGCCAAAGCGCCTAACTCTTTGGCAAGGTCTGTATATCCAAGTACTGCCAAAACATTCACAGCGTTAACCAACACATTTTCATCATCCGATAATGGTCTGATTTTCTCTTCCATCTGCATTTCGGCAAGGCTACTCGCTATCCACTTTTTTTCTCTGATAGTTTTCCCAGCTAATTCTTTTTCAATAAGTTTTACATGCTCATCTGCGTTTTCCGAAGAATAACTTTTTGCTAATTTTTGAAATGCAAGCATACTGGCCACATGCTCGGCATCCACTCGTTTTAAATAACTCATTTCTTAACCTGCATATGATTTTGGCTTAGTATTTCAAAAAGCATCTTACGCTTCTCATCATCGGTCAAATTGCCTAACGCAGACAATAATTGTGCATCGATGGCTTTCTTGCTTTTCACAAGCCCGGCATGTTCCAGGATGGCCCGTTCAATTCGGGTAGCTGGCTCGAGTAGTTCATCAGCACCAAAATGAAGATAGCCCTGAGTAACATCTGCACTACGCATCGTTCGGTGGTTCATCAGTCGTTTGAGGATATAACTACCAACGCCCACCAGCTCGGCGACAGTACCGAAAGTACGGCGGGCATCGTGCCATTTGAATGGGATTGGCTGGAGCAAATCAGGATTGGGGTCTGGGACGGTGGCGGCACTGATTCGATCAATTACATGGCGATATTCTTTAATGACTCCTTTAACTCCAGGAAACACTAGAGCCTCATTTCCGTTTTTCATTTTCAGTCGGCGCCGGAACAGATTCAGCAGAGTTTCAGTGATTGGCAGCTCGAGCGGATCGCCGTTCTTGGTGGTATCTATCCAGAAATAACGACCGCCAATATTCACCCGATTCCAAGTTAGTTCGAATATTTCAGATTTACGCAGCCCGGTGAACATCGACATTTCTACAGCGTCACATATTGCGGCAGCTACATCATCTCGTCCTTCTTCGGCCTTATCACGAACTACAGCGACGGCATTTAACCAACGAGCAAAGTCATGGGTGCGGATGCGCTCTGTCTTTCTGATCGTGCCATGCCACTGACGCGTTGTACTCAGCACCAGTGTTGGCGGGTCAGGTAACAGCGTTCTCCCTTCTTCATCACGATAATGATCATGTGCGAAACGATATACGGCGCGTAGAGCTCTGGCCCACAGGTCAGCCTGAGCTTTGCTACCACTTCCTACCCCAGCCCGAAGCGTTTCTTTATCAGCGCCAAACCAGACTGAGCCATCAGTTACTGCTTTGTGACGATGCTCAACACGTTCACGCGAAATTGTAGAGAGTGGCTGTTTCATCCAGTCGCCGGAGTAATTTTGTAAGATCGCGCGATATTGCTTTTCGGTTGTGGGTTTAAGGCGGTGGCCACGGTTCTTAATATAGGCATCCAGCGCATCGGCAAGCGTGACAGATGCCTTCTCATTAACACGCTTTTCCACATTAGGATTTCTCCCGGTGGTCGCTACGTCGCCCAGCATTTCGAGTGCCTTTGCCCTAGCATTATCAATAGTAAGATCCGGAAAACGGCCCAGCGTGGCGCGGATGAATTTTCCATTTCTCTTACGTGAGATACAGAAGCTTTTCACACCACTGGTGCCAATACGGATGCGCAAGCCATTAACGATGGTATCGCCGTACTCAACCTGTCCACGTTCGGCAGGTAGGAGGTTTTCGAGCTTTGTTTTCGTAAATTTGAATGTTTCCACAAACACTCCACACCAAGCGATCGGGGTATCCTGCAAATCGCTTGTTTTGCTCTAGGATACCTATAGGATACCGCAAAGGAGTATTTTAGAGTATTTCTGGTTATTTATACAGTAGTTTTAAATCAATTAAGTAACTGAAAATTATAGATAAGTATTTTCAGGTAAGAAGTTGCATTCTAACTCATAATCGCTTGGTCGCTGGTTCAAGTCCAGCAGGGGCCACCAAACAAAACAAGGAGTTAGATGAAAAATCGTCTGACTCCTTTTTCGTTTTATACGAATTGGGTCAGGTAATGGGTCAGGTAAGGAATTGCCTCCCTGCCCTCTTCATCTCGCAGCCAGCATCCCCGGATAGTGCTTCGCCACAATATCATTCATCTTTTCTGTCAGATCACACCGCTTAAAAATGATGTGCGCTGTTCCTTTCTGGAAGTAACGTATACTGAAAAAATCATCTTCGTAGACATCCTTCGAAGGGTTGTCCCGAATATGCTCCATCAACCGTGTAGTGACATCGCCACGATTGTCAGGTATCGGTTTACCATCGAGCAGAAACAACATTCTCTCCAGGTCCGCTAGTTGATCTCGTCGCCAACCCCAGTTAAGACTGAATCCCCAGCGATTGTGACTCACCAGATTGTTGACGATGATTTTCTTATTGAAGCTACAAGGACTATTGGTTTTGTAATCCCACGACAGCCCTTTGAAGACATTGATAATGCCACGCTCAAATACATCCATTTTGTTCCGATGTAGTTGCTCAAAAGTACTGAGGATATTCGCCTCACTGATGGCAGGCAGATCCCCTTCCTCCAGGTTCTTATGCCACTGGTCACGAGCCTGAGCATCCATCAATGCCATCATGCCAGACTTCAACATCAAGTCTCGCCAGATACTACGGTCGATATTACGGGTGATAGCAGGCAGTGCTTTATCAGTATTTTCAGTCATCCAACTGTCGTAACGGTGCCCAACTTTCATTGCCCAATCTTGCGCTGTACCACCGCCGATTTCTGAGGTTAGCCGGGAAATGCTGTCAAGCTGCTGGATAAGTTGCTCGATCTGTTTTAGTGCTGTATCACGGCCTGTCACTATGCGTTCAATGCTGGTCGAGCAAATTAGCTCGCTATGATCGGTTAATACTTCAGCTTCTGTTTGCATGATAGTTTGTCCGTAAAAAGCAAACGCGCCCACCAGGTAATGGCAGACGCATTATGCAATAAGTAAACAAGGGAGAAAGATCAGGAATGTAATTCAGGAAGGTTGTACGCAATATTTACCGTACTGCATTGTTACGGCTTTGTCGCAACAAGCCAGTTGCCTGTCGCGCTCGCAGAATATCTACAGCCCGAAGATAAGGCGATTGTTCCTGCCAGCGAAACCCCTTGCGATCGATACGCACCAGTTCATATTTTTCCACCAAAAAATTTACGGCATCGGCCAGCGTGATCCCGGCATCAATGTGTTCCTGAATTACGGTTTCATCACTGAACGGGGTATCGTTTAGCGTCAGGCCATAGTGTTTTTCGAACAATCGGGTCAGCAGCATTTGCCAGACTGTCACGGGTGACAGGCAGGGCTTCACCGCCCGCGAAGTTGTTGCAGGTTGAGGTTTCATGTTTGCTCTCGTGAAGGTAATTAACGCTGAGTGGGGTAAATGGCGATGTATACGTAGCCGCAACTGCCAAAGGTATCGGCTTCGCAGGTAAAACCATTGTGATACAGGGCGACACCGTGGGCATGGCGAGGATTCATTTCACCAGTGGTCAGCATCGATTCCATCTGGCTGATAAAGTGCGGGAATGTTTCATCCAGCTTCCGGCATTCGGCGTCACTGAATTTACCGGTGATACTGGCCCGGTCAGCCAGATAATGCAGTTGGTTCCCCTCCTGTACCAGACGGGCTCCAAGACGCGGCGTGGTATCCCGCTGCAGGCCCCATGTAATGTTGCTCATTTATAACCACCTTTATTGTCAGTTCAGAGTGATACTCATCAGACAGGCATAGGGCCCGTTGCAGTCCTGGCGGCGTTCGGCGTATACCGCCAGCACGCCGGGAATGTCAGGAACTACCTTACCGGTGTAATGACAGACACTGCCGTGCCACTGGTATCTGCCGGTGCAGTATCGAAAAATGCGTGAGGCCGGATGCTGACGGTAAATTGTCATCGCCCGGCGTTTACTGATAATTTTCATGTAATACCTCAAAGCAGACCATGCTCAGCGAACGACAATATCTGCGTACCACCGACGATAAGGTGGTCAGGCACACGGATATCAACGAGCTGAAGCGCCTGCACCAAACGCTGCGTTATGGTCTTATCTGCCTGGCTGGGCGTGGTATCGCCGGAGGGGTGGTTATGTGCCAGTATCACTGCTGCTGCATTGAAATACAGGGCGCGTTTGACCACCTCACGGGGATGTATCTCGGTGCTGCTAATGGAACCGACAAACAGGGTTTCATGGGCAATCAATTGGTTCTGCTGATTCAGGTACAGCACCATAAACTCTTCGCGCTCCAGCCCCGCCATTTTCAGTTTCAGCCAGTCACGGGCAGCCTGAGTGGAGGTAAATGCCACGCCTGTTTCGCGCAGGTGTCGGTCAAGCAGGGTTAAGGCGCGTTTTACCGTACGTTGTGCGGTCAGTGGAAGTGCCGGAGCCTGTGGGATAAGTGACTGTTCCATCATGAATATCCTTAATCAATAATGCGAAAAATGGCGTGGGATTCAGGGTGCTGCAGGGCATAGTCCCGCAGGCGGTAATAGTGCTCCGTCATGGCATCGCATTCGGTGCGACAGGCGTGATGGCTGTATTCAATCAGGCAGACAGCAATACCTGCGGCTTCTGCGCTCATTTCCGCACCATTGCCGTTCATGCCGTTGAACAGATGCCATTTATCGTCACTGTCAGCATCAGGGGTCATAAACGCGCCGCCATTGCTGAGCGTGTAAAAGGACCAGATACCACCGCTGTACTCATCACAGAAGCGGTCCATCCAGGCGAAAATACGGGGTTCCAGCGTTATCCACTGAGGGATAGCGCCAAAGTGCAGCGGCCAGAAATGGATGCGCTGCTCGTCAGGTACTGGTGTTGCAGTGAGGTCAAATTGAGGTTCATTAGCGGACATCAATTCGCATTGCGTTTGTGTCGTCATGGATATTATCCGTCAATAAAAACGCCAGCGACGATGGCTGGCGTATGGGAAATAAAGGACATGCAGGGATGATTAATGGGTGTGGTCAGGAGGAGGATGCTCTGAGGATGCCTGACTTGCGGATATAACGGTTAAGCCCTTCACCGGCATCAGGTTCAAAGCACCACGCCCGCCAGACCATTCGACCTTCAGAGTCTCGAACCACCAGGCGGAAGTGGCTGCGCTGGTCATCTTCAATAGCGATATTTTTATACCGGCTGGTAACCGCTTCAGCCTGCTGTCGGGTGAACGGTCCCGGTGGCAACATATGAGATTCAGACATTCGGTGTACCTTAAAAACAAAAGCCCCTGACGCAGATGCGTCAGGGGCTGTGGGAGTTTGCATGTGTAGGGGGATTGTCAGTAACCGGTTTGCACCTTATACAGCCGCAGGGTTTTACTGCCCCGGACAATTTTCACATACAGGGCATTATCTTTCGTGCCTCGCACAAAACCGGCCTGCACATCGCCCTTACAGTCACCACCATCGTAAGGAATATTGACACCGGTCTGGTGCACCAGGTCGATAACCCCGAAGCTTAAGTCCTCACAGGCCGGGCCCGGCAGGTCCTGAATCAGGGTAAATTTATGATCATCGCTGACACCGGTCAGTGAGCACGTGGAGGTGTTGATGTCGTTTCCCTGGCACCAGTACTCTTGTCCGGGATTGTCTTTATCCATCAGGCTTACCGGAAGCTGAGCGGCACCGGCACTGAATGCGGCAAGTGACAGAATGAGGGCGGGTACAGCAGAGGTCATTATTTTCAGCATGGTTTTCTTCCTGAATTAATCCAGCCCGCTGTCGGGCAAAATGAGGGAGGTTGGTATCGGGTATTATCAGAAGCGCCGGTAGCGAAACAGCTCTTTGCCCTGGTAAAGTGCCACCAGGTCGTCATATTCAGGCTTCTTCTGGTTGGGCTTAAAGGTCACTACTGTGCCCGGACGGCACAGGTCTTTTACGGTGAGACCGAATTTCTTGTCCGGAGTAATGGTGAATCCCTTCGACACATCGTTGCGCATGATAGTTATCCAGCCCCACAGGCCGCCTTCGCAGTCTTTAAAAGGTGCTGAACGCACCGTGACCATCCCGCTCTGACGGTCAACAGACATGGCTTCGCATTTTCCGGTAACCTGACGATGCGCATCACACCAGAAAATATTCCCGTTGTTGTCATTGACGACTGCAGGTAGCGTCCGGTTATAGGGTTGGGCCTGAGCCCCTGCACAAAGCAGAAGGCTGCCGGTAATGCCCAGTATTTTAATCAGTGTTTTCATTACGTTGGTCCTTAACAGAGAAAGTATCAGGTAGCGGTGATTCAGGCCCATACAGTCAGTGCCAGCATCACAAGCCATACCCAGAAGTAAGCCGGTTTCTGACCGAGGTTTTTCGCCCGCCGCCACAGATAGAACGGCACCAGCCAGGCCAGTTTGCCGAACGTGGTGGTGTCCACTCCGGCCTTACGAAGGCGTCGTTCATCGAGATACCCCAGAGCGATATTGAGCAGCAGCGTGATAAACCAGTACTGCCCACCCGAGACGGCATCATATGCCTCGTCAAATGACATCCCGCTCAATCCTGCAGTCCACAACTCCAGCGCGTAGCCAATGAAGGGAGCAAATGCCAGCGTCCACACAACGCCACCCGGAATGCGGTTCCCCGGCAGCGCTGGCGGTGTGGTGCTCCGGAGCAGCGCCGAAGAAAGCGGAGTAGCGGAGACCGGCTGCCACCCTGCCATTCCCTGTCGCCACACCAGAGTGGATGCAGTCAGTTCACCGCGCATAATCAGGCTGGTGATGTCGTCTTCAGTCACATTGTCGTGACGTATGCCATTTTTCTCGTAATGCCAGGTCATTGTTTTTCCTTCTTAACAGAGATTATTAAATCAGTGTGTTGCCCGACTCCTCCTCAGAGGCCCCAGGAGACAGGACTTCGTGGATACAGCTGAAGTGCGGAAGAGCCCGGATAAAGCCCGCCTGTGTGGTTAACTGGCTGAGACGTTTTCGCGGGGTGAACGTGGTGTTGAGGACTGTCACCGCATGGATGGTTGCCAGAGGATGCACGGTGATATACCCGTTAAGTTCACCAGTGAGGTACCAGCAGCCGTCGAGTGATATCAGGCGGTATGGGGCCAGCCCGTCACAGCGCTGTCCCTCTGCCAGCAGCAGTACCCGCTTGCAGGCGGTAATGGCACTGACAAGACGGTAGAACACCAGTGAGATAGAGGGTGATATAGTCTGTGGCGGCTGCCACACCAGGCACGGCATCCCTCCTGCAGTGAGCAGCATGCCCGCCAGACGCCGGTCCAGCCCCGGAAAAATATCGGCCAGTCCGGCCCGGTGCGCGAAGGTCAGCGCATCGAGCTCGCCCTGTACGCCCCCACCGGTGCTGCGCAGGCGGCATTGCCCCCGTCGATACTCAAGGTCGAGGTACATTAGCCGTTCACGAAAATCCCGTCGCAGAGTACGGACTGACACACCAAACTCTGCAGCCAGCCGCGTCATGCTCAGCGTTTCACCGGCAACCAAGCGGCTGATTATCAGTGACAGCCTGACAGCCAGCCGGTCATGACGGCGCTCTGCCTGTGTCATCTTGAATCTCCGTAATAGTTAACTGACTGAATATGAAATGATTCTAAAGAGGGGGGCGGACAGGGTATGGACATGGAATGAACTATTTTTTATCTGCCTCCGGAAGCAGGCCCGACGCGGCACACCGTGAAATGCGGTGTTAAAACACTCAATCCAATGAGAGGGAAACGGACAGGGAGTGTCCTTTGTTAACATGGTGATAACAATCTCAGGACTGAAACCCACTCAGCATAGCTTCCGCCATCACCCAGAGAGCCCGATTGAGCTTCACATCTCCGTCGATACCACGCACGGCGCGGGTAAGTGTTCGCCCGCCCTTTGCACTCCGGCCACTGAGTCCACCCTTAATCAGGTTCTCCTGAATACGCTGGTATGTGGTCCACAGATCATTGCTCTCATCCTGCCAACGGCGTGGGAAGAGTATCTGAGGTGCTTTCACCGGGTGGTGGTCCTCACCAAAACGGTACGTCAGTGCAGCCTGTGCCAGAGCCTGTTGTGCAGGTGGCGGCAGCATCAGCGACTGCATGGCATCCCGCTTCTCTTCCACACGGTCAAAAATTCCCAGCACTTCATACGCCCCTTCAATCACCTGACTCACCACATCCCCTTTGTGCGGCACCCGCACCTCGCCAAACGACTCACAGCAGATGAGTCCGTTCTGGCATACCGCACGAAATAATCCCGGCAGCATCTGATACGAGCTGGAGCCGTCGTGAGAATTGAGCAGAATAATTTCCGGGACCTGCTTGCCGGTAATTTGCCCCTCCCTACGCAGGCGCAGCATGTGCTTTGTATGCTCGCGACGCCCAGGGTCACGGACACGGGTCTGGCAGGCAAAGAAAGGCTGAAAGCCTTCACGCTGCAGATTTTCAAGAACAGTAATGGTTGGTATCCAGGTATACCGTGCGCTGCGTGACGCATGCTTCTCCTCGCTGAAGACACTGGGCACCACACGAAACAGCTCTTCGTGGGTTAACGGACGGTCACGACGGATAAGATTTGCTGCGCCAAAGCGCGAAGCCAGACGGGTCATAAGCAGACTCCTCATGATGGAAAATTAAATACAAAAAGCCCCGCCGCAAAATCGCGGCAGGGCTCAGGAAACTACGGGTTAGAAGGGTTAATGTTCAGAAGAAGAAATTCCAGACTGCACGGGCGACTGATACCACGATGTCGCGCACAGACTGGATGACTGCCCGAACCTGGGCCGGTATCAGGGGCATGGAACTTACTGTATCCAGTACCGAGCCGACCGTTTCACCAAAATCGTCACAGGCTTTTTTATTAATGGCATCGGTACGAAGTGGCGCACTGAGTTGTACTGCCACCTGACTGCTGGCCTGGCGTGGCAGGCAACGAATCATCCGTTCAGCCATCACCCTCAGCCCCCACTGCAAACGTACCGACACCGCACATACAGGGTTTACAGGTTGGAACAGCTCATGCAGCAGACAGATTTTGCGGCTGATATTTTGTTTCTGCTCTGTAGACAGCTTTTCACCACCGCAGGCGGGTTCAACCTTGTCGGACTGGCTGATAACAAACAGCACCTTATACCGGTATGCCTCGCCAATCACCTTGTGATAAAAGTGCTCATCCACTGCCAGCGCCCGGTCATCAGCCTTGATCAACCACAGTACCAAGTCGAGGCGAGGAAGCTGTTCACGGTAAAGAGCAGCATATTCGGTATCACGTGCGCCACTTTCCCCGACTCCAGGCAAATCCATCAGTGTCATAAACCGCCCTCCAACCTGAAAACGAAAACTCAGTGGTTCACGGGTACAGGCTGCTACATCGCTGACCGGCGATACCTCACCGGCAAACAGGGCATTACATAATGACGATTTTCCCGCCCCGGTTTTGCCCATAATGCCGATCATTGGTTCATAACTGGTTAACTGGCTTACCTGGTGCAAAATGCGTTCAGAAACCCATTGCGGCAAGCCAGAGAGTGAGTTCTGCAGCGGCTGCAGTCCTTCAGAATTGTTCATTACTACTCCTATGAAAAATAAAACAAAAACGGCAGAACCGTGAGGTTCTGCCGTTAATCGGGTATGTTCAGAAGAATGATATATATCCGAAGATTTTTTTAATGCACACAGGTGTGGGAATTGGTAGAACCTTTCAGAGCCCGCGAAGCCGCTTACCGGAAAAAGGCATTATCTAACTTGATTATAGATACAGTCGATAAGAACAAATTGCGATAAAATCGCATCAATAGCCGTAATCAAAAATTAATAACAGGATAAAAATGACTAGTCTTCAACAACGTGCAGAGCTACATCGTCAAATCTGGGCAATTGCCAACGATGTCCGTGGGTCGGTCGATGGTTGGGATTTCAAACAATACGTCCTTGGTGCGCTCTTCTATCGCTTTATCAGTGAAAATTTTTCCAGCTACATTGAGGCCGGTGATGATAGCGTCCACTATGCTGCACTGGATGACAGTATCATTACCGATGACATTAAAGACGATGCCATCAAAACCAAAGGCTATTTCATTTACCCAAGCCAGCTTTTCTGCAATGTTGCCGCTAAAGCGAATACCAACGACAGGTTGAACGCCGATTTAAACAGCATCTTCGTCGCCATTGAAAGCTCAGCATACGGTTATCCGTCTGAAGCAGACATCAAAGGTCTGTTTGCCGATTTCGATACCACCAGCAACCGCTTAGGTAACACCGTCAAAGATAAAAACACCCGCCTTGCCGCCGTGCTAAAAGGCGTTGAAGAGTTAAAGCTCGGTGACTTTAACGACCATCAGATAGATCTTTTCGGTGACGCGTATGAATTCCTGATTTCTAACTATGCTGCTAATGCCGGTAAGTCAGGTGGCGAATTCTTCACGCCACAGCACGTTTCAAAACTGATTGCCCAACTGGCAATGCATGGTCAGAGCCACGTCAACAAAATCTACGACCCGGCGGCAGGTTCCGGCTCGCTGCTGTTACAGGCGAAAAAACATTTCGATAATCACATCATCGAAGAAGGCTTCTTTGGTCAGGAGATTAACCATACGACCTTTAACCTTGCGCGTATGAACATGTTCCTGCACAACATCAACTACGACAAATTTAACATCAAGCTGGGAAATACACTGACTGAGCCGCATTTTAGCGATGAGAAACCCTTTGATGCGATTGTCTCCAACCCGCCTTATTCAGTGAAATGGATTGGTAGTGATGATCCGACACTGATTAACGATGAACGTTTTGCTCCGGCAGGTGTGCTGGCTCCGAAATCCAAAGCTGACTTTGCCTTTGTGCTGCATGCATTGAACTATCTCTCTGCGAAAGGACGCGCGGCGATTGTCTGCTTCCCAGGGATTTTCTACCGTGGCGGTGCAGAGCAAAAAATCCGGCAGTATTTGGTCGATAACAATTATGTTGAGACGGTGATTTCACTCGCGCCTAACCTGTTCTTCGGCACCACTATAGCCGTTAACATTCTGGTGTTGTCGAAACACAAAACAGATACCAGAGTTCAATTTATTGATGCCAGCGGGTTGTTTAAAAAAGAAACTAATAACAACATCCTCACCGATAAACATATCAAACAGATTATGCAGGCCTTTGAAAGCAAGGCTGACACCGACCATTTGGCGAAATCTGTGCCGTTTGAGTCTGTTGCCGCCAATGACTATAACCTGTCAGTCAGTAGTTATGTCGAAGCCTTTGATACCCGTGAAATCGTCAATATCACGGAACTAAATGCCGAATTGAAAAATACCGTCAGCAAAATCGATCAGTTACGCAAGGATATTGATTCAATTGTGGCTCAAATCGAAGGTAGTGAGGTGCAGGCATGAGTGAGCTGAATTATCTTGAAAAGCTGCTAGATGGGGCTGAGGTTCAGTGGAGGACGCTAGATGGTGTTGGCCAGTTTCTTCGCGGCAAGAGGTTCGTCAAATCAGACCTTATTTCGGAAGGTGTTCCATGCATCCACTATGGAGAAATGTACACACATTATGGAATATCGGCAGAAGAAACCAAGTCATTCCTAGACGAAGGGGTCGCCGAAAAATTACGTGTTGCTAATCATGGAGACGTAATTATTGTCGCTGCAGGCGAAACAATTGAGGATATTGGAAACGGTACTGCATGGCTTGGAAAAAATGATGTGGTCTTTCACGATGCATGCTTTTCATTCAAAAGCGAATTAAATTCAAAGTATGTATCTTACTTCCTGAGAACGAAATTATTTAAAGAGCAAATAAAAAGAGGCGTTTCATCCGGCAAAATTTCATCAATTAATGCAAAAGGTCTTGGGAGGGCTGAGATCCCAATTCCATGCCCGGATAACCTAGAAAAATCCCTTGCTATCCAGTCTGAAATAGTCCGGATTTTGGATAAATTTTCTGCCCTTACCGCTGAGCTTACCGCTGAGCTTACCGTACGTAAAAAACAGTATGCCTACTATCGCGACCAGTTGCTGAGTTTTGACGAGGGTGAGATTGAATGGAAGATGTTGGAAGAAGTATCTGACATTTATGATTCTCTGCATCAAACCCCCCAATATGCTGAGAATGGCTTGAGCATGATACGCGTTACAGACATAAAGAATGGATATGTTGATTTAAGTAAGACATTGAAAGTCAATAATGAAGTATTTGCAACATTTACAAAAAAATACTCTCCACAAAAAAATGACTTAGTAATGTCAAGAGTTGGCTCATATGGGAATGTGGGCATTATCCCTTTAGATAATTCAGCCTGCATGGGCCAAAATACGGTAGTCATTCACCCCCGAATAAATAGCAGTTACCTTTTTTACATACTGTCCTCCAATATTGGGCAAAATTTTATTGAAAGAAATGTCGGTGGTGGGAGTCAAAAAACGCTAAGTCTGAAATCTATAAAAGCAATACCGATTCCACTTGTAAGTGAAAAAGAACAATTCAGGATTGCTTCTATTTTGGGTAAATTCGACACGTTAACTAACTCGATCAGCGAAGGCCTTCCACGCGAAATCGAGCTACGCCAGAAGCAGTATGAATATTATCGCGATTTACTGTTCACTTTCCCAAAATTAAATGTACAGGTAGAAGTTTGAGATGAGCCAGACACTAACGGAAATAGCCCAAGAGCTAATTGATGCCAATAAAAAAGTGCAACTAATATATGCTTTTAATGGCACAGGAAAAACGCGTTTATCACGTGAGTTCAAACAGCTTGTTGCCCCTAAAAACATTGATGATCAGGATGGTGCTGAGGCTGAACCTTCTCGAAGTAAAATTCTTTATTACAGTGCTTTTACCGAAGATTTATTTTATTGGGATAACGATTTAAATGCTGACGCTGATCCCAAACTAAAAATCCAACCTAATACATTTACTGGGTGGTTAATTACATTACTACAAGAATTGGGAGAGGATGGTAATATCATTACCAATTTTCAGCGTTATACGAGTAGTAAAGCCACGCCGACATTTAATCCGGAATATGAAAGTAACAGCAAGGATCATAATAACAATGATATTACTGTCACTATCCCAGCTTATTCCGAGGTTACTTTTCAAGTAACTAAAAGTAATCCTACAACACCTGAAATCCCAGGTGAAATAACGGAAGATGCTCTAACTACAGTTCAGGGACAATACGAAAAGATAAAAATATCTAAAGGTGAAGAGAGCAATTTTGTTTGGAGCATTATATATACTTTATTGGAGCAGGTAGTATCCACTCTAAACGAAACTGATGCCACCAACCGTATAACAAATGAATTTGATAAGTTGGAGTATGTATTTATTGATGACCCTGTTAGCTCTTTGGATGACAGTCATCTAATTGAGTTAGCCGTCAACTTGGCAGATTTAATAAAGTCGAGCAAGTCCGATCTTAAATTTATCATTACAACACACAACCCATTGTTTTATAATGTCCTGTATAATGAATTAGGTAACAAAGCTTACGAAAAACAAGCTGATGGGACGTACAACCTAACTTATAACGCAAACAAAGCATTTAAGAAATATCGCCTAGAAAAGCAGGCAGATGGCCTGTATCAGATATTAGGGCAAGGAACCGACTCACCGTTTTCTTACCACCTATATCTTTTATCTGAAATTCAAAGTGCAATAAAAAATAACCAAATTAGAAAATATCATTTTAGTTTTATACGGAATGTACTGGAAAAGATGGCAACTTTTCTGGGTTATAATTATTGGCCTGCGTTATTACCTAAAACAGCTGATGGTAAGCCGGACTCCTTTGCCAACAGAATACTCAACTTATCAAGTCATTCGGCTCATGCGGGTGAAGAAACTGCGGTCGTTGAGGATATAGACAAGGAGAAATTGGAAGCGCTAGTTAACTTTTTGACTCAAACTTATGGTTTCAGAAAGCAGGAAGCAATAAATGACTGAATATAATACTATTGCTGAATCCAACAACTTTATCGTCCTCGATAAATACTCCAAAGCACAGGAAACTGGCGACAGCTATCAGAGTGAAGCAGACCTGGAGCGTGAAGTAATTCAGGATCTTCGCAATCAGGGCTATGAATTCCTTTCCATTAAATCACAGACCGCGATGCTGACCAATGTGCGGGAACGGCTTCAAAGCCTCAATGGTGTGTTATTCAACGAAAGCGAGTGGCGACGCTTCAGTGAGCAGTATCTGGACAGTCCTAGCGACAGCCCCCTCGATAAGACTCGCAAAATTCATATCGACTATGTCTGCGACTTCACGTTCGATGATGGGCAGCTGGAAAATATCTACCTGATCGATAAAAAGAATCTCATGCGTAATAAAGTGCAGGTGATCAAACAGTTCGAGCAAGCCGGGACTCATGCCAATCGCTACGATATCACCATCCTGGTCAATGGTCTGCCACTGGTTCAAATTGAGCTGAAAAAACGCGGCATAGCTATACGTGAAGCCTTTAACCAGATACACCGTTACAGCAAGGAAAGCTTTAACGGTGACAACTCACTGTTTAAATACCTGCAACTGTTTGTCATTTCCAACGGCACCGATACCCGCTACTTTGCCAATACCACAAAGCGGGATAAGAACAGTTTCGACTTCACCATGAACTGGGCGAAGTCCGATAACACGCTGATTAAAGATCTAAAGGACTTTACTGCCACTTTTTTCCAGAAGCGCACTTTGCTCAATGTATTGTTTGACTACAGCGTGTTTGACAGCAGCCAGACGCTGCTGGTGATGCGCCCATATCAGATTGCCGCCACCGAACGGATTTTATGGAAAATTAACAGCTCCTATAAAGCCAGAAACTGGTCAACCCCAGAAAGTGGCGGTTTTATCTGGCACACCACCGGCTCAGGTAAAACCCTGACCAGCTTTAAAGCCGCACGTCTGGCGACCGAACTGGACTTCATTGATAAAGTCTTCTTTGTGGTCGACCGTAAAGACCTCGATTTCCAGACCATGAAGGAGTATCAGCGCTTCTCCCCGGACAGTGTTAATGGTTCTGACAATACTGCAGGCCTCAAAAGGAATCTGGACAAAGACGATAACAAAATTATCGTCACCACCATTCAGAAGCTGAATAACCTGATGAAAGCGGAAGCTGACTTACCGGTCTATCAGCAGCAGGTCGTCTTCATTTTCGATGAGTGCCACCGCAGCCAGTTCGGTGAGGCCCAGAAGAATCTGAAGAAGAAATTCAAACGCTTCTATCAGTTTGGCTTCACCGGTACCCCCATTTTCCCACAAAACGCATTAGGCGCAGAAACCACCGCCAGCGTGTTTGGCCGCGAACTGCATTCTTACGTAATTACGGATGCAATTCGTGATGAGAAGGTGCTGAAGTTCAAGGTGGATTATAACGATGTCCGCCCGCAGTTTAAGGCGCTTGAAAATGAAACTGACGACAAGAAACTCACGGCAGCTGAAAACAATCAGGCGTTTTTACATCCGCGCCGTATTGAGGAAATTACCCGCTATATTCTTGCCAATTACCGTCAGAAAACCCATCGTACTTTCCCTGGGGCGAGAGGGTTCAATGCCATGTTTGCGGTCAGCAGTGTGGATGCGGCTAAAGCCTATTATGAAACCTTTAAGCAGTTACAGCAGGGGCCAGACAATCATACTGACGCCCGTAAGCCACTTAGGGTAGCAACTATCTATTCATTCGCAGCGAACGAAGAACAGAATGCGGTCGGCGACATTACCGATGAAAGTTTCGATGTCAGTGCCATGAACAGCAGCGCCAAAGAATTTCTTGATGCGGCGATTGACGACTATAACCGTCATTTCAAAACCAATTTCAGTACCGACAGCAATGGCTTCCAGAACTATTATCGTGATTTAGCGCAGCGAGTGAAGAATCAGGATATTGACCTGTTAATTGTCGTGGGCATGTTCTTAACCGGCTTCGATGCCCCAACTCTGAATACCCTGTTTGTGGATAAGAATCTGCGCTATCACGGCCTGATGCAGGCATTCTCACGTACCAACCGCATTTATGATGCCACCAAAACCTTCGGCAATATCGTGACCTTCCGTAATCTGGAACACGCGACGATTGACGCTATCACGCTGTTTGGTGATAAAAATACCAAAAACGTGGTGCTGGAAAAGAGCTACGCAGAGTACATGGAAGGCTTTAACGATATCGTCACCGGTGAAGCGAAACGTGGTTTTATGACTGTAGTCTCAGAGCTGGAGCACCGGTTCCCAGACCCGGCGAATATTGACAGCGAGAAAGAGAGAAAATCCTTCGTGAAGCTGTTTGGTGAGTATCTGAGAGCCGAAAACATTCTGCAAAATTATGATGAATTTGCCACGCTAAAAGCGCTCCAGAAGATCGATACCAGCAACGTGGAGGCACTCGAAGCCTTCAAGGCCGAGCATTATCTCGATGATGAGAAGCTCGCTGAATTACAGACCATTCGCCTTCCTGCCGAACGCAAGCTTCAGGACTACCGTTCAGCCTACAATGACATCCGCGACTGGCAACGACGCGAAAAGGCAGCGAATGATAAAGATAACTCAACCACCGACTGGGATGATGTGGTGTTTGAGGTGGATTTGTTGAAGTCTCAGGAGATTAACCTGGATTATATCCTCGGTCTGATATTCGAGCATAACAAACAGAACAAGAGCAAAGACGGGCTGACTGAAGAAGTCAGACGTCTTATCCGCTCAAGCCTGGGCAACCGAGCAAAAGAAGGGCTAGTCATTGATTTTATTCAGCAGACGAACCTGGATGAACTGCCAGATAAGGCCGGGATTATTGATGCGTTCTTCGCTTTTGCTCAGCGCGAGCAGCAGCGTGAGGCAGACGCATTGATAAAAGAAGAAAACCTGAATGAAGAGGCTGCCAAACGCTATATCCGTACGTCACTGAAACGCGAGTATGCCACTGAAAATGGCACTGAGCTAAACGAGACGTTACCAAAACTCAGCCCATTAAATCCTCAATATAAAACGAAAAAGCAGTCCGTTTTCCAGAAAATCGTCGTATTCATTGAGAAATTTAAAGGAGTGGGTGGGCAGATTTAAGCGTGGGTGTTTGAAGGATATTGGCACTGATAACCTGTCTGTGAGCGCAGAACTTCGGACATGGATCCACCTATCACAATAAGGAAATGAGTTAATGACCTTCTGCGATAAACTAAAAATACATCTGGAAAACAGCCAGCAAAACCAACCTCAACTGGCAGTTATGATTGTTGAGCAGGCATTGTAGTCATGGGAACTGTATCCTATCAGGTAAAAAAAACCGGGATGCTGCTAGAGCAGCGCCTCACTATTCCGTCATACCAGCGCCCCTACAAATGGCAACAAAAACACGTCAATCAACTAATTGATGATGTATTAATCCACCAAAATAAACAGAGCTATCGCCTTGGGACTGTGGTGTTGCATCGGGATAAGTTAAATCTCGCTTATGAAGGTGAGCTCGATATCGTTGATGGTCAGCAGCGCCTTCTGACCTTAACCTTGCTTTGCTCAGTGCTCGATCAGAGTGGTGAGTTTTCAACGCCTCTGTTGGAACAATCTTTTGCTTCAAGGACTAGCATCAATAACCTTGAGCACAATGCCAAAGTCATTGAGAACCGCCTTGTGGGACTAAATGATAACGAGCGCAAATCACTACTTCACTTCGTGTGTAACAAGTGTGAACTGATCGAAGTGACGCTCGATGATTTAAGCGAAGCCTTTCAGTTTTTCGACTCACAAAATGCCAGGGGCAAGGTCCTCGCGCCCCATGACTTGCTAAAAGCATACCATTTGCGCGAAATGATGGATGCCACAGAGCAAGCGGAACGACTACATCACGTTAGCCTGTGGGAGCAGGGTGTCAGTCCGGATGATGAATCCGCTAACCTTCACCTCATTATGGGCGAGTATTTGTTCCGCCTGCGCCGATGGCTGGATGGCGATTATGGCGTTCAGTTCAGCCGCCACAATCTTGAGGTGTTCAAAGGCGTCAACCTCTCCACCTCTGATTACCACTATCTGCAGTCTCTGCTCGCCCTGGATTTTGCAGTTGAGCACTACAATAACGACCCTATCAGGAAGTGGGACAAGCAGAAAAAACCTTATCCGTTTCAGGTTAATCAGTTAATAATTAACGGAAAGCGCTTTTTTGAGTATATCCAGCACTACAAATCCCTGCATCACACCCTATTTGAAGGTGACAACGCGCTGCTTGGCAATTTCTTAAAAAAACATACCCGCTACGCTGGCAGTTCACGCAAAGGGGATATGTATATTAAAAATCTCTTTATGTGTGCAGTGATGGCCTATTACGATAAGTTTGGCGATAAAGAATTAATTCAAGCCGCAACAATCTGTTTTTGTTGGAGTTACTACTTGCGCTTGCAATATCAAAAAATCGGCATGGACAGTGTTGATGGCTATGCGCGTGAGCCCCGAGGACTATTGAGAGTGCTCGATAAAGCGATCCACCCACAACAAGTCCTACGCTTTCAGCCAACGCGTTGTATAAACATTCGTTTTCAAAATGCCAAACCCGTAGAAGATTCAATCGCTCAGATGCAGGGAGAAGTACATGCCACTGAGTAACGATTTAGCCTTGCTGACCATCGAACAGTTATTCAGCGCTGATAGCCATTATGTTATCCCTATTTATCAGCGTAACTACGCCTGGGGCGCGCAGGAGATTGAACAGCTTATTCGGGACATTGCCGATGCTGCTGAAGCCCTTAAAAATGCAGAGCAACAGGAAGACCCGAAATACTATCTGGGCAGCTTGGTGGTATATGTCCGAGATGGCGCTGATAGCGCACACCAAGGCGTAATAGTCTATGAAACGATTGATGGGCAGCAAAGGTACACAACGCTGTCGATTTTGCTCGCATACTTAAAAAAAGTTGCTTGCTGCAGCGAACAAGATTTATCCCCGCTTCACCTAAATCTCGACTTTGACAGCCGTCCTAAATCAGCCCGAACGCTACATAACCTGTTTCAACAGGCTCAGAGCAATGATCCTGAAGAACCCTCAATCCGAGCGGCGTTTACTATTATTGAACGCTACTTTGAGAAAGAGAACATAGACACCAACAACTTTTGCCGATATCTACTCCAGCGCGTCACTATTTTGCGGGTTCCGGTGCCAACAGAGACTGATCTCAACCACTACTTTGAGATCATGAATAACCGAGGTGAACAGCTAGAAAAACACGAAGTGTTGAAAGCGAATTTGATGTCAGTTTACAACGGTGAAACTGCCGCAAGAAACGGCTTTTCTGCCATATGGGATGCCTGCGCTGACATGAATCGATATGTGCAATTGGGCTTTAGCTCAGAGGCTCGCAAAGCATTATTTGGTGAGCAGTGGCTTGGATTCCCGGCGAGTTTTGAGGTGATAAAATGCGCGATAGAAACTAATCGTGATACAGACGAAAAGTTGACTATACGGGATATTATCGAAAGACGACGCTTTCATCACACTGATGACAACGATGAAAAAGCAAAAGAGCAGCGTTTTGATTCGATTATCGATTTCTCCAACTTCCTACTTCATGTGCTAAAAGTGACAGTGGATAATGCCGTGTCTTTGGACGATAAAAAGCTACTTCAGGCATTTGAAATCATAAAAAATGACCGAAAAAAAATCACCCAGTTTGCTTTTAACTTGCTGAAGTTTAGAGTCTTGTTTGACCGCTATATCATTAAGCGCGATCAGGCTGAGAAATGGAGCCTGCTGACACTTGAGTACTATGCCAGAGACAGGAATTCGAGCTTTAGCTACAACAACTCTTTCGATCAAGATGAACTGTCTGGTGTAAATAAACAACTAGCGATGATCTTGTCGATGTTCCATGTCTCCCACCCTGCCTATGTTTACAAGCGATGGCTCAATCGCTCGCTGGCCATTTTGAATACTCTGGCTTTGGATCAACTGAACGTTGACGGAGCGGCTTACCTCAGAGAGCTTGAGCAACTCAGCCATGAGTTTTTGGCTGAGATTTGTGGTGAAAAGGAGCAATTCGATTCAGAAGCTCTGCACCGCGGTACCAGCGTACAGAACTTTGTGTTTAATCTGCTCGACTATCGTTTGTGGCGTGATCTTACTACGGGCCAGTCATTCGATGGTAAAGGGCTTAATAATCCAGATATTAAGAGACACTTTGATGGCTTCCAGTTTTCGCCGAGCCGAACATCGGTTGAGCACTACTTTCCTCAAACCGATCCCTCTGGCGCAAACAAAATGGGGGATGATGTCCATCGTTTCGGTAACCTCTGCCTGATCTCACCAAGCAGCAACTCGAGACTTAGTAATTATTCGCCAGCAGACAAGAAAAAATTCTACGTCGAAACAGAGCGAGCAGAGAGCTTAAAACAAGCAATCATGATGAGCTATGAGGAATGGGGACCGGAGGGGCAAGGCTTTAAAAACATAGCAAGCCATGAATACGCGATGCTGATATTGCTCAGAGGACATTGAGATATGCTCCTACCAACCGGGAAATAACGCGGGAAACTGTATTTAATTATATCAAGTGTGATAACAATAGCTGGCAGTCTCAGCCCTGGATAATTTGAAAACCAGAAACTCTCTTAGGGCTGTGTCCACTTTACGTGCGCAGGATCAGTATGTTAAATAATCAAATTAGACGCCATGGCTCCAATGATTTATGGGAGTCTGTAAATTTTGATAACCTCATGCACCTTGTGCCATAAACTGACGTTGATCACAACAGTCTGTGTTAACCAATGAGGAGCAACGTAGTCCATCCAATGGTAACCTGACTTAGATGGTGTAGAGGACTTTCATCTTATCTTCAACTTAATCCAGTTGCCCAGAAATTAAACAAGGCAATCTCTTTATCAGTTGGAAAAGAATGAGGCACGACTTTTCCTGTGATGTTACTTGGGAGCACCCCTGCTTTAAGAGTTGCATAGTCTAGGGATTTCACACAACCAGCTGAATTCTTACCAAAATTAGCAATTTTTCGATCGGTGAGCTCTTCCATAACACTGCAAGTTGAACCGTTTGATATAGTTCCTACAATTAACTTTTCCATGATCAAATATCTACCACTAACACTTATGCCATGAACCTTGGCTAGTGTACTTATAAGATTGGAAAAATTAAGATTCACAGCAGTGAAATAAATAGCAGCTTCATATTCGTTCGGACCATAGTTAAGCACTGTACATTCCTTAAGTACCCAGTCCTTATGTCCTTTCACCTCATACACAATTCGGGACCCGCCTTTAGCGATTATCGGCCCCTGCAGAAAAGCGTAGTCGGCATCTGCAGATCTGTTTCTTGGTAGGGTCATAACAACTCCTGTTCTTAGCTGGATTTCGTTGAGTAAATGGAATGCCCTCCACCACTATAACGTATCTCTTCTGTGATATTCAGGGAAGGTTACATCCGGCAGTAGTTCCTGTGACGCGATGAACTCCATGTAAAACACGAAAAAAACGACCGAGAGATAATAGTGATGCAATGTGATGTTAATTCACGATTAGAATACGCCACATCACCCTGAAAAAACCGTGTGGCCGGGATCGGCCCTCTGAGCAAAGGACTGACTGGTGAGCACATTTTTAAGTTTAAAGATTTTACGCAAAGCAGTTTCCAGGCTGATATTTCGCCTGCTGGCGGACAAACCTCTGCCCACGACCCCCCCCGGCGAAAAACTGCATATTCTTCTGCTTCGCTGGGATGCAAAATTGGGCGACTCCATCGTATCTTCTTTCTTTTTTCGCGAATCACGTAAGCTCAATGCCCGATTGACTGTACTTACGGTTAACGAGTTAGCTGAAATGCATACCAACACCTTCGGTGTGGATGAGGTCATCGTTACGAATCCGCATCCAGGGCTTGGTGAACTACGCAGATTGGTGAACCAACTAAGTAATGTCGATGTCGTTGTTCATCTGGTTGGACGACTGCAACCTGCCGAAATCGTTTTTATGCGGTTACTCCGCCCGGCGAGTATCTATTCCCTTGATGATTCACTGCGCTGTGTGAATCGTAAAATGGGATTTGCTGCAAACTCGCTCAATATCGTGGAGCAGTACAAATATATTCTGCAGGATCTGGGCGCGAAAGTGATCGACACCCAGTACATTGTTCCGTTGCCTGCCGAGCTCCCGCCTGCGGCACTTTCACCCCAAATACTTTTTAATCCTTATGCCAGCCGAAGAGACAAGGGGCTATCCCCTTCCCGGGCAACCGCAGCTCTACAAGCTATCACCGACGAGTTTCCCGGCCATTCCGTGGGAATTCTTTGCAGCCCTTCAACGCTGTACAGCGCACAGCATCTGGAAAACGCAGTTTCACGCGATAATGTGGCAGTCTTGCACGACGGGCTAACCCCCGAAAAGGTTGCAGGCTATATTCGCCGCGCGCTGGTAGTTGTTAGTGTGGATACAGCCATTGTGCATATGGCTGTTGGCCTGAAAGCTAAGCTGGTGGCGATCTACCCGTTGATTGCAGGTCAACACAACCCATGGTTGCCGCCTCGCTCACCTTTTACACAAGTGATCTACAGCGAGCAACAGCCAGACACACTCCGTCGTACGGGCAAAAAAAATATGGATACTTTTTCGCTAACGTCATTAATGAACGCATTGCAGACTCTCTTAACACTGCCAGCAGAAGCGAAAAACAGCATGTCGCTTAACGCCAGAATCATCCCTGGGCTAGGGGTAGCGACGGGCACGCTGGCGCGACAACTGCCCTTAATCTGTGAAAAATTTCCTGAAGTTTCAGGCTGTTATGCCGGGACGATCAACCTTGAATTCAGCGTTCCTGTCGCAGTCGTGCGGCCCGATCACCGTACCGCACCGCTGGCCTGGACTCCCAGTGGACGCACCACCGAGATATTCGATCTACTGCGCATTGAACTTGAATTCAGCCATTTAACTGAACGAATCCCCGCATGGCTGTATATTGCCCACAGCTCGCCACACCGCCGGACGCCGACCATTCACGAAGCAATCGCGCCGCGCATTAACCTCAATGGCGCCACGCACTGTCGACTCCACTTACCCGCTGAGGCTATCGTACTGGGCGAAAGCGGTACTCAGGCAACGGAAGCTATCAATTTGTCACTTCCATCAACCCAGTAATCCGCATTCGCCTCAATATGCAAAAACAGTTTTGCCAGCAGCGAGCCACCCGCCAGGAATTCAGCCACGGTTTCTCTCCGGGCTTCGGTACGCCGGAAATAGGTGTTGTAAAGTTTGAGAATGGCCACGTCGTTAATCAAAAATGCCCCGACGGCAATATCGGTGCGACGCATCACCTCGCAACCAGCAAAGTTGTAAAGAGGACGGTATCCGGGATCGATGACCTCCCCGCCAATCGGGATGGCAGCATCGGCAGCCTGGGCAATGATATTTTTGATTCTCCCAGGATTACCCCAAGCGTGATTCTCGCTCTCAAGCCCTATAGCTAAGGCTTGCGCAAGTATGGGGTTTCCCGGCAGGGACGCGAAAATACACTCGCTATGCCAGTGCAATTTATCGCTCAGCCCTGTCGGAAATAACTCAACACTCGGATCTCTAAACAGCAACGTATCCGCATCCAACCATGCCCCGCCCCAGCGATGTACAAACGCCATGCGAATGAAATCGCTCTTCGCCACAATAGCTTCAATGCCGTTCGCCAGCGTAAAGCTCAGCGGTTCAAAAGCCCAAGCTTTATTCATGATGTCAGCATCGATGTGCTCGCTTACCGTTCGCGGCGTAAGCAGAAGAAAACGATCGCCCAGAGCTCTGCGCATAGAAACCAGTGCCAGGGCAACATAAGCCGGCATAGTCTGACCCGGTGCGTTTTCCCAGTAACTGACGTAATGGGTAGTGTCGGACGTCATTTCACCAGCACCTTACCTTTCGCACACAACAGCCCATTTTGCATCAGATATGTTCTGAGCATCACCAGTGATGGCGCGCATGCAGGCTGAGCCAAAAACTCATTATTTAACGCTGATTTATACAGATTAAGCCAGGTCAGCACCGGCACATTTGGCAGGAAAGCCGGTAAACTATCCCGGTTGTCTTCGCCAAATAACAGACGCAACGCACGCAGAATGGGCTGATAGCCCGGAGCAGAGAGCAGTTGCGCGACGTTTTCATCCAAATGCTGCTTTACGCTCACGCTGTTCAGCCGATCCTCCACCGACGCATCAGTTAATGCCACCCGGGGATCTAGCGCCACTGGGTAAATGGCACGAAATGATCGGGCGCCGTTACACAGCGATTCATACAACACTTTGTCCGCCGTTGCCCCAGTCACCAGCACGTCATCTCCGAAAATGACATGCACGCCGCTCCAGCGGTAAAAATTCTCCGCTGGAATCACATGATCCTGCACAAGATTGACCCGATCGCGCTCGGCCTGGCTGAGGCTGGCATAATTTTCACACGGAGGCGCAATCCTGGGCAGTTTAACGTTGATAATGGTGGGCAATCCTTTATGCGCCAACGTGAGATTAATATCCTCAACCACGATATCGTAGAGCACATTGGCCGTGGAAGGCACATTACGCCAGCCCGTGGTCATCATCACAACACTCTCTCCCTCCTCTTTGGCCTTGTAAAACAACCCTGACCATGAAGAGGTGGTGTCATCCAGTTCTGTGGCAAGATAGTCGATAACGCACCGTGCCAGATAGCGTATCTCGCTCACTCCGCCATATTTCGCACGGCTATAAATGCCCGCCAATGTTGTCGCGTCAGCACCGGTGCGCATATCGCAAAATGATCCGGTCACATTCGGCGTCAGATAATGCAGCGCCTTACCACCAAAAATAGCGACGTAATCGGACATGTCGATTAAACCGCGCGCCAGCAAATCGGTCGCAAACGCGCGAAAACCGGATTTAACATCCTGCGCATGGATCTGTGCACTGGCCTGGCGAAACATTGCCAACTGGGTTGAGAGCGGTTCGTTGTGCAACGTGTTCCACGCAAGTGAATGCGGGGTTTTTAGTCCAGTCATGGTGAAGCTCCTTAGCGAGACGCTGGCACAGTGTGAAATTGAAGGTCATCCAACAGAACATCAATGCGTTGACGCTGCTGATAATAGCTGATGGATTGAAGCCCTAATGGCCTGAGTGCCTCCACCAACTCGGCGATCCCCGCTCCGGCATCACGAGGATCATGCGCATCAGATCCAATGGTCAATGGAACATTGTTCCTCAGTAATTTCTCCAGCAAAATGCGGGAAGGATAGGACCATCTCCCTGCAATTTCTTTACCCGTCGTAGGATCAAGGCTGGATTTTCGCAGGCCCGAAGCATTCAGTTCATATGCAATACCGCTGCGTACGAGCGGCGCAATCAACGGTTCAAAGCGACGCAAAAACACATCCTCTGGGATTGCGCGCAGTAGCGTGTCAGCGTGCCCAACCGCATCAAACAACCGGCTTTCCAGCAACGCTTCAAGCTGAGCAAAGTACTTGTCCAGAAAGGAGTCTGCCGCTAACCGGGGCAGTTCCCAGACCTTCACCATCGGCTCATCGGCAACAGTGACGTAGTGAATTGAACCGATGACAAAATCCATTGGATAGCGGGCAAGTAATTGCCGGTTATAACGCTCAGTACCCGGCATATAATCGAGTTCTAGACCGCGTAGCAGCGTGATCTCTTCTTTATAGGCCTGCTGCGCCTTATCAATATCGGTGAAATAGCTCTCCAGTTCCGATTCCAGTAAACGGTTCTGCGCATCCACCGGGAACGGAGCATGATCAGTGATGGTGAGTACCGTCACCCCCGCAGCAATCGAGGCACAAACAAGTTCGTCGATGGTACCTACAGCATGTTTCGAGTAGAACGAGTGGCAGTGCGAATCAATCATGCTGCCTTCCATTGTTCAAGCAACCCGGAATGCTTCCCCATCTCTTTGACCAGCCAGTAAGGATTATTGGCGGTCGCGATGATCGCGCGAAGCTGCGGGGTGTCTTCCAGCCGCGCCAGCAGTTCGGTTAACGGCTGGGTATATAACGCGCGCAACAAGGGATTATCCCGCACATGGCTCGCCAGATGTTGCCAGTCGATCGCATCAGAATGGATATTTGCAACACGCTCGGTCTCAATACCGTACAGAAACACATCGCCGTTGGGTTTAATTGTCACATCCATGCCATTGGGCTGGGGTGCACGGTTCAGGCTGCCAAAGGTAAAAGGTTTATCCACTTTGGACTCAATCGCGGCAATATATCCCTGTAAGTCCAGATAACCCTCCGGCGTATCTCTTGCCGGATGAACCAGATTTTTGTAGTCGATGTTAAACGTGTCCGCACCTATTAATAATTTGTCTTCCAGTACGCTGACTGGCTTTATGCTGGCGTTAATTCCCCATGAGGCCAGTTCACTCACCAGATATTCGCGAGTAAAGGCCCGATCGATATCAATTGAGCGAAATGAAAAACTGAGCGATGACGGTTTTTTGCGCTGAACATAATCCAGGCTAAATCCATGTGCCCGCCATTTTACTTTTTCAATATGGTGGCTATCTGAACTCAGGCGAATATTACAGGTATCACCATTGGCGGAGACAAGACGATTAATCTCATCAAAGATCTTTTCCATCTTCTCATGGCGAAAAAAACCACTGGTAATAAACTCAAAGCTGTTGCCCCCTCGGGACAACGCCAGTAAGTCATAAAAGGTATGAATGTTATTGAGCGGTTCACCTTCGCCACTCACGGAAATACGCTTTACAGATGGATCATTAATGAGCGCCGACAGGTTGTCACGTGCCTGCGTTGACAGCACCATACTCTTACCCGTTACGTGCTTATCCGCATACATGCAGAACGCACAGCCGATGCCGCAGATCTGGGTGATATCCACATAAAGCAAATGACCATGTAAATCCATATATAATATTCCGTCATATTTTTGAAAAAAATTCAATTTGGTACAAATCAAACTCTTTTGCAGTGTATGTTTAAAACACCAATTCTCTGCGTATAACTCCTCGGTGTCTTTGATGTATTTAGACAGGTTCCGGGTCCGATCCCAACAAAGCCTGTAAACGCGCATCGGCCTGCGCCCTGCCGTCCTGTAACATCGTTAGTACTGCATTGTCTTCCTGCTGGTGCTGCGCACCAAACAGATCTAATCGATCAAGCATATAGACCGTTAATACGGTACCAAGGCCGGTGACGCACCCCGTCAGCACAGCCACTAGGGTAGTGATCAGCCCACCGGGAAGAACGGTAAACATCGCGCCGAGAGTTTTGCTGAGGTGCTCTTCAAGCAGTACGCCACCAATGACGAATGCGCCGCTGAAGGCAATCTTCAGCCCTGCATCTAGTGCTTCAGCACGGCTTGTACCCTCTGGTCGCATCAGTACGGTTTTGGCTGCGCGGAACAGCGAAAAAACCCCTTCGCGGATCATTCGCACCAGGTTGCGAGCAGTTGTGAAGAAGGTGTTGATCAGCGTTGTCATCAAGTTACTAATGATTCCGCTAATGGCCCCGTCACGAAACGCCGTTAGCACGTTGCGCCAGTTATCGAGACAACTCTTGGCCACCCGCCCAGCACGGATTTTTAATGCCTCCCAGACATGCTCCTGATCCACTCCATCACAAAACCCGTTATGCCAGCTGTCGTGAACTTCCAACAACAGGCCGTCGACAAAATCCGTCAACACCAAGCCAATCGCCTGCTGTAGGCCCATTTTCCCCGCTTCTACAGCGCTGGTTTTCAGTAAATATGCACCGAATTTCGCACTACCGTAGTAGCCCCAACGAAGACTGCTTTCATACTGCTTGCGCGCCACTTCATCCAGCTCGCGCAATTTTTCCTGATCGACGGCGTTCTGCTGTTTGTACTTCTCCAGTGCGTTCTGATCTTTTTTGCTCAGAGGCTCATTTTTGGCTTTCTCTTCCAACCGGGCAATTTTGGAATCGCGATCGGCGCGGTTTTTGTTCAACCAAGCGATGTACTCCTCTGCACTCTTTTGCAACTTCGATTCATTGATCGAGTGGTGCGTCTGATGCAGATTGGTTTTGTGGTTCGCCAGATCAGCTCCATTTGCTTCCGCCAGCCAAACCGCAGGGTCGTTATGGATTGAGGCGGCAGAAATAAGGTGATCCTGCTCCGCATCGGTATTCCTGCTCAGTGCCTGTCCGGTATAGGCATCCACTGCTTCGCCTGCATCCTGTTTTTTACTGTTTTCGGCGTTGGTCTTCTTGTAGTTGTCGTGCTTATGGTATGGATCACTGTTGTACTTACCGCGGCTTTCATAACGCACTTGCTCCTCTTCCGTGGCATACACCCCGGAGCGAACATTATGAATGGTATCGACATTCCCCCCCACCTTGTCCCATGCAGAGACAATACTCCCCAGCCCAAACGGACCAATAATGCTATGCAGAAGACGCTGTCGGCACTCAGCCAGCATCAATGTTGTTTGTTCCGTGCGCCACTTCTGTTGATACTGCCGAACTTGCTGATGTGCCTGCCAAACACTGACATCGGATACTGTAACGACCTCTTTTGTTGGTGATGGTATGAGCTCTCTTGTCTGTCGTTGACGCTGCTGGTTCAGACGCAATAAAAGTGTTTTTCTGTCCATAATCTCCCCTTAAAACACACCTGCACGCTGGCTAAATGCCTCACGAAGCACCGCCATTAGCTCAGCAGCCTCAGTTTCCTGAATACCTAACTCGAACGCCTGTTCAAGCGCAGTGTGGATATCAGGCGGATTGGCAATAAGACGATTAATTGTGGCTTGTAATATCGAGGAAAGATGCCCGCTCATCATCCCCAAGCAGCAGGTTTCGATATCGCTACGCACGTCAGACGGCGCGATACCTTCCTCTTTAGCACAAGCAAAGGCAACAGCCAGCATTGCCTCACAACGTTTTTCAAAACGCTGAACTTCATCCATTTGTTTGAGGACCTTATCTGCATACTCTTCCGTCGTCTGCTGTTGCCCGGCCACTACTCCCTGCTCAAACGCCATATTGCGCTCACGCCTTACACTGGCTGCAGTAGAAAGTCCTACCATACGAAACATGTTCGCCACCCAGCTGTCAGCATCTTTCTCATCCTGCCAGCGATGATACTCCCACCAAACTTTATCGGCTTCCGCCGTAGCGTGAATCCGTTGGCGAAGTAGTGCTACCTGAACCACTGCAGGAATCGTAACGCGAAACGCTGGTCCCGCCAGGTCTAGGGCGGTCCATAGCCCAGTAATCACCCAGCCAATCGGCCCCAAGAAAGAAGCTGCCCCTCGCGCAGCCACAAACGAGGCTGCGGACATCACCACCGTCCGTCCGAGCAGTTGGCTGGCAAAGACGTTGGCAATTAACGATGCCAAGAGCAAGCTTGAGAAGCGGCTAGACTGCAACTGCGTCATTAATTTTGCTTCTGGGAAAAGCATCGTACTACCCTGAGTAAGATCCATTTTTTCAAGCAGATTTTTGCGTTGAGCTTGGTCCATATCCGACCAAGCCTTGCGAGTAATCGCCGCCAGCACAGCCAGTTCGATAAGGTCAACGCCCCAGTCCTTCTCGTACGTCGCGTCAAGCTTGTCCGCCACATCGATCACCACGGTTTTCCACTCAGGGCCACCGCCGCGAAACAGATTGACGACGGTATTTCCGCCAAACTCGCACAGCTCGTGGGCAATCAGATCGGCATACTGACTGTGTGCCGGGCAATGGGTTTTATAACGTGCTTTACTCTCAATGCCGCTGCTGAACGCCTTCGTGATGTATTCCACCAGCGGGGCCAATTCGCTATCCGATGCGTTGCTTAATACTGGCAGCAGTTGACTATCACCTGTACTCATCATTATTTTCCTGTTCTGTACTAACATCGTCTATGTCGCGTTTAATGTTACTGATGGTGTTACCAAAGGTTGCAAGAAAGCCATCGAGCATCGGACTGTCAACAACCGTGACGCTAAAGCGCAGCCGCCCGTCGTCAAGCTCGCTGACCTGTTGGTCGGATGAAAGTGGCGATTCCAGCAAAAGTTGCGCCCGCGCGGTTTCAAGCGTGAAATGAATTCGGATATGTCGCCCTTCGCCGAATCCGAAACGCCCGTCATCGTCGTAACGTTTGAGGTTAAAATCCGTGGGGCGGGAAAAGTGAAAGGTACTGCAGACCGCCGAGGTAATGCGGTTCAGAGCCAGGCTGCGCTCGTTATCGTAGCCTTTAAAGCGGCAGACCAGATACAGCCGCGAGCCCTGTTGAGCCAGCCCGAGGGGCATCACCTCGACCTGACGGCGAGTACCGTGCGCATTGCTGTAATCAATATTCAGCCAGCGGTTGTAGTAAAGCGCTTCACTAACCGCGTCAAACACGCCTTCCTGGATCACTGGCGGTAGGAGTGGCTGGCTGGCAGCGACTACCCGCACCTTCTGCGACCATTCCCGCTCTCGCTGCGCCTGCTCGCTGTGGCTAAGAGTGTGTCCCGCTTGGCTAAAAAATGGCGAAAATGAAGCCGTCAGATGTGCGGGTAGCAGATGCTTTAAATGCGCCTGCGCCATCTGCATCAGCAGCGATTCTGCTGGCGATAACTGCGCCAAGCTCAGGCCTCGCGAACCTACCCGCCATCGCCAGCCATAGGGGCGGCAGCGATCATCACACTCCAGATCGAAGTGTTGGCTCAGGCGTTCAAGCTGGCGCTGAATGGTACGCACATTACGCTCAATACCTGCATCCATGAGTTGTTGATGCAACTCATGGGCAGTAATGCGCTGATTACGCGGAATACGACGCAACAGCTCAAGAGCAAAAAATGTGGTATCAACGCTGTTTGTTCGCTTTGGCATTACGGCTCCTGTAGCAGCACCCTGAATGCGTAACGCATTTATACATATCAGATTTATCGGCAATGGCCGTCAATACTTAACCAATTTATTCCCCACCAGATAATGAGCTGAGTATGCCAGATGCACGCGACAAACTATGTCGCAGTAATAAAAAAATCAGTGGAAAGACACGACACGGTTATTGGCCATTAAGCACGTTTTTGGCTGACATAATGCCATACGATATACTGGTGCTTAAAAATGAGAATATGCGTGCTCTGAGAGAATAATTATTAACCACTAAGATCCGTATCGGCATGTGGAAAGATTTCAGCGAATCACTCATGTCAAGCCTACTTGGCGGGTCAAACACCACCATCCCGACTTGCTGATTGTCGCGAAATAGCCTCTTCGGTCAGGCTTTCGTCCTATATAGTTCGTATCTATACCAAACCCGCTAAAGCAACATTCCTGACTCTGCAACCTACTCTATTGGGTCACAAAGAGAATATTCAGTAGGACAGTAAAAGTCATGGGGAGAGTGATGAGCCCTACCCTGAGACGCTATGGGTTAATCTCAACACTTTCGAATTCTTGGTCGATTAAAATTTATACCGGCGCGATGTTCAAAGTATTAAAAACTTCCTTTTTTGAATAAAAAAAATCAGGCCCTTTCACCATAAAAAAGGCCTGACCTGTAAAAATAAATTATCCTCTACTACAACCGAAGTTCCTGTCACCCTCACCAAAGACTTTGGTATCGAGTTTTGTCATGTAATCCAGTCGGTTAAGAAGATCATAGTAAACCTCAACATAATCAGGATCATTGACCTCCAGCATATACCTGCAGTTGTCAGGAAAATGGACGAGGTGTGGGCAATCTTCAAACGTCAAACCCAGAGCGCTGTACCAGGCTTTCATGATCATCACTCCCAGGCTGTCTTCGTATTTAAAATCACCTAAATGGTAATAGGCATGTTTATTGAACAACAGACAGATATGAAAGTGGCACTTACCCAGCAGCGTAAATTCTCTGACCCAGATATTACGTAATGTATTCGGGTGTATTCTAGTACCGTCACGCATTCTGCGCTCCTCACTGGCGCTGAGCGTTGCTTTTAGAGCATTCAGGAAACGGGAGATCGCGCCAGGTTCCTGATTATGAAAGCAGGAGATGGTATCACCTCTATCCAGGATCGGTGGGTAATGAAGATCTACCCGCAATGCCATTGTACGAGGGTATTGCCTGATGGAATTGTTTAAGGTCTGCTCAATTTGAACTTTATAATCAAAAACATGATCACCATGAGTACCATTATATAATTTCATAAAATATCCATTTTTTTAATAGCCCTGCGATAACACAGGGCTATATTAGTGGTTGTTGATTGATGTTCTACTTAAAAGAGATAAATATAATACCTTTCCTACATTTAAATTAAGGCAAAAGCACTCCCCATCAGTAATGGCTGATTAAAAATAACTCTGCAATAATATAATTGAATTGGTGGGGACTATCTGATTTCTACATCTTATTACCTCATTAAGTTACATCTAGTAAATCAACAGGCTGAATAAAAACAGTCTTTCCTTTTTTATAGGTCTTTATTCTACCTTGAGAATAAAGCATACCTAATAACTCTGTCGTTTTTTTGTTATCCCTAAAGCGATTAGGACCATATTGCTGTATGGTGTTTTTCCTGATGTATGGCAAAAGATTTTGGCTGCAGTAATTTTTCACCCACCAGTACAATTCATCAACATCTGTATTTACCATCATCGATTCCTTAGGTTTAGAAAATAGATTAATGTGTTCATTTGCATACCACAGGCTGACCGCTATGGCAGCTTCCACGGCAACAAGGGATATATCTCCTTTATCTTCGTTGAAGTAGTGCAACAAAGCGGCGATTCTTGCCATATTTTCAGCAACCTTGGATGCGTAATCTTTAAATTCTGAAAGATTGCCGATAATCCCCATTTCTGATTCAATTCGATTATAAAATTCAATCCATGCCAGTTCTGCTTCAGAAGAAAAATGCAAACAAATTCGTTCTCCCTGACTAATCATACCTTCATCAACGATCTCCATTAATCGTTTGTGGAACACCGGTAAATGTTCACTTGAAACAGTCGGGTTAGTTATTTTCCTCTGCCCTTGTGTTGAGTAGGGATGACTAATCAGGGTACGAGCAAAAAAACCTATCCCTTTTGCTATCTCACCTTTCTTCTCGATATACCCATCCATGACTATAGGCTGAACCATCAGAGATAGTGTCAGTCGAGCATCTTTTATTAATCTCTCTGGTTCATTTTTCCTTTCTACTGAGTAAGTTGATCCATCCCACATTTTATTAATGAGTGGTAGCTCATTTAACGTATAACCATTAAAAATACTCCCTGCCTCATCTGACATCATGCCAACTGATCTTTTATGCCCACAGAGATGCTCTTTTAGCGCCGCAGGTGTCACATCGTTAAATATCCACTTGTGCCTGACGGGTTGTACAGGACAACTGGCTTGCAGTATTTTCAAAGACTCACGTGTATCTGATGGGTCTTTACCACGGCGAATTTCTGATTTCAGCTTTGACATCAAGGCCTTTTCTTCAGCCGTGAAGATCTTTACGTTATTTTGCCAGTTAATGAACTCCTGCTTATATTGCTCAAAAAGTTGCTCTTCTCGTTGATACAGCGGCTTCATTAAAAGCTTACTAACTGTACTTTTCCTTTCCCCTGACTCCGCAATTGTCACGATAAACAGTGATACAGGGCTACGCAGATTATTCAGCCTGCAGACATCAATCTGGTTCTGACAAACCAGAGAAATCACACCAAGCATCTCTGCTGCAATTAGAGGAAGTGGAGCTTGAGTTTGTTGCTCTGCCTCATAAATTGCATGCCCGATTCTTGCTGGAAACAGATGTATAGGAAATGTTTGGTTCCCTGACATAAAACACCTCATGATCAATTAGTGTCGAAAATACCTTCGCTTAAGTTGCTATTCCGCTATTAATAGTGGAAATAGCAAGATGCATTTCCGACCATTAGATAAAAAACAAAAAAAATGATAAAAAAATTTCAGACTCTTAGCGTTCATTGATCCAACAGAGCAGGTCACTTAATAACCAACCACAGGATTTCAGACCAATTGACTTGCGTTGAGGAAACTTACCTGACCGTTCCAGTTTCCAGGCTGTTGACCGAGAAATGGACGTGATATACTGACGTTCCTTTTCCCGCACCAGGCGGTCACCTTTCTCTCCGTAATCTCGCAATATCTGTAGTCGTTTTTCTGCTGGTGGGGGGGTAAATGTTGTATTCATACTGCCTCCTTTGTTTCAGTGAGTGCAGCATGAATCAGTGCGAGTGTGGAGAAAAGCTGAGGAGCTCTTGCTAAGGCTTTATTAAGCTTTTAGCAAGAGGTATTTTTTACTTTGATTTCATTAGGTTAACAGCCATTTCCGTAGTAAATACAATATTCCATTTTTTAGGTGATGACCTGACAAAATCGTTTAATATTTGGGCTACTCTGGATGATGTTTTAGTAATGTCGTTGTCTTTACAATAAATCGTGATTAAACACGAAGCGATTTTTGAATGCTTAGGATTATTTTTGTAAGGCTTATCCCTTTTTCCTGATGTTTCTTCAAGGACTTGTTTTATGGTTGTTTGCTCAACATTAATTTCATTAGCTGAAAGAATTGTGCAAACATTGGAACAAGTCACATGACCATTGACACTAAACATTTCATTTATCAGCAGCACCATTGCGATTCTGTTATAAGGTGGATCATATTTTTCTATTTTATTTTCTTCATTAGAAGAAAACAGACTCCGTAATATTTGGCATCCTGAATTGGTAATGTAGAACCGCTCAAAAGAAACATAAATATCGTTATTAAAGTTCAGATAATCCTTGTCATCACGACCAAAAACTCTAACCTCTCCCGGGGTTTCACCCCACAATTCATTAGCATTTTTAAGATTATAATTATCCGTTACTAAATGAGTGGTACTCGTAGGTTGTAGTCGCCAAAAGCCACTTGCATATCCATTGTAAATATATTTATAAAATCTACTCCCACTAAAGTTTGGGTGCTCATTTATTTCTGACCGGTCACAAGGTATAAACTTCCTAACGGAAGATTGAGGTTCTTTTTCATTTTGGTAAAAATCCTCAACAGTCCTGATATTATAAGTATCATAGCGATATTCTTTTTTACTAGCATAACGAATTATTCGGCAGTATTCTGAACGAAGATTAACATAGAGGCTGATTTTATCATCCAGCCATGTAGATATAATATCCTCCAAGCTCACTTTAGATTTTTTCGAGAACTCGTCAGCACGAAAAAAAGCATCAGGGATATCGAACTCCTCAGGAATATTAAACAACTCAGAAGCATCAAAAAAATCGGAGTTACTTGTCATTTATCACCACCAATACATTGACCTTATAAATTACAAAGGATTGTATCAAGGTAAAGCGATGAGTTTAAAAGCTATTTAATGACAAGTAAGTATTTTCATCATCTCAAATCAAGAGATGTACAGCGCTACTCTATGAACGATGCAAGTATTCACCGTTGTCCCCCTATTGATAGCAGCCTTGCAGGCAGTTCCCATCCGAACTAGAATCATGGCAGCAAAACGAGGCTTTCACGATGACAAAAAAAACAGTACACAACCAGATCACTAAAACGCAAATCTACCGCGCCGTAGCCAGCTCCACCGCGATCGAAACTGGTGTTTCCGTCCATAAAATAGAGCAACAACTGAAACAAAATCAGGCACAAGCGAAAGCCGTGGGCCTCGCCCGTTAATCTGGCAAGATATCATTCACCAGTTGCATCATAGGGCTGTAGTTCCCTGATACGCCTGCCTGTATTGCCTTGAAGTAAAACTCCTTGTGCTCATCCCACAGGCTGTAGTCAAGTAAGCCCTTCCCCGCCAGAACCGACAGCACATCACAAAGTAGTCGCGACAGACGCCCGTTACCTTCTCTGAATGGGTGGATCAAAATAAACTCCACATGGCATTCAGCCAGATAAGTGACCAGCTCCGAACGAGCCAGAGATTTAAGCTCGCCAGACCGAGCGAGAAACTGCTTCTCGAAACCATCAAGAAGCAGAGGAATCCTGTCGGCAGCAGCAAACTGGAAGCCATCCTTAGTTAGGTTGGCATTACGCAGCCTCCCCGCCCAGTCGTACACATTCCCCAGCCATTGACGATGCCACCTACTGATGTGCTCAAAAGCCAGCGCCTCAGGCGGCTGGCTCTCAATAAATAGCTGTTCATACAGCATCAGCAGCAGGCCAGACTCCAGCGCATCCATTTCCTGCTCATCAATAATCCCCAGCTTATTGGCAAGTACCAGGTCACCAGAACCAGGCTGATAGCGCTCTTCTGCAGAATTAAGCTCATATTTTGACAAGCTATTACCTCCGCCCAAACAAGTTCACAACGTTGTTTTCCTGCTGCCGCTGATAGTTGTTAACCCGATCTTCCCAGATCTCAAGCGCCCTGCGCTTTTCAGTCAGGTAATCATAACGGTCATAGTGTTTCGAGCTAACGTCGTTCAAAGCGTGGTTCTGGATACGATCGCGGATCTCTTTACTGATCCCCGCCTCCCCCATCAGCGTTTTACAGGTGCGACGTAAATCTCGCGCCGTGAAAACTTTAAACTCAGGATTAAAAGCCCGGAAATACATGATGGAACGCGCCAGACTATCGGTACGCACCGGTCGTTCGCCGTTGGTCGAGAGCGGGAAGATATAGGGACTGTTACTTTCCTTAGTCAGTTCTTTCACTGAGGCTAATTCACTTAATGCCGATTCAGTCAGCGGGATCAGGTGCTCCCGTTTGTTTTTCGATACATCGGCAATGACCAGGAGCGTCTTTTGCTGCCAATCAATCGCGCTCCACTGACTGGCAATCATTTCAAACGGACGCTGCCCACCAGCATAAACACAGAAGCGAATCAGATGCTGCATCAGTGGCCCAACGTTAGTTGCCTGAGCGAACTGCTCCATGACAAAACGTAGCTCTTCCAGCGTTAACCATGTATCACCCACTTTTTCCGCCGAAGACTGTTTTGGTATGGCCGATACCGGATTTACTTCAAGACCGAACGTAATACCCACGCTGGTATTCATCGGATCGTTATCGGCTTTTAAGCCGTAGTTAAATGCTGCCATCAGATACGAGCGAATCCGGTTAGCATGCACCACCGCATCACGCTGGATAATGCCCGAGAGGATGGTTTTGATCTGCAAAGGTGTTACATCCTTCGCTTTGGTTTCTCGAGGGATAACCGTGTAGCACTCTTTTTCAAGACGCTTCAGGACATCGGCCCAGGTCCGCTTGTTGTCGAGCTTCATCTTGTTAACGTAGCCATGCACCAGTTCTTCAAACGATCCTTGAGAACGATGGATCTGCATGATGTGCTGTTCGGCCAGGCGCTGTTGCTCAAGCTCTTGCTGGGGCTCTTTTCCTTCAACAAGCCAGGCACCATACTTTTTCGCCAGCTCATTGGCCGTCACCAATTTCATCTCAGGCCAGATGCCCAACTGGATGAACTTCTCTTTCTTCCCTTTCTCAACGTAATAACGAAAATAAAAAACTTTGCTGCCTGAAGGCTGAACTTTAACGCCAAGCCTGCCAGTACCACGTTGAGCGCTGTTACTCCACACGTAGTACGCCGTGCTTTTTGTCTTCAATCCACGTATAGCAGTCTCGGTAAGATTAGCGGCCATGAGTTTACCTTTCTAAGGATAAGCGTTACCTGACCCGATGCCCATTTCGGGTCAGGTAACGGGTCAGGTAAGGATAGTACAATGAGGAAATGAGAGAACCAATCAGAAACAAAAATAACTTCATAACTAATTGATTATAGACAATTAAAAATACGAATAGAGACAATGACGAACAATTAAAAACATGCCAATTTTATGACTCATAATCGCTTGGTCGTTGGTTCAAACCCAACAGGGGCCACCAAATTTCAAGGACTTGCGAGAAATCGCAGGTCCTTTTTGTTATTGGAAATATATGCAATTGTTGGCAAAGCCAATAATTGGATGGCTCTGAATGCGTAGCGGGGGATGGCGTGGGAATAAGGATATATCATGCGATACGCCAGCCCATATCGCTGGCATTCCATTTGGACGCCGCCATCCCGAGATGGAAACGTCCGTTAGAGTTTGATTCGATAGTCAGCTCACACTAGCTCTTTGAGCTGCTCCTGCATATAGGTTGAAAAATACTCTGGGTTCTTGATAAGGATGCGGTTACCGGAGGCAACTTTTTCTGCCCATCCGGCCACTTTTTTCGTGAACTCGGGATTCCATCCCTCCTGCTCACCCCGTGCCATCACAACTTCCGGACTCGCTGGCACACCTAAGTCATGCAAATACTTTAAGATTCCCTTAGCGGTGCTTTCATCCATTGAATGGGGTACTGACGCCGAAGTGTTCATACCACCAATAAAATCCAATGCTTTCTCAATTGCTGTTGGCATGCTCTTATCCTTAAAATTAACCACGTGAGAGACACATTTATACTATGTACCCAACTCCGCCGGGATATCAAAGAGAACATCGCCTTTATTTGACTTACCCCGCAGCTAAACGCTTGCGCGGCTGTTTTCTGCGCTATTTTTTTGCATCTCCGGCTAAAACCAGTCCGGTTGCCACCGCATTACGCGGCCCTTCGGTACCTCGAATATTGCCCTGCCCGGCGACAACTCCGTAATGCGCCAGCGCATCGGTGATCATCTGCGGGATTTCGAAATCCAGAGAAGAACCGCCTACCAGCACCACAAAAGTCATATCGCGAATAGATCCACCGGGTGACACCAGGCGTAACGCGCGCAGGCAGTTGGTCACAAAAACCTTCTCTTTGGCCTGTCGGCGCACCAGACGTATTTTTTCCAGCGAGGTCTGGTTATCTACCGGGATCAGCTCGCCCTCTTTCAAATACACAACTTTGGCAAACACCGACGGGCTGAGCGGTTCGCGGAAAAACTCTACCGCGCCGTTCTCATGGCGAATGCTGAACAGGCTCTCCACTTTTGCCAGCGGGTATTTTTTAATTTCCTCCGCCAGAAATGCATCGCTTAAGCCCAGCTCTGTTTGAATCAACAGGCTGACCATATTCCCCGCCCCGGCCAGATGTACCGCTTTCACTATGCCATCGCTATTGATGACGGCTGCATCGGTAGATCCTGCGCCTAAATCGAGGATTGCCAGCGGCGCAGCGCATCCAGGTGTTGTTAACGCCCCCGCTACAGCCATGTTAGCCTCCACGCCACCAACTTCAACCGACGTGTTTAACCGGGCGCTCAGCTCACTGGCGATGGCCTGCATCTGTAAGCGATCGGCTTTCACCATCGCCGCAATGCCCACGGCGTTCTCCATTGAACACTCTCCGGCTATGCCGCCCTGCACCTTACGCGGAATAAATGTATCGACCGCCAACAGATCCTGAATATGCACCGTGTTCATGTCATGACCGGTCAGCGAGGCCATCACCTTTCGCACCCGCTCCAGCATGCCGCCTGCGTGCGTACCAGCTTCCCCAGCAATATCGCGCACGGGCGCGCAGGCGCTCATCGCCTGCATAATGGCCTGCGCGCCTTGCGCTACGTCGGCTTCACCGCCACGCTTTTCACCACGGATAAAGATCTTACCCGCCGGGATCACTCTTGATTGCACATCGCCCTGCGGGGTTTTCAGCACCACGGCGGAACGGTTGCCAATCAGCGCTCTGGCGATGGGGACGATAGTTTGCGTTTCCTCGGGCGTCAGGGCAAAGAAGGTCGCAATGCCGTAAGGGTTCGACAGCACCCGTACCACCTGTCCCGGGGCCGCCACTTCCACCGCAGCCAGCACACCTTCCGGCACCTTCTCCAGCAGGGTGACTTCATCAACCACCGGCATTGGCCGATGCAGGCGATTATTCACCAGCACCCCATCATCTTTTTTCAGGATGGCCGCCACCACATTGACGCCGCGATCCAGCGCTTCATTGATAAACCAAACCGCCTCAAGGAAATCCATCTCCTCACCTACCAACGGGATCCAGCCTTGGGCAAATCGATCCTCGCTCAACGCCGCCAACTTCTCCACGGCGATGGTGGTTCCCATGCCCACGCCAACGCCACCGGGCGTTTGCGGGTTATGGCCAATCATCGTCGATTCGGTAATGATGGTTTCAGTGATGGTTTCCATCGCCACATCGCCAATCACCGGTGCGGCCTCGTTGATGCAAATTTTTGCTACGTCCTGCAGCGACCACGGCGTGTTATTCAGCGCCTGCTGCAGGGACGCGACTACCCCGGCGATATTATCCCGCGTGCCTTTCATACCGGTCGTGGCGACAATCCCGCTGCCGATAAACCGGCCATCCTGCGCCAACGCCACTTCGGTGGTGGCGTTGCCGATATCGATCCCTGCAATTAACGGCATGCTGCCTCCGTCACTGGCTGCCTTTACGCAGCTTATTTCTCTGCTGGTATACCTCTGCCGATTCGCGGACAAAGCCGGCGTTCACCGTGGCATGCCATGTGTGTTCCAGTTCATCGGCAATGGCCTGCAACTCGGCGAACGAAGAACGAAACGGTCGCAGCGCGTTGTAGATCTCCAGAATGCGGGCATCCGGAATCGCAATCAGCTCTGCCGCACGACGAAAATTGCGCGCCACGGCATGACGCTGCATCTGCTCAGCAATCTGCGCCTGGTACTCCAGCGTTTGCTGAGAAATACGCACATCCTGCGGTCCTACGCGGCCCGCCAGCACATTCTCAAGAGTAATGTCGGTTAGCGGCTTGCCGGTAGGCGTCTGGATTTTCTCCGGGCAGCGGGTCGCTAATGGGTAATCCTGCGCAGTCATGATGTTGTCGTTCATGGTCATTCCCTTACCAGTGCAATGTGCAACGTGACAGGCGCAGCATCCTGCACCACGTGTTTGGTTTCTTTGATATGAAACAGCGCGGCCTTGGCCATAAATTTAGGGCGCACCATCTGGTCATTGACCACTGGCACCGGCGAAGGCGACTCTTTGCGTGCATATCGCGCGGCGTTTTTACCAATCTGACGATAGGTTTCCAGCGTCAGCAGCGGAGCTTGAGAAAACAGCTCGAGGTTGCTTAACGGCAGCAGATCGCGCTGATGAATCACCGTGGTTCCTTTCGACTGGATGCCAATCCCGATGCCTGAGCCGCTGAGGTTTGCCGCATCCCATGCCATAAAAGAAACATCCGAGGTGCGCAGGATCCTTACTACCCGCGCATGTAATCCCTCTTCTTCGATGCCAGCAACCAGCTCTTTCAGAATCGCGTTGTGAGGCATATCAATCAGGGTTTTATGCTGGTACTTGCCAAAGGCCGGGCCGACGCCAATCACCACTTCATCCACGCGTTCATCCGCGTTAGCCGCCTCGCCTTCGCTCACTTGTAAGGTGAAAACCGGCTTACGTTCAGTTGTGCATTCCACAGTGTTCCGCCTTATTCGATCGAGCCGGGCTGAACCACGCCCGCAATATTTTTAATTTCCGCCCAGCGTTCGGCACTGATGCGATAGCCGGTACCCGGTCCCTGATAATCATTGATGTCGTTGACGGCGCTGACGACGTCGAACTGGCGATCCAGAATGGCCGACGTTTGCAGGTAATCACCAGTAACACGCTGTCTCAGCATATTGAGGATATTGCTGGCGATATCTTCAAAACCGCTGCAACTCAACGCGCCGACGATATCCAGCCCGGTGATATTACGCTTCATCATCTCTTCCACGGCCGCCAGATCCTCCACTACATTGCGCGCAGGCATATCTTTGCTGCCGTGAGCATAAGTAGCGGCTTCCACTTCTTCATCGCTAATCAGCGGCAAGCCCAGTTCGCGGAACACCGCCTGAATGGCGCGTGCAGCCTTATTGCGTATAGCGATGGTTTCTTCTTCAGTCACCGGACGCAGACCGCCGTCAACCATCAGATCGCGTTGCAGGATGTTGTAATCATCGAAGTCTTCAGCGTCGAAGTTCGACCCGGCAAACATGTTGTCGTAGTTGGGTACCGCGCTGTAACCGGAGAAAATAAAATCGGTACCCGGCAGCATCTGCATCAGGGTGCGGGCTGTACGGCGAATATCGGAGTGAGAAAAGGTCTGGTCATTGGCGGAGGCCACTTCAAGGTCGAGCATTGAGGCAATCAGGTTTTCCGCCAGCACCGCGCGGATCCCCGAAGGCACAGCGCCGGTCATGCCGATACAGCTGACCGCACCGTTTTGCAGCCCCTGTACGCCCGCGCCTTTAGTGATAAAAATGCAGCGCGACTCCAGATATAGCATCGATTTACTTTCGGAATAGCCCATCAGCGCTTCCGAGCCAGTGCCGGAGGTGTAGCGCATCTTCAGGCCACGCGAAGCATAAGCCGAGGCGAGAAACGCTTTGGACCACGGCGTGTCATCACCGTCGGTAAACACCGATTCTGTGCCATACACCGACACCGTTTCGGCATAACTGGTTAGCCCACGCATGCCCAGCTCCAGCTCCGTGGCCTCTTCAACAGAACATTGCGTCAGCACACCGGGACGACCGCATTGGGAACCCACCAGCAGCGCCAGGGCGTTAAACGGCGCGTAGCGGGCGATCCCGACCGTCGTTTCTTGCTCGGAAAAGCCGCGGATCCCCGCTTCAGCAGCGTCGGCGGCAATCTGTACCGGGTTATCTTTCAGGTTGGTCACGTGGCACTGGTTGGAGGGCGTGCGTCTGGCACGCATTTTTTGCAGCGCCATCATCATCTCCACCACGTTCATTTGCGCCATCACTTCCACCGCTTTCGCCGGGGTGATGGCAGTGGTAATGGCAATAATCTCTTCCCGACTGACGTGGATATCCACCAGCATTCTGGCGACCTCCAGCGCGTCGAGCTGCATGGCGTGCTCGGCCTCAGCCACGTTAATGGCGTAGTCGGCAATGAAACGGTCGATCATGTCGAACTCGGCGCGGCTCTTACCGTCCAGCTCAACAATACGACCATTTTCCACCTTCACCGACGACGCTGGATCGTAGGGGCTTTCCATGGCGATCAGCCCCTCTTCAGGCCATTCGCCAATCAGCCCATCCTGATTTACAGGCCGCTTCGCAAGTACTTCGAATCGTTTTGATCTTCTCATGATTTATTGACTCAAAAGATAAAAAATAGGGACGCCGGGCCGCATTGCCGGGGACACAACACCCGTCATTCGCCTTTCATCAGCAATGGTCGAACTCTAAATGAGCAGAACAATAAAAAAATAAAATTAATTTCGTTCCAATTTGGTACCTAATAAAAACGCATCGTTTCATATTGAAACGCAATTCAGGAATATCCATCGTGAATTGTGACGAGGTTAAATGATCATTATCAATAAACGCAAAACCGGGAAGGTGATTTTAATATCTTTGAAATTTTCGCCCTATTGACTTAATAACGTGCGGCGAGAAAATAAGGTAAAGCCAATGATAAAAATAGCTGTTGCGCGATATGTTTCGTGACCTCAGCCCTACAACATTTTCAGGAGAAACTGTGAATAAGAGCCAACAAATTGCCACCATTACGCTGGCGGCTGCAAAAAAAATGGCACAGGCCGTTGAGGCTAAAGCGCTTGAGATCAGCGTTCCGATGGTCTTTTCCGTGGTGGATCGCGGTGGGAATACGCTGCTAATGCAACGCATGGACGATGCGTTTGTCACCAGCTGTGATATCTCTCTTAATAAAGCGTATACCGCCTGCTGCCTGCGCCAGGGTACCCATGAAATTACCGATGCGGTACAACCTGGTGCTTCGCTATATGGTTTGCAGCTTACCAACCAACAGCGCATTGTTATTTTCGGCGGCGGTTTACCCGTTATATTAAACGGTGAATTAATTGGTGCCGTTGGCGTTAGTGGCGGCACCGTTGAACAAGACAGATTATTAGCAGAAACCGCACTGAATTGTTTCTCTGAATTATAATTTAAATCTAAGAAGGTATATTATGAGCTATCGTATGTTTGATTACCTGGTGCCAAATGTGAACTTCTTTGGCCCCAATGCTATTTCCGTTGTCGGCGAACGCTGCAAACTGTTAGGCGGTAAAAAAGCGCTGCTGGTTACTGATAAAGGTCTGCGGGCCATTAAAGACGGCGCGGTAGATAAAACCCTCGCCCATTTACGTGAAGCGGGCATTGACGTGGTGGTTTTTGATGGCGTTGAACCTAACCCCAAAGACACCAACGTGCGTGACGGTCTGGAAGTCTTTCGCAAAGAGCATTGCGATATCATCGTTACCGTCGGTGGCGGTAGCCCGCATGACTGCGGTAAAGGCATCGGTATCGCAGCAACTCACGAAGGCGATCTCTACAGCTATGCCGGGATTGAAACCCTGACCAACCCGCTGCCGCCGATCGTTGCGGTAAATACCACTGCCGGTACCGCCAGCGAAGTCACCCGCCACTGCGTGCTGACCAATACAAAAACCAAAGTGAAGTTTGTGATTGTCAGTTGGCGCAACCTGCCGTCGGTCTCCATTAACGATCCGCTGCTGATGCTCGGCAAACCCGCCCCGCTGACCGCCGCGACGGGTATGGACGCCCTGACCCACGCCGTAGAAGCCTATATTTCCAAAGATGCCAACCCGGTCACCGACGCTGCCGCTATTCAGGCTATTCGCCTGATCGCACGCAACTTGCGTCAGGCCGTAGCGCTGGGCAGCAACCTGAAAGCTCGCGAGAATATGGCCTACGCCTCCCTGCTGGCAGGTATGGCTTTCAACAACGCCAACCTCGGCTACGTTCACGCGATGGCGCATCAACTTGGCGGTCTGTACGACATGCCGCACGGCGTGGCGAATGCCGTACTGCTGCCGCACGTGGCGCGCTATAACCTGATCGCTAACCCGGAAAAATTTGCTGACATTGCAGAGTTTATGGGCGAAAACACTGACGGACTTTCCACCATGGATGCCGCAGAACTGGCCATTCACGCCATTGCTCGTCTCTCTGCTGACATCGGCATTCCGCAGCATCTGCGCGATCTGGGTGTCAAAGAAGCCGATTTCCCGTACATGGCGGAAATGGCGCTGAAGGACGGCAACGCCTTCTCTAACCCGCGCAAAGGGAACGAGAAAGAAATTGCCGAGATCTTCCGTCAGGCATTCTGATAGTACAGGGGGCGCAATGTCACTTTCATCACCGGGCGTACATCTGTTTTATCACTCGCGCTGGCAGGATACTCGCGTGCTTGATGAGCTGTGCTGGGGACTGGAAGAGCAAGGCGTCCCTTGTCGGGCAATCTGTTGCAACGAGCATGACTGCGCACTGGCATTGAGCAAACTTGCGGCCAAAAGCTCAACGCTACGTGTCGGTCTGGGTCTTAACGCCACGGGTGATATTGCTTTAACCCACGCCCAGTTGCCCGAGGATCGGGCGCTGATCCGTGGTCATATCCGCGCCGGTGCAGCCCGGCTCCGCGTCCTCGGTGCTAATGCTGGTCAACTGGTCAAAGTGCTTCCCTTCAGCGAGATAAAATAAATGTACCGCATCTACACCCGAACCGGCGATAAAGGCACGACCGCACTGTTTGGCGGCAGCCGTATCGACAAAGACGACATCCGCGTTGAGGCCTATGGCACGGTGGATGAACTGATTTCCCAACTTGGCGTCTGCTATGCCAGCACGCGTCAGGCCGGGCTACGCCAGGATCTGCACGCCATACAGAAAATGCTGTTTGTTCTGGGTGCGGAACTCGCCAGCGATGAGAAAGGACTCGCTCGCTTACAACAGCGTATTGGTGAAGAGGATACTCAGGCGCTAGAGCAGCTTATTGACCGTAATATGGCGCAAAGCGGCCCGCTCAAAGAGTTTGTTATTCCGGGGAAAAATCTCGCATCGGCACAGCTACACGTTGCGCGAACCCTGACGCGCCGACTGGAGCGGGTCCTCATCGCGATGAGCAGATCGCTAACGTTACGCGATGAACCCAGGCGTTATATCAACCGACTGTCAGACGCGCTGTTCTCGATGGCGAGAATTGAAGAAACTAGTCCAGATGCTTGCGCTTAAACTGGCTGGCATCAATGTCGTACTGCTTCATCTTGCGCCACAAGGTAGTGCGGCCGATATTCAACAGTTGCGACATCTCCTGCACGCGCCCGCTGGTGACGCGGGCAGCATGGATAATCGCCTCTTTTTCAATAGCGGTAAACGTCAGACTAGCAGGCAGCAGTGAAGACGCCGTCTCCAGACCCGGACGTTCGGCAAACAAATAATCCGGTAGATTGCTCAGCCGAATATGGCCGTTATCACTGCTGATGGCGATGTTTTCGATAATGCTGTTCAGCTCAAAGTCATTGCCCGGCCACGAATAGGCCACCAGTTGCGCCAGCGCGTCGTCGTCGATCTTCAAACTGTATGAAAAGCGTTTTTTCAGGCTATTCAGCCGCGTAAAAATCAGCGAGGGAATACTACTGCGCCGCGCCCGCAGCGGTGGGATCACTATCTCAAAAGAGTGCAGCGCATAATACAGCTGACGGCTAAAGCGGTTTTGCTCCACCAGATTGGCGAGATCAACCGTGGTGGTGGCGATCACTTTGACATCCACCGGAATCAGCCGACGGGCATCCAGGCGGGTTAATACCCCCTGTTTGATCACCTGTAACAACGCGGATTGCAGCTCCGGCGCCAGATATTCAATTTTTTCCAGAAACAGCGTGCCGCCGTTCGCCAGTTCAAGACGGCTCAACCGGCCATTTTCATCGTCGGTGGGCGCACTGCCCATAAAATCCTGCCCCAGTACGCTGTTGGCATACAGCTGACAGTTCACGGCGATATACGGCCCGCTGGCGCGCTCGCTTTCATTGTGGATGGCCTGACTCAGCAGCTCTTTACCAACCCCCTCTTCCCCGCACAGCAGGATCGGGAAACTCCCCCTCGCTGCCTGGCGTCCAAAATGGATCAAGCGGCGGGTTTCCGGATCGTCAGTCGACATCTGCTCAAAGGTGTGGCTCACCTTGCCGAGCTGGCTGGTCATCAGCTGGCGCATTTGTTCCACCGGATGCAGTAGCAGAATAAAGCTGTTGCCCTGCTCCTCAACAATCGGCTTCAGGGTAATGACGGCATCAACAAACTGATGCTGGCTTTCAAAGGTAACTTCGACGTGATTCAGACCGCGGGCATGTTTGATCGCCCGGCGCAGCAGCATGGGGAGATTAAGCAGATCGTGAATGTTTTTCCCCTGACTGGCCTGCGCATCGAGATGCAAAAGCAGCGCCGCTCGTGCATTGAGGAACTGCAATACGCCCTGTTCGTTCCAGGCCATCACACCATCATCCATACTCTCCAGCAGCCCGTACATCTGGTTCAGATGGCGGTTGGATTCAGCCAGCAGGCTGTCGGTCAGCAAAGAGTTGCCGACTTCTCTGGCAATCGCCAGCGTCAGGGATAAATCAGAAACGCACTCATGCTCCACCAGACAACACAGCGAAATGGAGCCGAACAGTCGACCATGGTTATCGAAGACCGGCGTCGAGCAGAACGACCACGGATGCAGCGCCTGTTTAAAATGCTGATCGCCAGAGGTTTTTGTCGGCTGACCCGGCATCGTCGCCAGCGACAGGGCACAACTGCCAATGATGCTTTCCGCACAGTAGCTGCCGTCACGAAACCCAAGCTCCGCCAGCTGTTCTACCGTCTGCGGATCGCCGCAACGACTGAGAATACAGGCTGATTCATCCAGAATCAGCAGCGCACACGGGCGTCCGTCCATAAACTCCCAGGCATCTTCCAGCGCAGCCTGAGCAATCGTCAGCAACGCCGTCTTGCGACGACAAATCGACTCAAAGGTCAGTCCCTGCGCCTGATGCGGCGCCTGCCAGGTTTCCCGCTGCATAAACTTGCTGCAACGATGCCATGACTGGGCAATGACTGAAGAGACTTCCTTCCCGATGCTATGCGTGTGCGCCGTCATATCCCTTTCCGCTGTTTAACCATAGACAACCCCTCCGGCAGAAACTGTCAGAGGGGGAGAAGATGCCGGATAAAAACCTACCGACGACTGATTAACGCGCCAGCCACTGCTGTCCCAGCAGATCTGCCGTCAAGATAGCGGCATGTACGCTTTCAGGCGTTACCGGGAACGGCATATTGTGGATGGTTTCACCTTCTGCGCAGGTCGCTTTCGCCACGGCCATGATCTTGCCGTCAACGTCTTCTTTCACGCCCATTTCCGCTAACGTTACCGGCAGGCCTACTTTCTGACAGAAATTCAGCACGGTTTCGATCTCTTCCATCGGGCTGTTTTGCAGCACCAGTTGCGCCAGCGTACCAAAGGCGACTTTTTCACCGTGGTACAAATGGTGGCACTCTTCCAGAATCGTAAAGCCGTTGTGGATCGCATGCGCCCCTGCAAGACCGCTGCTTTCAAAGCCGATGCCGCTGAGGTAAGTGTTAGCTTCGACAATACGCTCCAGCGCATCGGTTACCACGCCAGCCTGCGCAGCAAAGCGTGCCTTCTCGCCTTCCGCCAGCAGGGTATCATAGCACAGGCGCGCCAGGCTCAGCGCCGCCACGGTGGACTGTCCGCCCGCCATGCTGGTCGCTCTGGCGTCATAACAGGCTTTCGCTTCAAACCAGGTCGAGAGTGCATCGCCCATCCCGGCCACCAGCAGACGTACCGGCGCTTTGGCAATGATCGCAGTGTCCATCACCACCATATCCGGGTTTTTCGGGTAGATCAGATACTCTTCAAACTCACCGGCTTCGGTATAGATAACGGACAGCGCGCTGGTTGGCGCATCGGTAGACGCGATAGTCGGGATCACCACCACCGGCAGCTTCTGGTAGTAACCAATCGCTTTGGCGGTATCCAGCGTTTTCCCGCCGCCAATACCAACCACGCCGCGACAACCGTGCTGTTTCAGAATGGCAATCAGTCGATTAATTTCAACATGGCTACATTCACCGTTAAAGCGTTCCGCATGGCAGCTAATGTCGTGGCTGTGCAGGCCGTTGAGTACTTTCTCTCCCGCCAGCTTCATCACGAAGTCATCCGCAATCACAAAAAAGCTGTCCGCCAGATTTTTAGCGTATTGACCAAACAAGGTGGAAGCGTCAGGACCCTGGAGATATTTGGCTGGGGATTGAATAACTTTTAGCATTCCTTTCATCCTCAAATAAGTACATGTTTTTACATGGTGAGCCCTGGCGTTAACCTGTTTGGCCTGATGCAGACGGCGAAAACGGGAGGTACCGGAGCGATGCAATAACTGTATGGCGAGGCGTGCACAAAAAAATCTTTCGTCTTTTTGTTCTGATATGAAACAGATAAAAACGGAGTACGTTCCATATTGGAACGCTTATCCACAAAAATGATAAGGTTTGCGATCCCGATCCGCTCATTTGCCACCAAATCTCCGGCACAGACGAATCTCACTTTCTTTTTACCTACTCACTTGCCAAAAAACCGGCAAAAAAAAAAGCTGACAGTGCCATATCAGCTGCATTCATCGCGAGAGAAAAAAGTCGAGCGAGCTCGCATTGTGATCGTTCCTCATTCTTTTTGGTTTCATTACGGAACAAAAAACAATGACAACGTTCCGTAATGAAACTCATTTTAACGTTGTTTTTTTCCGCGCTGACTTCGCCAGAATCTCTCTATCGCCTCCGTACCATGACCATGCTTCCGGGGGTTTGTCTTACACTCAACCTCAAGGAGCCGTTATGTCTCAATTCTTTTTTAATCAACGCACCCATCTCGTGAGCGACGTCATCGACGGTACGATTATCGCCAGCCCGTGGAATAACCTGGCGCGTCTGGAAAGCGATCCGGCCATTCGCATCGTGGTCCGTCGTGACCTCAACAAAAATAACGTGGCGGTAATTTCCGGCGGCGGTTCAGGGCACGAACCCGCGCACGTTGGGTTTATCGGTAAAGGTATGCTAACCGCTGCGGTTTGCGGCGACGTTTTCGCCTCCCCGAGCGTGGATGCGGTACTGACCGCCATCCAGGCGGTAACCGGTGAGGCGGGCTGTTTATTGATCGTGAAAAATTACACCGGTGACCGTCTTAATTTCGGTCTCGCCGCCGAGAAAGCCCGTCGCCTTGGTTACAACGTTGAAATGCTGATTGTTGGCGACGACATCTCCCTGCCTGATAACAAACACCCACGCGGCATTGCGGGAACCATCCTGGTGCATAAAATCGCAGGCTATTTTGCCGAACGCGGCTACAACCTCGCCACCGTCCTGCGTGAAGCGCAGTACGCGGCCAATAACACCTTCAGCCTGGGCGTTGCGCTTTCCAGCTGTCATCTGCCGCAAGAAGCCGACGCCGCCCCGCGTCATCATCTGGGCCACGCGGAACTGGGCATGGGCATTCACGGCGAACCAGGCGCATCGGTTATCGACACCCAGAACAGTGCGCAGGTGGTGAACCTGATGGTGGATAAACTGATGGCAGCCCTGCCTGAAACCGGCCGTCTGGCGGTGATGATTAACAATCTTGGCGGCGTTTCCGTTGCCGAAATGGCCATCATTACCCGCGAACTGGCCAGCAGCCCGCTGCACCCGCGTATCGACTGGCTGATTGGCCCGGCCTCACTGGTCACCGCGCTGGATATGAAAGGCTTTTCACTGACGGCCATCGTGCTGGAAGAGAGCATCGAAAAAGCGTTACTCACCGAGGTGGAAACCAGCAACTGGCCGACGCCGGTCCCGCCGCGTGAAATCAGTTGTGTACCGTCATCTCAGCGTAGCGCACGCGTGGAATTCCAGCCTTCGGCGAACGCCATGGTGGCCGGGATTGTGGAACTTGTCACCACAACCCTTTCCGATCTGGAGACTCATCTTAATGCGCTGGACGCCAAAGTCGGCGATGGCGATACCGGTTCGACCTTTTCCGCTGGCGCGCGTGAAATTGCCAGTCTGTTGCATCGCCAGCAGTTGCCGCTGGATAACCTTGCCACGCTGTTCGCGCTGATTGGCGAACGTCTGACCGTAGTGATGGGTGGTTCCAGCGGTGTGCTGATGTCTATTTTCTTTACCGCTGCGGGGCAGAAACTGGAACAGGGAGCTAGCGTTGCCGAATCCCTGAATACGGGACTGGCGCAGATGAAGTTCTACGGCGGCGCAGACGAAGGCGATCGCACCATGATAGATGCGCTGCAACCGGCCCTGGCTTCGCTGCTCACGCAGCCGCAAAATCTGCAGGCCGCATTCGACGCCGCGCAAGCGGGAGCCGAACGAACCTGTTTGTCGAGCAAAGCCAATGCCGGTCGCGCATCGTATCTCAGCAGCGAAAGCCTGCTCGGAAATATGGACCCCGGCGCGCACGCCGTAGCGATGGTGTTTAAAGCGCTGGCAGAGAGTGAGTTGGGATAAGCCATAAGTGCCTGATGCGCTGCGCTTATCAGGCCTACGAGTGCAAAGCTTTGTAGGCCGGATAAGGCAACGCCGACATCCGGCGGACGTTAACGATAAACGCGGATCCCACCCTCTACGCCGCGGCTAAACAGCACCTGCCAAAGCTCAATATCTCTGGCGCGGAAAGCCCCTGCGCACGCGCATAAGTAGTAATTAAACATTCTTTTGAAGGTGGCGGAATAACGTGATGACAGCTCCGGCCATGCCTGATTAAAGCGCTCATGCCAGGCCATCAGCGTTTTATCGTAATCGCTGCCGAAGTTATGCCAGTCTTCCATCACAAACCGTGATTCGCTGGCCTCGGCAATATGGGAAATCGCCGGTAAGCAGCCATTTGGGAAAATGTATTTATTGATCCACGGATCGACGCTCATCCCTTTTTTATTGCTACCAATGGTATGCAGCAGGAACAGTCCGTCTGGTTTTAAACAACGGTCGGCGATACTGAAATAGGTGTCGTAGTTTTTCGGCCCGACATGTTCAAACATCCCCACGGAGACAATGCGATCGTAGTGTTTATTAAGATCGCGATAATCCTGCAGCAGAATGTTAACGTCCAACCCTTCACAGCGCTGCTGCGCCATTTTCTGCTGCTCTTTGGAAATGGTAACGCCTTCTACTGCCACGCCATAATGACGCGCCGCATATTCCGCCAGCCCGCCCCAGCCACAACCGATATCGAGTAAACGCATACCCGGTTTAAGCTGCAGCTTCTCGCAGATCATTTTTAATTTGGCATTTTGCGCATCGTTTAATGTGGTTGCATCTTTCCAGTAACCGCAGGAATATTGCATATGCGGATCAAGCATCAGCGCAAAGAGATCGTTACCAATATCATAATGCTCTTTACCGACGATCCATGCACGGCTACGTGACTGCAAATTAAACAGGCGAGCGCTGGCAATGCGTAAAATATCTTTCAGATTGCCTGGCATCTGCTGGTCGAGTTTTGCTTTCAGGATTTTGCAGAACAGAATATCGAGCCGTTCGCAGTCCCACCAGCCTTCCATATAGCTTTCGCCAAGCCCTAATGAGCCTTGCTGCAATACTCGTTTAAAGAAACCGGTATGATGAAGTTGAATGTCCCAGGCGCGTGAGCCATTAATTCTGATATCCGCTTGTGAAAGCAGCTCTTTTCCCATTCGGGTCCAGTTATCATTTGTTTCATTGACGATGACAGCATCTGAACAAAGCGAGTTCATGGTATTTACCAAAAGTGGGCTAAAAATTATTACGCAAGATTATTATGGAAAAAAGAGTGTATGTATTATGATCCGCGGACAAGATCTATCGAGCAGCGGACACATCATCGGGAGCATTGACGATTCATTTATGGAAACTCTGGCGCAAAAACAGTGGAACTCCTTCCCGGATAACTCCATGACCGAACTGCCGCAGGATGTATTCTTTCGCTCTTATGTCCTGGAAGCCAACCACCATGTACCGCAGCATTCACACTCTTTTATGCAATTTCATTTCGCCCGCAAAGGCAGCATGCGCATTGATGTTGCCGGTAAGTGCTGGATAATCCCGGCGCATTATGGCATCTGGATCCCCAATAATACTGAGCATGCTGTTTGGGCATTGGATGATGTGTATTTAGAAAATCTGGATATTAAACCGGGCTTTCTTGAAGAGAGCATCAATGAATGCAAAGTTGTGGCTATCAGTGATTTCGCCAGAGAGTTTATTCATTACGCCACGAATTCAATTTCAGGTCATTATGATAGCCAGTCAAAAGAGGGCAAACTGGTTAGTGTACTGGTCGATATTATTCTGCAACTCCCGGAAGTCGCCTTTGTATTACCCTGGCCGCAGGATCGCGAATTAACCAAAGTATGCCGAACCATACAAGAATCCCCCGCCCTGGAGCATTCAGTTGAATACTGGGCGCATCATCTGGGTATGTCTGCCCGTACCTTTTCACGCCATTTCAAAAAAGAAACCGGATTGCCTTTCAGCGTCTGGAAGCAAAAAATGCGTATTCTGGAATCCGTATTAATGCTGAAAAAAAATAAAAGCGTGACCGCCGTGGCGCTCGACGTAGGATATTCAAGCACCGCGGCATTTAGCTATGCCTTCCGCCAGGCGTTTGGCGTTCCGCCATCTAATTATTAATCTGCCGCTTTACGCTGATGCCAGTAGGCTGCCGCACGTACCCGTTGAGGGTCAAACGCCTCGGTTTCAAAGCGAGCACTCAGGTTTTTTACCACCTTGCCTTCGCCAGTGATCCAGACGTAATAATCATCTGCGGGCACGGTTAGTCGCGATAAGCGTTCATTCACCGCCTGCGCGTCATGGCCGATAAACCACTCAATAGTAAACCCGTCGAGATGGGCAAGATAATCCTGGTACGCCGCATCCTGCACGCTGACCAGCGCCGTGACGTTTGGACGTGCTGCTAAACGGCTGAGCGACTCCAGGCGTCGGCGTAGCGCGGGCATTCCCGACTCATCGCACACATAAACCTGATACGCATAATCCTCTGGCACCACCAAAGAACCGCGCGGCCCGCCGATTGTCAGCTTGTCGCCCTCACGGGCATTCATCGCCCATGTACTCGCCACGCCGCCATCATGAATATAGAAATCCAGCGCCAGCTCATGGCGCGCTTCGTCATACAACGGCGTGTAGTCACGGGAAAGCGGACGCACACCGTCAGCCCAGACAATGCCTTCATCGGTGACGACAGGCGGCACAAAGTGGCTGCCCGGTTCAGGGAAAAAGACCTTGGTATGGTCGTCAAAGCCGTGTGAGCTAAAACCGTCCAGAGCGTCACCGCCCAGTACAATGCGCTGAAAGCCCGCGCTAATACGCTCTACGCGCAGGACGGTAAGTTCTCGAAAACGCAGTTCATTACGAACGCGCTGCGGGTAGCGTGAGGTGTTTTTTGTCATGTTTTCGCCTTCGTGAAAATAATAAGATATATCTAAATTAATTTTTAAATGATAATGATTGCTAATCAATAAGATTGCAAGCACTTTTTTGATATAGTCACCGTCTGATTAAACAGCTATCAAAAATCAATAAAAACACTTTACAATCAACACATTAAACAAAATACAATTTGTATACTTGCAAAATACCATTTTTTAGATATAAATTAGATATATCTAAATAACATCAGGAGACGATGATGCAAAACCATCATGAAGGTTGCTGCAAAAATACAGAGCACCAACGCGAAGGCTGCTGCAAGGGTGAAGGACATCACCACGAAGGCCGCCACAACGAGCACCATGCAGGTTGCTGCAAAGGTGAAGAACATCGCCATGAAGGCTGTAACAAAGATCACCACCACGAGCACGGCTGCGGGCACCGCCACGGTCGCGGCGGCGGTGGTCGTCGCCAACGCTTCTTCGGTCACGGAGAATTACGCCTGGTCATTCTGGATATCTTGACCCGCGACGCCAGCCACGGCTATGAGCTGATAAAAGCGATTGAAACCCTGACTCAGGGTAACTATACCCCGAGCCCGGGCGTTATCTATCCGACGCTGGATTTCTTGCAGGATCAGGCACTGATCACCGTCAGCGACGAGGAAGGTGGGCGTAAACAGATTGCGATCACGACTCAGGGCCAGCAATGGCTGGATGAAAACCGTGAGCATCTGGGCCATATCCACGAACGGATCAAAGCACGCTGCGTGGGTTTTGAATTACGCAAAAATCCACAGATGAAACGCGCGCTGGAAAACTTCAAAGCCGTGTTGGATCTACGCGTTAATCATGGTGATACCAGCGATGCGCAGATCAAAAAAATCATCGGTATTATCGATCGCGCTGCACTGGATATTACTCAGCTGGATTAATCTGCACAGCAGGCGGAACCCGTTTGCCCGACGTTCCGCCTGTATTATTAGTATTAATGCAGCACCGTGACCGCATCTTCCAGACGACCCGCGCGATGTTTCACCATTGCGGAAATCTGCGCACTCTCTTCAACCAGTTCGGCGTTTTTCTGCGTAATATTGCTCAGCTCATTCACCGCGCGGGTCAGGCTGGAAAGACCATCTGACTGTTCCAGCGTTGAGTGGCTGATTTGGGCGATCAGCTGAGTGACGTTTTGCACCTGCGCCACAATATCGTCCATCGTGCGTCCTGCGGCGTGAACCTGGTCGGATCCGGACTGCACTTTGTCGGCGCTGGCATCAATCAGCTTGCGGATATCATTGGCCGCACTGGCGCTGCGGCTGGCAAGATGACGCACTTCTCCCGCCACCACGGCGAACCCTTTCCCCTGCTCGCCCGCCCGCGCGGCTTCAACAGCGGCGTTCAAAGCCAGAATGTTGGTCTGGAAGGCAATATCGTTAATCAGCGTGGTAATGGTGCCGATCCGCTGGGTGCTGTTGGCGATATCGTCCATGGTTTTGATGACGGTATCCATCGCCTCACCGCCGTGCGTTGCCGCGCTGCTGGCGGCAATAGAGAGCTTATCAGCCGCCGCGGCGGTCTCTGAGTTTTGTTTTACCGATGCCGCCATCTGATTCATGGTGGTCACCGTTTCCTGCACGTTCTCAACGGTCTGCTGCGTATGCTTATTTAAATCATCGCTACCTTTTGCCAGCGTTTCGCTGTCGCTGCGCACGCAACTCACTTGGCTGGAGACATCATGAATAAGCCAGCGACACATTAATCCCAGTTGGCCCACTGCTCGCAGCATCAGTCCCAGTTCATCGCTGCGGTTAAGATGCGACACGCTGTTCCGCTCACCGGTCGCCACTTTCAGCGCCTGACGGGTGACATTCTCAATAGGACGCACAATCTGCCATTCGAAAATAGCCGTTCCTAAAAGCATCACCAATGCACTCATCAACAGTAACGGCCATTCAGCACCCATTTGCTGCAATGCAACCGCTAGCAGGACAAACATGAATGCCATCACGCTGCGTACCCGCCAGCGAATCGGCATCGCCTGCAGTTTACCCAGCCAGCCTTTGCGTACCACCAACCCCTTATGGATACGCCGGTTGCAACGTCCTTCGTTCAGCGCTTTATATAAAGGCTCTACCGCTGCAATTTCCTCGTCAGTTGCCCGGGTACGAATCGACATATACCCGGTCACGCGTCCTTCCCGCACCATCGGCACCGCATTGGCCCTCACCCAGTAGTGATCGCCATTCTTACACCGGTTTTTCACAATCCCGCTCCATGGCTCGCCCTGCTTCAGGGTGTACCACATATCCGCAAACGCCGCTTTTGGCATGTCCGGATGACGAACCAGATTGTGCGGCTTTTCGAGCAACTCATTCAGTTGATAGCCGCTGACCTGAACGAAGGTGTCGTTCGCATGGGTGATATAGCTTTGCAAATCGGTGGTCGACATGAGGGTGATATCATCATCCAGCGGTGTATTTTGCTGACTAACGTAGGGATGAGAAGACATGATTGCGTCCTGTGCAGGTTATCTGGTTGTTAACTCTTTCGGCTTATGTTATTTCGGCGATAATTTTTTTATCTTTAGTTGTTAAATTTGATTTAGATCGCAATTTGCGATTAAACCTCAAAAACTGTACGCATTCTAATCCATTGATTTAAAATACTTTCATCCAGTAACTATTCAATATCACTTCTACCAGCGCACAGTCACAGTGCAAATATTGCCCATTTTTAGAGCAAATTTGCGTTTATTCGATCTGTTTTCAGGCTCCTGAGTTGGACAAAATGCCAGCGAATGTTAAATAATGGCATTAAATGTTGCGCAAATGAGATGTTTCCTGGTGTTTATCCCGATTTTTGCTAAGCGCGCCGGAATGGCGCAATCCCTGCAATACTTAAATCAGTATCATGTGATACGCGAGCTCCGGGAGCATATTTTGAACAGGTTACCTTCCAGCGCATCGGCCCTGGCCTGCAGCGCACACGCACTGAATCTCATCGAAAAGCGCACGCTTGATCATGAGGAAATGAAATCGTTAAACCGAGAGGTGATTGAGTACTTCAAGGAGCATGTCAATCCGGGGTTCTTAGAGTATCGAAAATCTGTAACTGCAGGCGGGGATTACGGAGCCGTAGAGTGGCAAGCGGGAAGCCTGAATACGCTTGTCGACACCCAGGGGCAGGAGTTCGTCGATTGCCTGGGTGGTTTTGGAATTTTCAACGTGGGGCACCGTAATCCAGTCGTGGTTTCCGCCGTACAGAATCAACTCGCGAAACAACCTCTGCACAGCCAGGAGTTACTTGACCCTCTGCGGGCCATGCTGGCAAAAACTCTCGCCGCACTGGCGCCCGGTAAACTGAAATACAGTTTTTTCTGTAACAGCGGGACCGAGTCGGTTGAAGCCGCCCTGAAGCTGGCGAAAGCGTATCAATCACCGCGCGGTAAATTTACGTTTATTGCCACCAGCGGCGCATTCCACGGTAAATCACTGGGCGCGCTGTCCGCCACGGCTAAATCTACCTTCCGCAAACCCTTTATGCCGCTGCTGCCGGGCTTCCGTCATGTGCCGTTTGGCGATGTTAACGCGATGCGCACCATGCTCAGCGAGTGTAAAAAGACCGGTGACGATGTCGCAGCTGTGATCCTCGAACCCATCCAGGGTGAAGGGGGGGTGATCCTGCCGCCGCAAGGCTATTTAACCGCTGTTCGTAAACTTTGCGATGAGTTCGGCGCACTGATGATCCTTGACGAAGTGCAGACCGGGATGGGGCGTACCGGCAAGATGTTCGCCTGTGAGCACGAAAATGTGCAGCCCGACATTATGTGTCTGGCCAAAGCGTTGGGCGGCGGCGTAATGCCCATTGGCGCAACCATTGCCACCGAAGAGGTGTTCTCCGTCCTGTTCGACAATCCTTTCCTGCATACCACCACGTTTGGCGGCAACCCGCTCGCTTGTGCGGCTGCGCTGGCCACCATTAACGTCCTGCTGGAGCAAAATTTACCGGCTCAGGCGGAGCAGAAAGGCGATATGTTGTTGGATGGTTTCCGTCAGCTTGCGCGGGAATACCCGGACCTGGTACATGATGTACGCGGCAAAGGCATGCTGATGGCGATTGAGTTTGTCGATAATGAAATCGGCTATAACTTTGCCAGTGAGATGTTCCGCCAGCGGGTACTGGTCGCCGGGACGCTGAACAATGCCAAGACGATCCGCATCGAACCGCCGCTAACGTTAACGATCGAGCAATGCGATCTGGTGTTGCGATCAACACGCAAAGCCCTGGCAGCATTACGGGTGAGCGTGGAGCAGATGTAACAGATGTCTGTCCGGCCTGCGTGAGCAAACGTAGGCCGGATAAGGCGTAGCCGCCATCCGGCATCAGCACAATTTAAACAATCCGCACGCCTGCAGGCATCACCCGTTCTGGCGTTAACAGCACGCTTTCGCTGCCATCGTCCGTCTCAGCGCACAGCAGCATACACTCCGATGTTTCACCGCGCATTTTGGCCTTTTGCAGATTGCACAGCACCACCACCGTTTTCCCCATCAGCTCCTCTTCGCTGTAATAAGGCACCAGGCTGGTCACGGTTTGCAGCGTTCGCTCTCCCACATCAACCTGTACGATATACAGCTTATCGGCATTGTCATGGCGCTTAACCTGTGCGATTTTTCCAACACGTATTTCCATGCGGGCAAAATCAGCAAATGCGACAGTATCCATTGTTTTCTCCTTTGGTAAAATTTTACTAAATACTAGCAAACTATTTTCCGGGCATTGTTCTCAAAAGCGGGGAAATGACGTATCCATCACACTCTGCAAGCCAAGTTTTACCCCGAGCATGTCAATTAAACGTGCTTTTTTTACTGAAAACAGATGAATAGATAAGCACTTCATTTACAATGCGCAGGTAACTCAGGGAAAAGGCAAACATGGCAACACTTAAAGACATCGCAATCGAAGCTGGCGTGTCCCTGGCGACAGTGTCCCGGGTTTTAAACGATGACCCCACGCTGAATGTAAAAGAAGAGACCAAGCATCGCATTCTGGAGATCGCGGAAAAGCTGGAGTACAAAACCAGCAGCGCCCGTAAGAACCAGACCAGCGCACTCGGCCCCCAGCATATTCTGGCGCTCTACAGCTATCAGCAGGATTTGGAAATCAACGATCCTTACTATCTCGCGATCCGCCATGGGATTGAAACCCAGTGCGAGAAGCTGGGGATTGAACTGACCAACTGCTATGAGCACAGTGGGTTGCCGGAGAGCAAAAACATTACCGGCATTCTTATTGTCGGCAAGCCTTCTCCTGCGCTGCGCGAGGCGGCAACAGCGCTTACCGACAACATCTGCTTTATCGATTTTCATGAACCCGGCAGTGAATATGACGCTGTCGATATCGATCTGGCCCGCATCAGTAAAGAGAGCATCGACTACTTCATCGCCCAGGGCGTGACCCGCATTGGCTTCATCGGCGGCGAAGATCAGCCTGGCAAGGCTGATATCCGCGAAGCCGCGTTTGTCGAATACGGTCGCCTGCAACAGGTCGTTTCAGAACAGGATATTTATCGCGGCGGCTTCTCCAGTTCATCAGGCTATGAACTGGCCAAAAAAATGCTGGCAAAAGCCGACTATCCCAGCGCCCTGTTTGTGGCTTCTGACTCGATTGCTATTGGCGTTCTGCGCGCCATTCACGAGCGTGGACTGAACATTCCGCAGGATATTTCGCTGATTAGCGTTAATGATATCCCGACGGCGCGCTTCACCTTTCCTCCGCTTTCCACCGTACGCATCCATTCAGAAATGATGGGCAGTCAGGGCGTCAACCTGCTGTTTGAGAAAGCCCGCGACGGACGTGCACTTCCCCTGCTGGTTTTTGTTCCCAGCAAGCTGAAACTGCGCGGCACCACCCGCTAAAATCCCCCGTTAATCCGTCCGGTTTCTGCTGAAGCCGGGCGCGCATTGTCATGCATTTTTTTCTGCGCCCGAATTATTTTCGTGATCCAGTTAAAGTAAATCACCTCACTCGCTATATTTTAGTAAAACTTTTACTAAAATCACCATCAATTACACTTACTCACCATTAAAATGAATGGTTCCGATTTTTCTCCACCGGGAGGCCTTATGAATCGCTGGGAAAACATTCAGCTCACCCACGAAAATCGACTGGCGCCACGCGCATATTTTTTCTCTTACGACTCCGTTGCGCAGGCTCGCTCGTTTGCCCGCGAAACCAGCAGCCTCTTTCAGTTGCTGAGCGGTCAGTGGAATTTCCAGTTCTTTGAGCATCCGCTGCAGGTGCCGGAAGCCTTTACGTCGCAGTTTATGAGCGACTGGGGCAACATCACCGTCCCCGGTATGTGGCAGATGGAAGGGCACGGCAAGCTGCAGTATACCGACGAAGGTTTTCCTTTCCCGATTGATGTCCCCTACGTGCCGACCAATAACCCCACCGGAGCCTACCAGCGTATTTTCTCTCTCAGCGAAGGCTGGCAGGGCAAACAGACGCTGATTAAATTTGATGGCGTAGAAACCTACTTCGAAGTTTACGTGAATGGTCAGTATGTTGGCTTCAGCAAAGGCAGTCGCCTGACGGCCGAGTTTGATATCAGCGCAGTGGTGAAAACCGGTGACAACCTGCTGTGCGTTCGCGTCATGCAATGGGCTGATTCCACCTACGTTGAAGACCAGGATATGTGGTGGTCGGCGGGAATTTTCCGCGACGTCTATCTGGTCGGCAAACAGGCGACCCATATCCAGGATTTTACCGTTCGTACCGATTTCGATGATGACTATCGCGATGCCACCCTCTCCTGCGACATCGTGCTGGAAAACATCGCCTCCACGCCAACGATGGCATCGCTCGAATACACTTTGTTTGACGGTGAGCAGACGCTGCATAGCGGCGTGATTAACGCTCTGACGGTGGATAAACTCACCCGCACCGCGTTCAATTTCAAGGTCAGCGCACCACAGCAGTGGTCGGCGGAATCGCCGTATCTCTATCATCTGGTGATGACCCTGAAAGATGCCAGCGGCAACATCCTTGAGGTTGTGCCGCAGCGCGTCGGATTCCGCGATATCAACGTTCGCAACGGTCTGTTTTACATCAATAACCGCTATGTCATGCTGCATGGCGTCAACCGTCATGATAACGATCATCTCAAGGGTCGCGCGGTCGGTATGGATCGCGTGGAAAAAGATCTGCTGTTAATGAAGCAGCACAACATCAACTCCGTACGCACCGCCCATTACCCGAACGATCCACGTTTCTATGAATTGTGCGATATCTACGGTTTGTTCGTCATGGCCGAAACCGACGTTGAATCTCACGGCTTCGCTAATATCGGCGATATCAGCCGGATCACCGACGATCCGCTGTGGGAAAATGTCTACGTTGAGCGCATCGTACGCCACGTCCACGCGCAGAAAAACCACCCGTCGATCGTCATCTGGTCGCTCGGCAATGAATCCGGCTACGGCTGTAATATTCGCGCCATGTACCACGCGGCAAAAGCGCTGGATGACACGCGTCTGATCCACTACGAAGAAGATCGTGACGCCGAAGTGGTGGATATCATTTCCACCATGTACACCCGCGTACCGTTGATGAATGAGTTTGGTGAATACCCACATCCTAAACCGCGCATCATCTGCGAATATGCTCACGCAATGGGCAACGGCCCCGGAGGGCTAACGGAATATCAGAACGTCTTCTATCAGCATGATTGCATTCAGGGACACTATGTCTGGGAGTGGTGCGATCACGGGATTCAGGCCAAAGATGACGACGGTAACGTCTGGTACAACTATGGCGGTGACTACGGCGACTACCCGAACAACTACAACTTCTGCCTTGATGGCCTGATATATTCCGATCAAACCCCAGGCCCGGGTCTGCAAGAGTACAAGCAGGTAATTGCACCAGTGAAAGTGCGCGCGCAGGATCTGGCTCGCGGCGAGCTGCGGGTAGAAAACAAACTGTGGTTCACCACGCTTGACGACTACACCTTGCATATTGAGGTTCGCGCCGAAGGAGATACGCTCTCTGCTCAGCAGATAAAACTGCGCGACGTTCCTCCCAACAGCGATACGCTGCTGCAATGCACGCTGCCGGAGCTGGATGCGCGCGAGGCGTTCCTCAACGTCACCGTGACGAAAGATTCCCGCACGTTATACAGCGAAGCCGGGCATCACATCGCGACTTATCAGTTCCCGCTGAAGGCCAGAACGGCGACTGCCGTACCGTTCAGTCTGCAAAACGCCACCCCTTTGACGCTGGAAGAGAACCGCCAGAGCTGCACCGTTCGCGGTTATAACTTCCATCTGACGTTCTCAAAGCTGACCGGTAAACCCATTAGCTGGAACGTCAATGGTGAAGAGCTGATTACCCGCGAGCCGAAGATTAATTTCTTCAAACCAACCATAGATAACCACAAGCAAGAGTTCGAAGGCCTCTGGCAGCCAAATCATATACAGATAATGCAGGAGCATCTGCGCGACTTTACCTTTGAGCAAACCGAAGATGCGCTGCTCATCACCAGCCAGACGATTATCGCCCCGCCGGTATTTGATTTCGGTATGCGCTGCACCTATCGCTGGCGGATTGCCGCAGACGGTCAGTTGAATGTGGAGCTTTCCGGCCAGCCTTACGGCGAGTACCGGGACATTATTCCGTGCATCGGCTTCACGATGGGCATCAGCGGTGATTTGGGACAGGTGGCCTGGTACGGACGTGGTCCTGGTGAAAACTATGCCGATAGTCAGCAGGCCAACATCATCGACATTTGGCGCAGCAGCGTGGATGAGATGTTCGAGAATTATCCGTTCCCGCAAAACAACGGCAATCGTCAGGACGTACGTTGGGCAACGCTAACCAATCGTCACGGTAACGGTCTGCTAGTGATTCCGCAGCGCCCTGTCAACCTGAGCGCCTGGCGCTATACGCCAGAAAATATCTTTGCCGCACAGCACTGTAATGAGCTGCAGCACAGCGATGACATCACCCTCAATCTGGACCATCAGCTACTGGGCTTAGGTTCTAACTCGTGGGGAAGCGAGGTACTTGATTCCTGGCGCGTCTGGTTTACGTCATTCAGCTACGGCTTCACGTTGTTGCCGGTTGCCGGCAGTGAGTCTGGTGCTCAAACCACCGCCAACCGTGCCTTTGGCACCGGGTTCTTTTCCACGAATATGCACAGCGAGAATACAAAATGAGGATCATCGACAACTTAGAGCAGTTCCAGCAACGCTATGCTTCGGGTCGGAAATGGCAACGCTGCGTCGAGGCCATTGAAAATATTGACAATATTCAGCCAGGCGTCGCTCACTCTATCGGTGATTCTCTGAGCTACCGCCTAGAGACAGACTCTGCAACCGATGCGCTGTTTACCGGTCATCGTCGTTATTTTGAGATCCATTACTACCTGCAAGGACAGCAAAAAATAGAGTATGCCGCCAAAGAGGATCTCCAGGTGGTTGAATATTATCGCGATGAAACCGACCGCGAATATTTGAAAGGCTGCGGAAAAACCGTAGAAGTGCATGAAGGACAAATGGTTATTTGTGACAACCATGAAGCCTATCGTTTTATCTGTAATAGCGTAGTGAAGAAAGTCGTACTCAAAGTCACCATCGAAGATGGTTATTTTCATAATAAATAAAAAACACAGGCGGCGCCGACGTTGCGCCGCCAGTACCCTATAATAATCAGGAATCGGAGATGTGCTATGTCTGATACCAAACGTAATACCATCGGCAAGTTCGGCTTACTTTCACTCACCTTTGCCGCGGTTTATAGTTTTAATAACGTTATCAACAATAATATTGAGCTTGGTCTGGCATCCGCACCGATGTTTTTCCTCGCGACAATTTTCTACTTTATTCCATTCTGCTTAATCATCGCCGAATTTGTTTCGCTGAATAAAAACTCCGAAGCCGGTGTCTACGCATGGGTGAAAAGCTCGCTGGGCGGGCGCTGGGCCTTTATTACCGCCTACACCTACTGGTTCGTTAACCTGTTCTTTTTTACCTCGTTACTCCCGCGCGTTATCGCCTATGCCTCGTACGCATTTTTAGGCTACGAATACATTCTGACGCCGTTCGCCACAACCGTGTTAAGTATGGTGCTGTTTGCCTTCTCGACCTGGGTTTCGACCAACGGCGCAAAAATGCTGGGGCCGATTACCTCCGTCACCTCCACGTTAATGCTGCTGCTGACGCTGTCCTACATTTTACTGGCGGGTACTGCGTTGGTGGGCGGCGTGCAGCCTGCTGACCCCATCACCGTTGATGCGATGATCCCGAATTTTAACTGGGCATTCCTCGGTATCACCACCTGGATCTTTATGGCGGCAGGCGGCGCGGAGTCCGTGGCGGTATATGTCAACGACGTCAAGGGCGGGTCAAAATCGTTCGTGAAGGTCATTATCATTGCCGGGATTTTTATCGGCGTGCTTTATTCCATCTCCTCGGTGCTGATCAACGTCTTCGTCAGCAGCAAAGAGCTGAAGTTTACTGGTGGATCGGTGCAGGTATTCCACGGTCTGGCGGTATACTTTGGTCTGCCGGAACTGATCGTTAACCGCTTTGTCGGCCTGGTCTCCTTTACCGCGATGTTCGGCTCTCTGCTGATGTGGACCGCAACGCCGGTGAAGATCTTCTTCTCTGAAATTCCGGCGGGTATTTTCGGTAAAAAAACCGTCGAACTGAATGAAAACGGCGTACCGGCCCGCGCAGCGTGGATCCAGTTTCTGATCGTTATCCCGCTGATGATTATCCCAACGCTCGGTTCCAATACCGTGCAAGACTTAATGAACACCATCATCAACATGACCGCCGCCGCATCGATGCTGCCGCCGCTGTTTATTATGCTGGCCTACCTGAATCTGCGCGCAAAACTGGACCACTTACCGCGCGACTTCCGTATGGGTTCGCAAAAAACTGGCATTATCGTGGTATCAATGCTGATCGTCCTGTTCACCATCGGATTTATTGCCTCTACCTTCCCGACCGGCGGGAATATCATAACCATTATTTTCTATAACGTCGGTGGGATTGTTATTTTCCTCGGTTTTGCCTGGTGGAAATACAGTAAATACATCAAAGGGCTAACTAAAGAAGAAAAAGCTATTGAGGCTGCTCCCGCTTCAAATATCAATTAATGACTAAAACATAATAACAATAAACAATATTCTCCAAGGCTATAACCAAAATAATTCGAGTTGCATGAAGGCGGCAAGTGAGTGAATTCCCAGGAGCATAGATAACTATGTGACTGGGGTGAACGAACGTAGCTAACGCACATGCAGCTTGAAGTATGAAGGGTATATAACAATAAAAATTATATTTTATTTGCTTAGGATCGAAGCATGAATAACATTAGCCATTATTGCAGGGCAATTATTGCCCTGCCCTTTTTCTGCGTCTCTTCTCTGGGTGCAGAAGAAGTTCGCCCTGCTGAACACGACGATACGAAAACACCTGCCATAACCTCCCCCTCTTTTCGTTTTTATGGCGAATTAGGCATGGGTGGATATATGGATTTAGAAGGAAAAGATAAGCATAAATACAGCGACGGTACTTACATTGAAGGTGGCCTGGAGATAAAACACGGTTCATGGTTTGGTCTGATCTACGGCGAGGGCTGGACCGTGCAAGCCGACCATCAAGGCAATGCCTGGGTTCCTGACCATAGCTGGGGCGGATTCGAAGGCGGGATCAACCGCTTTTACGGTGGTTACCGTACCGATGCTGGAACAGAGGTGATGCTCAGCCTACGCCAGGACTCCTCGCTGGATGACCTGCAATGGTGGGGGGATTTCACGCCAGACCTGGGCTACGTTATTCCGAATACCCGAGACATCATGACCGCCATTAAGGTGCAAAACCTGACCGGCCCTTTGCGCTATAGCGTGACCGCTACACCCGCCGGACATCACGATGAAAGCAAAGCCTGGTTGCACTTTGGTAAATACGATCGCTACGACGATAAATATACCTATCCGGCTATGATGAATGGTTACATCCAGTACGACCTGACTGAAGGCGTAACCTGGATGAACGGTCTGGAGATAACGGACGGTACTGGACAGTTGTTCCTGACCGGCATCCTCTCGCCCAACTTCGCCGCCCGCGCGTGGCACCACACGGGTCGCGCCGACGGGCTGGATGTATCCGGCACCGAGACCGGCTATATGGTCAGCGCGATGTATGAAGCGCTAAAAGGCGTTTACCTCTCCACCGCATATAGCTACGCCAAACACCGACCAGATCGCGCTGAGGAAGAAACCACGTCCTTTATGCAGTTCGGTATCTGGTATGAATACGGCGGCGGACGTTTCGCTACCGCCTTCGACAGCCGGTTCTATATGCAGAATGCATCTGGTGACCCGAGCGACCAAATCTTCCTGATGCAATATTTCTATTGGTAACAAGGACCGGAACCCATGAATATCAAACCTCTTCTTACGCCGCTGGCCTACCTCCTGCTGATGAACGTCTCTGCGCATGCCGCCAGCGTTAATGACTTCAAAAACATCATTAATCGCACCGGTGCGCCGGACTACATGCATGACTACGATCACGACGACCACCAGCGTTTTAATCCATTTTTCGACCTCGGCTCATGGCACGGGCATCTGTTGCCAGATGGCCCCGCAACAATGGGCGGCTTTCCTGGCGTCGCACTGCTGACCGAAGAGTACATCAACTTTATGGCCAATAATTTTGACCGACTGACGGTGTATCAGCACGGTAAAAAGGTCGATTTCACCCTTGAGGCTTACAGCATTCCCGGGGCGCTGGTACAGAAATTGTCATCAAAAGATGTACAGGTAGAGATGACGCTACGCTTCGCCAGTCCGCGCACTTCGCTGCTGGAAACCAAAATCACTAGCAACTCGCCGCTGGATCTGGTGTGGGACGGCGAACTGCTGGAAAAACTGGAGGCAAAAGAGGGAAAAGCCCTGTCGGATAAAACCATTGATGGCGAGTTCCCTGGCTATCAGCGCAAAATCACCGCCACGCACGACGGCCTGAAAGTCACCTTCGGCAAGGTGCGTTCAACCTGGGATCTGCTCACCTCCGGCGAGTCGGAGTATCAGGTGCATAAATCTGTCGCCATGAAAACCACGGTTAATGGTCATCGCTTCACGGGGAAGACCCATATCAACGGTTCGACGACGATTTACACCACCTGGTCTCATCTGCTTACCGCCGAAGATGTGGCAAAAGAGCAGCCGCAGATCCGCGATATTCTGGCGCGTCCTTCTTCTTACATGCTCGCCTCGCAGCAGCGCTGGGACGACTATCTCAAGAGAGGCTTAAACAACCCGGACGCCACGCCAGAACAAACCCGAGTGGCGGTGAAGGCGATCGAAACGCTGAACGGTAACTGGCGCTCGCCGGGTGGCGCGGTAAAACACAATACCGTGACGCCGTCGGTTACCGGCCGTTGGTTCTCCGGCAACCAGACCTGGCCGTGGGATACCTGGAAGCAGGCCTTCGCCATGGCGCACTTTAACCCGGAGATCGCCAAAGAGAACATTCGCGCCGTCTTTTCATGGCAGATTAAACCCGGCGATCCCGTTCGCCCGCAGGACGCCGGATTCATTCCCGACCTGATTGCCTGGAACCTTAGCCCCGAGCGCGGCGGCGACGGCGGCAACTGGAACGAGCGTAACACCAAGCCAAGCCTCGCGGCCTGGTCGGTGATGGAAGTCTACAACGTCACCAAGGATAAGGCCTGGCTCGAAGAGATGTATCCAAAGCTGGTCGCATATCACGACTGGTGGCTGCGAAACCGCGATCATAACGGCAACGGCGTACCGGAATACGGCGCGACCCGCGATAAAGCCCACAATACCGACAGCGGTGAAATGCTGTTTACGGTGAAAAATGGCGACAAGGAAGAAACCCTATCCGGACTGAAAAACTACGCCAACATCACCAGTAAAGGCCAGTATGACAGCCTCGAGATCCCAGCACAGGTTGCTGCTTCCTGGGAATCCGGGCGTGACGATGCGGCAGTCTTTGGTTTTATCGACAAAGAGCAACTGGATAAATACGTCGCTAACGGTGGGAAACGCAGCGACTGGGTGGTCAAATTTGCCGAAAACCGCAGTAACGACGGTAAGTTGCTGGGTTACTCGCTGCTGCAGGAATCGGTCGATCAGGCCAGCTATATGTACAGCGACAACCATTATCTGGCGGAGATGGCGACCCTGCTCGGTAAACACAAAGAAGCGCAGCGCTACCGCCAGTTGGCGCAAAAACTGGCGGATTACATCAATACCTGCATGTTCGACCCAGACACCCGATTCTTCTATGACGTGAGGATCGAAGATAGCCCGTTGACCAACGGCTGTGCGGGTAAACCAATCGTCGAACGTGGCAAAGGGCCGGAAGGCTGGTCGCCGCTGTTTAACGGGGCGGCAACGCAGCCCCATGCGGATGCGGTGGTTAAGGTGATGCTCGATCCCAACGAGTTCAACACATTTGTCCCACTTGGTACTGCAGCGCTGACCAACCCCGCCTTCGGCGCGGACATCTACTGGCGCGGGCGCGTCTGGGTGGATCAGTTCTGGTTTGGGCTAAAAGGGATGGAGCGTTATGGCTATCGCGATGAAGCGTTAAAACTGGCGGATACCTTCTTCAGCCACGCCAAAGGCCTCACCGCTGACGGTCCGATTCAGGAAAACTATAACCCATTGACCGGTGCACAGCAGGGCGCGCCAAACTTCTCCTGGAGCGCGGCGCATCTCTATATGCTGTACAACGATTTTCTTAAAAAACAGTAATCTGTGACATACCGCCGGATGGCGCTTCGTTTATCCGGTCTACAAAGACACATTTTCACAGGCCGGATTAGGTGCTTGCACCGATATCCGGCATATTCATTCTCTGGCCCCACTCCTTTTTTGAATCCCATCACAATCACGGCATTCCCCTTTTCCCTTTTACGCGGCGACGGCTAAATTAGAACTCATCCGACCACATAACAATAATTTTACATACTGGACACCTTTATGAGCTATCCGTCGCTGTTCGCCCCGCTCGATTTAGGCTTCACCACGCTTAAAAACCGCGTGCTGATGGGTTCAATGCATACCGGGCTGGAGGAGTATCCCGACGGTGCAGAACGGCTGGCCGCGTTCTACGCCGAGCGCGCTCGTCACGGCGTAGCGTTAATTGTGAGCGGAGGCATTGCGCCTGCGCTTTCCGGCGTGGGGATGGAAGGCGGCGCGATGCTCAACGACAGCAGCCAGCTTGCACACCATCGCGTCATTACCGATGCCGTGCATGACGAAGGCGGTAAAATCGCCCTGCAAATCCTGCACACCGGGCGTTACAGCTACCAGCCGCATCTGGTGGCCCCATCTGCTATTCAGGCCCCCATTAACCGCTTTACGCCACATGAGCTGACGCACGATGAAGTGCTGCAGTTGATTGAAGATTTTGCCCATTGCGCCCAACTGGCGCGGGAAGCGGGCTACGATGGCGTAGAAGTGATGGGGTCGGAAGGGTATCTCATCAACGAATTCCTGACTCTGCGTACCAACCAGCGCGATGACCAATGGGGCGGTGAGTATGCCAACCGGATGCGTTTTGCCGTTGAGGTGGTGAGAGCGGTACGTCAGCGTGCCGGTAATGACTTTATAATTATCTTCCGCCTGTCGATGCTCGATCTGGTAGAAAACGGCGGAACCTTCGACGAAACCGTCCAGCTGGCGCAGGCTATAGAAGCCGCCGGGGCCACCATCATTAACACCGGTATTGGCTGGCATGAGGCGCGTATTCCCACTATCGCTACCCCGGTACCGCGCGGCGCGTTTAGTTGGGTGACGCGTAAGCTGAAAGGGCATGTGACAATCCCACTGGTCACCACCAACCGCATTAACGATCCCCAGGTCGCCGATGACATTCTGGCCCGTGGCGATGCCGATATGGTGTCGATGGCCCGTCCGTTCCTCGCCGATGCCGAACTGCTGTCAAAAGCGCAAACCGGACGAGCGGATGAGATCAACACCTGTATCGGCTGTAACCAGGCCTGTCTGGATCAGATCTTTGTCGGCAAAGTCACCTCTTGCCTGGTCAATCCGCGCGCCTGCCATGAAACTAAAATGCCGATCGTTGCGGCAGCTGTACCAAAGAATCTGGCGGTTGTCGGTGCGGGTCCTGCGGGCCTCGCCTTCGCCATTAATGCCGCCGCACGCGGACATCACGTCACGCTGTTTGACGCACATGGCGAAATTGGCGGGCAGTTTAATATCGCCAAACAGATCCCCGGCAAAGAAGAATTCTATGAAACCCTGCGCTACTACCGCCGGATGATCGACGTGACTGGCGTGACTCTGAAGCTGAATCACTTTGTCAGTGCACACGATCTGCACACTTTCGACGAAGTGATCCTTGCCAGCGGGATCGAGCCACGTATGCCGCCGATCGAGGGGATCGAACATCCAAAAGTGCTGAGCTATCTCGACGTCCTGCGCGATAAAACGCCAGTGGGCAAACGCGTAGCGATCGTTGGCTGCGGCGGGATTGGTTTTGATACAGCCATGTATCTGAGTCAACCCGGTGAAGCCACCAGCCAGAACATTGCGGAGTTCTGCGTGGAATGGGGGATCGACACCAGCCTGCAACAGCCTGGCGGCTTACGCCCGGAAGGTCCGCACTTATCCCGCAGCCCGCGCCAGATAGTGATGTTGCAGCGCAAAGCCAGCAAACCGGGGCAAAGTTTAGGTAAAACGACGGGCTGGATCCATCGCGCCACCCTGCTCTCACGCGGTGTGAAAATGATCCCGGCAGTCAGCTACCAGAAGATTGATGATGATGGGTTACACGTCGTGTTGAACGGCGAACCGGTGATCTTTAACGTGGATAACGTGGTGATTTGCGCCGGACAAGAGCCACGCCGTGAACTGGTCGATCCGCTGCACGCGGCAGGTAAAACGGTGCATCTGATCGGCGGCTGCGATGTGGCGATGGAACTGGATGCCCGACGCGCTATTGCGCAGGGGACCCGCTTAGCGCTGGAGATTTAACACGTTGTATCCCGTAGGTCGGATAAGGCAACTGCGCACATCTTTGCCTGATGGCGCTACGCTTATCAGGCCTACGATGCAGCTCGTGTAGGCCGGATAAGGCGTTAGCCGCTATCCGGCACAAGGGCTTAACGACGGCGACCGGTTTTGACCGCTTTTAGCACCACGAATTTATTATTGGTGGCGATGGTTACGCAGTTGCCGAAAATCTTCTTCAACTTGTGGAAGTAGTCGAGGTGACGGTTAGCCACAATGTACAACTCACCGTTGATTTTCAGGCAGCGTCGGGCGTGGTGGAACATCTCCCAGGCGATATTATCGGTCAGCGCATGCTTCTGGTGGAACGGAGGGTTGCAGAACACCGCGTTGAAGCGGAACGGTTCCACACCGGAGAGCGCGTTATTAATCATAAATTCGCTGCGATCCAGCGCGTCCGGCAGGTTAGTTTCCACGTTCAGACGGCTGGAAGCGACCGCCATCGGTGATTCATCAACAAACACCACGCTGGCTTCTGGGTTCTTCGCCAGCAGCGTCATGCCCAGCACGCCGTTACCACAGCCGAGATCGACAATCTCGCCTTCCAGGTTTTCCGGCAGATGTTCCATAAAGAAACGTGCGCCGATGTCCAGCCCGGTACGGGAGAAGACGTTGGCGTGGTTGTGGATGGTCCAGTCGGTGCCTTCCAGCTTCCAGCTCAGGGTCTGGGCGGTATCGGCCAGCGCCGGTTTGGTAAAGGTGCCGTTGATCAGGCGCGCCTTTTTCCATGCCAGCGTGGTGGTGGTTGGTCCCAGAACTTTCTCAAACAGCTCCAGCGTAGAGGTGTGGATATCACGCGCTTTTGCACCGGCGATGATACGCGTCTGCGGCGTGACCACTTCACGCAGGGCGCGCAGTTGCTGCTCCAGCAGCGCCATGGTTTTTGGCAGCTTAATCAGCACCACGCCCGGCGCCTGCGGATAGTCAGCGGTACTGTCGAGGAACTTGACGCTCGACTCGGCAATATCGTTGTGACGCAGGTTCTCACGTGTGGCAAGCTCGCTGAGATAGGAGTCGCCAATGCTGTACGGCGTATGTTCCGCCAGCGCACAGCCCAGCGCACCAAAGGTATCATTCAGGATCAGCACCGGGCCGCTAATTTCGGTATCGTCCAACTGTTGCAGCAGATATTCATCTGCAGCTTCCCACGCCAGCAGCGGGTTAACGTCATCCGTTTCCGGGAAACGTTTAAGTGACAGCGAACGGAAACCGTTGTCTATGTGGCTCATCGGCCCTCCTGAATGGTAAAATTTCGGCGTATCCCTGAAAAGGGTGCGTGAGTATACACTTTTTATACTTTATATGGGGCACTAATGAGTCAGTTGACCTATCTGCAAGGATATCCGGAGAATCTACTTTCTCAGGTGAGAACGCTGATTGCTGAGCAACGCCTGGGCGCAGTGCTGGAGAAGCGCTATCCGGGTACGCATGACTTCGCGACCGACAAAGCGCTCTGGCAATATACTCAGGATCTGAAAAATCAGTTTCTGCGTAACGCCCCGCCGCTGAATAAAGTCATGTATGACAGCAAGATCCACGTTCTGAAGAATGCGTTGGGGCTGCATACCGCCGTTTCTCGCGTGCAGGGCGGAAAGCTCAAAGCTAAAGCGGAGATCCGCGTGGCGACCGTTTTTCGCAATGCCCCCGAACCCTTTTTGCGTATGATTGTCGTTCATGAACTGGCGCATCTGAAAGAAAAAGAACACGACAAAGCGTTTTACCAGTTGTGCTGTCATATGGAGCCTCAGTATCACCAACTGGAGTTCGATACCCGCCTGTGGTTAACGCAACAATCGTTAAAGCAAACTGCGTAGTCGCGCACTGGCTTTGTCTTCAGGGCATGCTAAATTGACGAAAGAATCCCTTTTCGCAGCCTGAAGGCCTTTATGATACGTTTCGCAGTAATTGGCACAAACTGGATCACCCGCCAGTTTGTCGATGCCGCACATGAAACCGGCAAGTATAAGTTAACCGCAGTCTATTCTCGTAGCCTTGAGCAGGCACAGACCTTCGCCAACGATTACCCCGTCGAGCATCTGTTTACTTCGCTGGAAGCGATGGCGCAAAGCGAGGCGATCGACGCCGTCTACATCGCCAGTCCAAACTCCCTGCACTTCCCGCAGACCGAGCTGTTTTTGCGGCACAAAAAGCATGTTATTTGCGAAAAGCCACTGGCCTCCAACCTGGCGCAAGCCGAAGCCGCTATCGCCTGCGCGCGTGAAAACCAGGTCGTGCTGTTTGAAGCGTTTAAAACCGCCAGCCTGCCTAACTTCCTGCTGTTACAGCAATCGCTCCCAAAAGTTGGAAAAATCAGGAAAGCATTTATCAATTACTGCCAGTACTCCTCGCGTTACCAGCGCTATCTGGATGGTGAAAATCCGAACACGTTTAATCCGGCGTTCTCCAATGGCTCGATTATGGATATCGGTTTTTACTGCCTGGCCTCGGCGATTGCGCTATGGGGCGAACCACAGAGCGTTCAGGCCAGCGCCAGCCTGCTGGAAAGCGGCGTGGATGCCCACGGTGTGGTGGTGCTGAATTACGGTGATTTCAGCGTTACGCTCCAGCACTCAAAAGTAAGCGATTCAGTATTAGCCAGTGAAATTCAGGGCGAGTCGGGATCGCTGGTCATCGAGCATATTTCCGAATGCCAAAAAGTGTGCTTTGTTCCGCGCGGGGGAAAAACGCAGGATCTGACGACGCCTCAACACATCAATACTATGCTGTATGAGGCAGAGGCTTTTGCCCATTTGGTTGAATCCGGCGAAGTGGATCACCCGGCACTGGCCGTCAGCCGTATCACCGCTAAACTGCAAACGGAGATTCGCCGCCAGACCGGCGTGGTTTTCCCGGCAGACGAGACGGTAACCTCGCTGACTGCGTAAAAGTGTGTAAATGGAATGTTGCAGGCCATTGACTGAATGCATGGCCTGTAATATTTTGTAACCCGCAAAGGGGAGTAACTTCGTTGTCGGTTGATCGTCATTACGATGTGTGAAAAACCACATCCGGTCACCGGGCGATAACAAAGGAATACGCCATCGTATTCCTTTGTTGTTGTAAGTGAGACCTTGCCGAATGGCAAGGTCTATGCATAAAAAGCAGCGGCTAACGTCATTCGGCGTTGGCCGTTTTTTTTATGCATGGGGAAATACAATGAATACTGTCGGCACACCGTTGTTATGGGGTGGCTTCGCTGTCGTAGTGGTAATTATGCTGGCCATCGACCTGCTGTTGCAGGGTCGTCGTGGCGCACATACGATGTCGATGAAACAGGCTGCGGCCTGGTCAATCGTCTGGGTAACGCTGTCGCTACTGTTTAACGCCGCCTTCTGGTGGTACCTGGCGGACACCCAGGGCCGCGCCGTTGCCGACCCACAGGCACTGGCGTTCCTGACCGGCTATCTGATCGAAAAATCGCTGGCAGTAGATAACGTCTTTGTCTGGTTGATGCTCTTCAGCTACTTCTCAGTGCCGCCTGCGTTGCAGCGCCGGGTATTGGTGTATGGCGTGCTGGGAGCAATTGTTCTGCGTACGATCATGATCTTCGCCGGCAGCTGGCTTATCACCCAGTTTGAGTGGCTGCTGTACGTGTTCGGCGCGTTCCTGCTGTTTACCGGCGTGAAGATGGCGCTGGCGAAAGAAGATGCCTCCGGTATCGGCGACAGACCGTTAGTACGCTGGCTGCGCGGCCATTTGCGCATGACCGATACCATCGAAGATGAAAAATTCTTCGTGCGTAAAAACGGTCTGCTGTTTGTCACGCCGCTGATGTTGGTGTTGATTCTGGTTGAGCTGAGCGACGTGATTTTCGCCGTCGACAGTATTCCGGCTATCTTTGCCGTTACCACCGACCCGTTCATCGTGCTGACCTCGAACCTGTTTGCTATTTTGGGGCTGCGTGCAATGTACTTCCTGCTGGCGGGCGTGGCGGAGCGTTTCTCGATGCTGAAGTACGGCTTGTCGGTCATTCTGGTGTTTATCGGTATTAAGATGCTGATCGTCGATTTCTACCATATCCCGATCGCTATCTCGTTAGGCGTGGTATTTGGCATTCTGTTTGTGACGCTGATTGTTAACGCATGGGTCAACCACCAGCACGATAAAAAGCAGCAAATACAGTAAGTTTCATCTGCTAGCTGAAAAGCCCGACAGCACACTGCGTGCGTCGGGCTTTTGTCTATCATGTCAAAATAATGTTAACCCAAAGTTATAAAATATGATCTCAGCGCGGAATCCAGTATATTTCGCTTCCAGAACCCCGTTCTTTCCTTATACTCAGCCATGCAAACATTTGCCCCATCCTGAAAGATGCGTCAACAGAACGCACAAAGGTAAGGCAACAACACAATGAAAGGATCACGACATGACTACGCAACGTTCATCGGGGCTACTCTCGCGTTTGGCGCAAGGGAGCCTGGTTAAACAAATTTTGATCGGTTTGGTACTGGGGATTTTACTGGCACTGGTGTCAAAACCTGCGGCAGAAGCCGTTGGTTTACTGGGTACGCTGTTCGTCGGCGCATTAAAAGCTGTCGCACCAATTCTGGTTCTGATGCTGGTAATGGCCTCTATCGCCAACCACCAGCACGGGCAAAAAACCAATATCCGCCCCATTCTGTTCCTTTACCTGCTCGGAACATTTTCAGCGGCATTAGCCGCCGTTGTCTTCAGCTTTGCTTTCCCATCAACACTGCATCTTTCCAGCAGCGCCAGCGATATTGTGCCACCGTCCGGCATCGTTGAAGTAATGCGTAGCCTGCTGATGAGCATGGTTTCTAACCCAGTTGATGCCCTGCTTAACGCTAACTATATTGGTATTCTGGTCTGGGCCGTCGGTCTGGGTTTTGCACTGCGCCACGGTAATGAAACGACCAAAAATCTGGTCAATGATATGTCCAACGCCGTCACCTTTATGGTAAAGCTGGTGATTCGTTTCGCGCCAATCGGTATCTTTGGTCTGGTCTCATCCACGCTGGCAACCACCGGTTTTGCAACGCTTTGGGGCTACGCCCAACTGCTGACCGTACTGGTAGGCTGTATGCTGCTGGTGGCGTTTGTGGTCAACCCACTGCTGGTCTTCTGGAAAATTCGCCGTAACCCGTATCCGCTGGTGCTGGCCTGTCTGCGCGAAAGCGGCGTGTACGCTTTCTTTACCCGCAGCTCCGCCGCCAACATTCCGGTGAATATGGCGCTATGTGAGAAGCTGAATCTGGATCGTGATACCTACTCGGTATCTATCCCGCTGGGCGCCACCATCAATATGGCGGGTGCGGCGATCACCATTACCGTGCTGACGCTGGCGGCGGTGAATACGCTGGGTATTCCGGTCGATTTACCGACGGCGCTGTTACTGAGCGTGGTGGCTTCGCTTTGCGCCTGTGGCGCATCTGGCGTGGCGGGTGGCTCTCTGCTGCTGATCCCACTGGCGTGTAATATGTTCGGTATCCCGAATGATATCGCCATGCAGGTAGTTGCCGTCGGCTTTATCATCGGCGTATTGCAGGATTCCTGTGAAACGGCGCTGAACTCTTCTACAGATGTCTTGTTTACCGCGGCCGCCTGCCAGGCTGAAGACGAGCGTCTGGCAAATAACGCTCTGCGCGGCTAATCCCTGCACCCCTCCGTTATCGGGCGGAGGGGCTCTTTTCTTGTACGCTTTTTTCAATTTTGAACGGATCAATTCCGCGTTTTTGCATCCGCCGGAAGCGAATAATGTTCAGGCCATTCATCACCAGAAAACTCCCTTCGATCATCGTCCCGCCAATCGATCCCAGCCAGAAATTATGGATAACCCAACAGGCGGTTGCGCACCACATTACGCAACGCACGGTTAACCCTTTGCAGCGAAACAGCGCCCAGGTGCTGGCCAGCGTGCCAATTATCGGTAACAGCTCCATCGCATGCTGTAATTTCGCCAGACCGAGAACCAGGGTGAGGATAATAAAAACGGTCATCACCCACAGTTTGCGGGTATGCATTGAGACAAGTGTGCGGATGGTGTTGAGTTCTGCGCTCATTCCCGCAGGCCAGGCGCCCATTAGAAAAAAATGCACGCCAATGGTGGCGCTATAGACAGCAAGTTGCAGCCGGAAGCGGCGCTCATCGCGATTGAAAAAGGTGGTAATGCCGATCAGAAAGGCGATGACACCTACGCCCTGGGCCAGCCAATACGCGGTCATGCAAGCAACCCCAACTCCATTTTGTATGCCGGATAAGGCGTTTTCGCCGCCATCTGGCAACGGTTTGTGCCTGATGGCGCTACGCTTATCAGGCCTACGATTTGCGCAGACCTGCAGGCACCATCAGGCATTTATTACAACGTTACGCCACTTTTGAAAATAGCCAGTTCCCGGAAATCGTTGCGCTCGTTGCAGGTTTGCTTACCGTTGGCGAACTCAACGATCGTATCGACAAACTCGCTCAGCAGTTGAGGCATCGCTTTACCGTGGATCAACTGTCCAGCGTCAAAATCGATCCAGTGCTTTTTCTTCGCTGCCAGCTCGCTGTTGGTGGCAATTTTCACCGTCGGTACAAAACCACCGTACGGCGTACCGCGACCTGTACTGAACAGCACCATATGACAGCCCGCGCCCGCCAGGGCACTGGTGGCGACGGCATCGTTGCCCGGTGCGCTCAGCAGGTTCAGGCCGTGGGTTTTCAGACGCTCGCCGTAGCGCAGCACGTCAACCACCTGGCTGGAGCCCGCTTTTTGCGTACAGCCCAGCGATTTATCTTCAAGCGTGGTGATACCGCCCGCTTTGTTGCCCGGCGATGGGTTCTCGTAGATCGGTTGGTCGTGGGCAATGAAGTACTGCTTGAAGTCATTAACCATGGTGACCAGCTTGCCAAACGTTTCTTCATCGCGGCAGTGGTCCATCAGCAGCTGTTCGGCGCCGAACATTTCCGGTACTTCGGTCAGCACTGTAGTTCCGCCGTTAGCAATCACGTAGTCGGAGAAACGGCCCAGCATCGGGTTGGCGGTAATACCGGAGAGGCCGTCAGAGCCGCCGCATTCCAGACCAAACTTCAGCTCGCCCAGCTTACCCGGTTCACGCTTATCGTTACGCATCACGTTGTACAGCTGGTGAAGATGTTCAATCCCCGCTTCCACTTCGTCTTCCTGATGTTGGCAGACCATGAAGTGAACGCGCTCAGGATCGTACTCGCCTAAGGTTTCGCGGAAGGCATCCACCTGATTGTTTTCACAGCCCAGACCAACCACCAGCACCGCACCCGCATTCGGGTGACGCACCATGTTTTGCAGCATGGTGCGGGTATTAATGTGGTCGTCGCCGAGCTGTGAACAGCCGTAGGTGTGGCTGAAGAGATGCACGCCGTCGATTCCTTCGGCGTCGTTAGTCTCTTTCAGAAAACGGTTCTGCATCTGGCGCGCCATCGCGTTAACGCAGCCTACCGTTGGCAGGATCCACAGTTCGTTACGCACCCCAACGTCACCGTTCGCGCGGCGATAAATCTGCACATCGCGATCGGCAGGCTGCGCGACTTCGGCCTGGAAATCAGGTTGGTAGCGATACGTATCCAGGTCGCTCAGATTTGTGCGCGTGTTATGGGCATGAATATGCTCACCCGCCGCAACATCCACCAGCGCATGGCCAATTGGCAAACCGTATTTAATGACGTTTTCGCCTTTCGCAATATTGCATAAGGCGAATTTATGGCCACGAGAGACCGGCTGGCGCAGGATTACCTCCTGCCCATCAACGGTGACTTCATTTCCTTCAGCCAAATCAGCAAGCGCAACCGCGACGTTATCCAGCGCATGGATCTTGATGTATTGCATACCTTCACCCAGGCCTTAGTTCAGTTCAATGGCGAAATAATCGCGCGCATTGTTGAAGCAAATATTTCTGACCATTTCACCCAGCAGTTGGATATCTGCCGGTGCTTCACCAGCAGCAACCCAGCGGCCAATCATCTGGCACAGAATACGACGGAAGTATTCGTGACGGGTGTAAGACAGGAAGCTACGGCTATCGGTCAGCATGCCGACGAAACGGCTCAGCAGGCCGAGCTGTGCCAGTTGGGTCATCTGACGTTCCATCCCGTCTTTCTGATCGTTGAACCACCAGCCGGAACCGAACTGCATTTTGCCCGGCATACCTTCGCCCTGGAAGTTACCGATCATGGTGCCCAGCACTTCGTTATCACGCGGGTTCAGGCAGTACAGAATGGTTTTCGGCAGCAGGTTTTGTTCATTCTGCTTGCTCAGCAGTTTGGACAGTTCTTCGGCCATCGGACGATCATTGATGGAGTCGAAACCGACATCCGCGCCCAACAGTTTGAACTGGCGCAGGTTGTTATTACGCAGCGCGCCGATGTGGTACTGCTGTACCCATTCGCGACGGGCGTATTCAGCGCCGAGGAACACCAGAACGGCGGTTTTGAACTGCGCCACTTCATGTTCACTCAGGGTTTCACCCGCCAGGCGACGCGCCAGAATGCTATCCAGTTCAGATTCGTTAGATTCGGCAAACAGCACCACGTCCAGCGCGTGGTCCGAGACTTTACAGCCGTGCGCCGCGAAGTGATCAAGACGTTTGGTCAGTGCAGCTTGCAGGTCGCTGAAGCGGCGGATATCCGTGTCAGACACTTCACCGAGCTTCGCCATGTAGTCATTAAAGGTTGCCAGCTCAATGTTAAAGGCTTTATCCGGACGCCAGCTCGGCAGCACTTTCACATCAAAGCTTCCGTCTTTAGCAACGGCCGCATGGTGCTCCAGAGAGTCGATCGGATCATCGGTAGTGCCGACCATTTTCACATTCATCTGCTGCATGATTCCGCGCGCAGAGAATTTATCCTGCGCCAGCAGCTCGTTGCACTGGTTCCAGATTTCGTCAGCCGTTGCCGGAGACAGCAGCTTACCTGTAATACCAAACGGACGACGTAATTCGAGGTGGGTCCAGTGGTACAGCGGGTTACCGATAGTGTGCGGAACCGTGGCGGCCCATGCGTCAAACTTCTCGCGATCGGACGCATCGCCGGTACACAAGCGCTCAGCGACGCCATTGGTACGCATCGCACGCCATTTGTAGTGATCACCCTTCAGCCAGATGTCATACAGGTTATTAAAACGGTAGTTTTCAGCGATTTGTTGCGGTGGTAAATGGCAGTGGTAATCGAAAATCGGCTGGTCTTTGGCGTAATCATGGTACAGACGGCGGGCAAATTCGGTGTCCAGCAGGAAATCTTCAGTCATAAACGGGGTCATTATCGTCTTCCTCTCAACGAGTGCGTCAGATTGCTTATGTTTTGATGTTGACAAAGTTATCACACCAATTTCTATACGCTGAAGATATTTTCGTGAGTTAGATCAACAAATGGTGACAAAAAAATTACTCTCAAAGAGGTAAATCACGCGTCAAGCCGCGCCAGTTCTGGCTTTGCTGAATCGAAATAATGACCACACGAAGATTCACACTTTTGTGATGGCACTCACCTTTTAAAGCTGTATGACAAGTTATCTTTTGGCCGTCGCGATACATAAGCCGACGGAATGCAAATTACCGATGGATATCCATCGGATTGACCGGTACGGAAACCGAATTAGCACAATTATTGACATGGCAAAGTTCGGGGAGTACCGGCTTTTTTTCGGTCCCCCCTCGTAAAAGAACATCCTCCGCCCTGAACTGGAAGATGACCGCTCGTTCGCGGACATAACAAAACGATGAGGTTTTACATGCGTAAAATTAAAGGGTTACGTTGGTACATGATTGCACTGGTGACACTTGGCACCGTGCTGGGTTACCTGACACGTAACACTGTGGCGGCAGCTGCGCCAACTCTGATGGAAGAGTTACACATCTCCACTCAACAGTATTCCTATATCATCGCAGCGTATTCTGCTGCTTACACCGTAATGCAACCCGTTGCCGGCTACGTGCTCGATGTGCTCGGCACAAAAGTGGGTTATGCGATGTTCGCCGTTCTGTGGGCCGTCTTCTGTGGCGCGACCGCACTGGCTGGCAGTTGGGGTGGACTGGCACTGGCGCGTGGCGCGGTAGGTGCCGCTGAAGCCGCAATGATCCCTGCGGGTCTGAAAGCCAGTTCTGAATGGTTCCCGGCAAAAGAGCGTTCAATTGCCGTAGGTTACTTTAACGTCGGCTCTTCTATCGGCGCGATGATTGCTCCACCGCTGGTGGTCTGGGCCATCGTCATGCACAGCTGGCAGATGGCATTCATTATTTCCGGTGCGCTGAGCTTCATCTGGGCGATGTGCTGGCTTGTATTCTACAAACACCCGCGCGACCAGAAAAAACTGTCTGATGAGGAACGTGATTACATTCTGAATGGTCAGGAATCACAGCATAAAAACGCGACCTCGAAAAAAATGTCGCTCGGTCAGATCTTGCGTAACCGCCAGTTCTGGGGCATCGCGCTGCCGCGTTTCCTGGCAGAGCCGGCCTGGGGTACCTTCAACGCCTGGATCCCGCTGTTCATGTTTAAAGTCTACGGCTTTAACCTGAAAGAAATTGCGATGTTTGCCTGGATGCCGATGCTGTTTGCTGACCTGGGCTGTATCGTTGGGGGTTACTTACCGCCGCTGTTCCAGCGCTGGTTCGGCGTTAACCTGATCGTTTCACGTAAAATGGTCGTCACCATGGGTGCATTGCTGATGATTGGCCCAGGGATGATTGGTCTGTTCACCAGCCCATACATTGCTATCGCCCTGCTGTGCGTCGGTGGCTTTGCTCACCAGGCGCTGTCCGGTGCGCTGATTACACTCTCTTCTGACGTGTTTGGTCGTAATGAAGTGGCTACTGCGAACGGTCTGACCGGTATGTCCGCCTGGCTTGCAAGTACGCTGTTTGCGCTGGTCGTCGGCGCACTGGCTGACACCATCGGCTTTAGCCCACTGTTTGCCGTACTGGCGGTATTCGACCTGCTCGGCGCGTTAGTCATCTGGACGGTATTGCAGAACAAATCGGCCAGCGAGGTAGAGTCAGAGTCGCAAACTGGCGATCCCGCTGCGCAAAGTTAACCGGACAAGATTTAACAAGGTTTTGTCATGCTAAGCCGCCAGTTATCTGGCGGCTTTTTTGACGTCGCGAGTGGAGCCGTAATCGTAAAAGTGGTATAACAAATAGAGTCTGCCGTATCATGCCTGGAGCGCATATGGAAATCACTGAACCACGACGTTTGTACCAACAACTTGCCGCTGATCTGAAAGAACGCATTGAGCAGGGCGTCTATCTGGTGGGTGAAAAACTCCCCGCTGAGCGCTTTATCGCCGATGAAAAAAATGTCAGCCGTACCGTGGTTCGTGAAGCGATTATCATGCTCGAAGTTGAGGGCTATGTAGAAGTGCGCAAAGGTTCTGGCATTCATGTCATTTCGAACCAGGCCCGTCACCAGCAGGCCACCGACGAATCGCTTGAATTCGCCAATTATGGTCCTTTCGAGCTGCTTCAGGCTCGTCAGTTGATTGAAAGCAATATCGCTGAATTTGCTGCTACGCAGGTTACCAAGCAAGACATCATGAAACTGATGGACATTCAAGAGCATGCGCGGAATGAAAAATGCTTCCGCGATTCCGAATGGGATCTGCAGTTTCATATTCAGGTCGCGCTAGCCACGCAGAACTCAGCGCTGGCCGCCATCGTAGAAAAAATGTGGACCCAGCGCAGCCACAACCCGTACTGGAAAAAACTGCATGAACATATCGACGCACGTACCGTCGATAACTGGTGTGATGACCATGATCAAATTCTCAAGGCACTGATCCGTAAGGATCCCAATGCAGCAAAATTGGCGATGTGGCAGCACCTGGAGAATACCAAAATCATGTTGTTCAACGAGACCAGCGATGATTTTGAGTTCAACGCCGATCGTTATCTTTTTGCAGAAAATCCGGTCGTTCATCTCGATACGGCGGTTAACAGCGCTAAATAAGCAATCTTTTCGATGCAGGCGCGACAAAGCGCCTGTTTCTCCTGCTTGGTAAGCATTAGGTATAAAGTGTCAGCCTGTGTAAATCCTCTCGCCTCCCTCCATTGCGATAAGCAAAATCACAGTTCAACAACCGTAATTTCTATAACGGACAACGTTGACCTTTGTTACAATTAGATGCTATTTGAATTTTTGTGTTTGAGAGCTTGCTTACTTCACAACTTTACAGGGAATAGTTCAGGCCGTGAATTTGTGTCAGACCGCGATCCATGTAAAAAACACCAATAAAATTGCGGCGTTACAAACTCCAGAAAACCGGCATGACGACAACCGATTCTCCAGGAATATTGAATGGAACTACTGACTCAATTACTGAATGCTTTATGGGCTCAGGATTTTGAAACGCTGGCCAATCCTTCCATGATTGGCATGCTCTATTTCGTACTATTTACCATTTTGTTTCTGGAAAACGGACTGCTGCCAGCGGCCTTTTTACCTGGCGACAGTCTACTGGTGCTGGTCGGCGTACTTATCGCCAAAGGCGCGATGGGTTTCCCGCAAACGGTACTGCTGCTCACTACCGCAGCCAGCCTGGGTTGCTGGCTTAGCTATATCCAGGGGCGATGGCTGGGGAATACCCGCACAGTACAAAACTGGCTATCTCATCTGCCCGCGCATTACCATCAGCGCGCGCATCATCTGTTCCATAAGCATGGCTTGTCTGCGCTGCTGGTCGGTCGCTTCATCGCGTTTGTCAGAACATTACTGCCGACCATCGCAGGATTGTCCGGCCTGAACAATGCGCGCTTTCAGTTCTTCAACTGGATGAGTGGACTGCTTTGGGTTTTGATTCTCACAACGCTTGGTTATCTGCTGGGCAAAACGCCGGTGTTTCTCAAGTATGAAGATCAGCTGATGTCTTGTCTGATGCTGCTTCCTGTGGTGTTACTGGTGTTTGGTCTGGCAGGTTCACTGGTTGTTCTTTGGAAGAAGAAATACGGGAACCGAGGGTAAATTATGCTGAAATCATGCATAACGCTCCGACGACTTGCCTGGTCCACCACTTTTATGTTGTTCATTGGCGCGTTGCTCCTGACCTGGTCTGTCATTCGCCAGCAGGAATCAACGCTTGCCATTCGTGCCGTAAACCAGGGAGCCAGCATGCCTGATGGCTTCTCTATCTGGCATCACCTGGATGCCAACGGCATTCGTTTTAAAAGCATCACTCCGCAAAATGACGCACTGCTGATTACCTTTGATTCCAGCGCGCAGAGCGCAGCCGCAAAGGTCGTACTTGATCGAACGTTACCGCACGGTTTCGTTATCGCTCAGCAGGATGATGATAACCAGGCGGTGCAGTGGTTATCCCGCTTACGTGATACTCCACACCGCTTTGGTTAATTTCCAGGAATCTGAATTAGATCACTCACTTTGGTGATTTCACCGTTTAGCGCCTATGATTAATAAACTGGGCTTATGACCCAACGTTTTATTATTCTGGAGCATCGACCCTAAACGACGAGGTCGAATCACAATGGAAGGTTCAAGAATGAAATACCGCATCGCTTTGGCAATTAGCCTTTTCGCTCTAAGTGCCGGCAGCTACGCCAACACCCTCTGTCAGGAAAAAGAACAAGACATTCAGCGGGAGATTAGCTATGCCGAAAAACACAATAATCAGAGCCGCATCAATGGGCTGAACAAAGCGCTGAGCGAAGTCAGGGCAAACTGTACTGACAGCAAACTGCGCGCCAACCATCAGAAAAAAATCGCCGAGCAGAAAAATGAGATTGCCGAGCGTCAACGTGACTTAGCCGAAGCTAAGCAAAAAGGCGATGCGGATAAGGTCGCAAAGCGCGAACACAAGCTTGCTGAAGCTCAGAAAGAGCTAAAAGAACTCGAGACCCGCGATTACTAAGTACGGTAACTAGCCACTCAACTGGAGAAAACTATGTCGAAAGATAATGCTACGGAAAACCTGCGCGCTGAGCTGAAATCTCTTGCGGATACGCTTGAAGAAGTACTTAGCTCTTCTGGCGATAAGTCGAAGGAAGAGATGAGTAAAATTCGCAGCAAAGCCGAACATGCGCTGCGCGAGAGCCGCCATCGTCTGAGTGAAACCAGCGATGTGATTGCCAAACAGACCCGTGAGGCCGCGGCTAAAGCCGATAACTACGTGCGCGAAAACCCATGGACAGGCGTCGGCATTGGCGCTGCAGTCGGTGTGGTGCTTGGTGTACTGCTGTCGCGCCGTTAACAATGGCTGATTCTCAACACGCACAAGGTCCAGGCAAAGGCGTACTGGGTATTGGACAGCGGATCCTGACGATTCTCGTTGAGATCGTAGAGACGCGGCTGCGGCTGGCCGTCGTCGAGCTGGAAGAGGAAAAAGCCAACCTCATCCAGATCCTGCTGATGCTTGGGCTGACTATGCTGTTCGCGGCGTTTGGCCTGATGAGCCTGATGGTACTTATCATCTGGGCCATTGACCCTCAATACCGCCTGAACGCCATGATTGCCACCACCGTAGTGCTGTTGCTGTTAGCGCTGATTGGCGGGATATGGACGCTGCGTAAAGCGCGTAAAACAACGCTGCTACGCCATACGCGCAATGAACTCGCGAACGACAGGCGGGCTCTGGAGGATGACGCATAATGAGCAGTAAAGTCGAACGTCAACAACGTAAGGCGCAACTGCTTGGACAGATCCAGCAGCAACGGCTGGATCTGTCTGCTACTCGCCGCGACTGGCTGGAAGCCACCGAGGTCTACGATCGTGGCTGGAAGACGCTGTTGAACCTGCGCGGCTGGGTGATAGTCGGGAGCAGTATTATGGCGGTTCGCACCATCCGTAACCCAAATCTGCTGGTCCGCTGGGCCAAACGCGGCTTTAGCGTCTGGAGCATCTGGCGTCTGGTGAAATCGACCATCAGACAGCAGCAACTGCGCGGCTAATCCCTTCCCTACTCCCAACCTCAAAATTTTTGAAAAATACTGACAGTTTTCCTTGCTAACAATTCTCATTAGCCACGTTTATTATTCTCTTCATCGACAGCAACGACGCGCTCAGCAGCGTCGTTGCACAAAAAAACACAATAAGCCGCCTGAGTGGTTTCCTGGAGAGTATGATGAAGAAATTAGAAGATGTTGGTGTACTGGTAGCGCGCATTCTGATGCCAATCCTGTTTATTACCGCAGGTTGGGGAAAAATCACCGGATATGCAGGTACCCAACAGTACATGGAAGCCATGGGCGTCCCTGGATTTATGCTGCCGCTGGTGATTCTGCTTGAGTTTGGCGGCGGTCTGGCAATTCTGTTCGGTTTCCTGACCCGTACTACCGCGCTGTTCACCGCAGGCTTCACGCTGCTGACGGCGTTCCTCTTCCACAGTAACTTTGCGGAAGGTGTGAACTCTCTGATGTTTATGAAAAACCTGACCATCGCAGGCGGCTTCCTGCTGCTGGCTATCACCGGTCCGGGCGCATTCAGTATTGACCGCGTACTGAATAAAAAGTGGTAAGCAAACTATACTGAACACATCAAAAAGCGAGGAGATATCTCCTCGCTTTTGCTATCTGAGGAGACGATAAAATGGGACAACTGATTGACAGCGTCTGGCATGACACCTGGTACGATACCAAATCAACCGGTGGGAAATTTCAACGTTCTGCATCGGCTTTCCGTAACTGGCTCACCGAAGATGGCACGCCTGGCCAGACCGGTGAAGGTGGCTTTGCTGCCGAAAAAGACCGTTATCATCTGTACGTTTCTCTAGCCTGTCCGTGGGCGCATCGCACACTGATTTTGCGTAAACTTAAAGGGCTGGAACCGTTTATTTCCGTTTCCGTTGTGCATCCGCTAATGCTGGAAAACGGCTGGACCTTTGACGACAACTTCCCAGCGGCAACCGGCGATACCCTGTATCAGCACGAATTTCTTTATCAGCTCTATTTACACGCCGATCCGCACTACAGCGGCCGGGTGACCGTTCCGGTACTGTGGGACAAAAAAAACCACACTATTGTCAGCAACGAATCTGCAGAAATCATCCGCATGTTTAACACTGCGTTTGATGCGCTGGGTGCGAAAGCCGGGGATTACTATCCACCTGCCCTGCAAAGCAAAATCGACGAGCTGAACGGCTGGATTTATGACAACGTCAATAACGGCGTGTATAAAGCGGGATTTGCCACCAGCCAGGAAGCCTACGACGATGCCGTGGAAAAAGTCTTTCAATCTCTGGCACGACTGGAGCAGATCCTGGGTCAGCATCGCTTCCTGACCGGTGACCAGCTAACTGAGGCCGATATTCGCCTGTGGACCACGCTGGTGCGCTTTGATCCGGTTTATGTCACCCACTTCAAGTGCGACAAACACCGCATCAGTGACTACCTGAATCTGTACGGTTTTCTGCGCGATATCTACCAGATGCCGGGCATTGCGGAGACCGTCAACTTTGACCATATCCGTCATCACTACTTCCGTAGCCACAAAACAATCAACCCGACCGGTATTATTTCAATCGGCCCGTGGCAGGATCTCAGCGAACCTCATGGGCGTGACGAGCGTTTCGCCTGATTTACACTGGCCTCCGTTTGGGTAATGCTGTTCAGTTAACGCCTCAGTTTCGAAAGGCATCAACATGTGCTGGCGGAGGTAATGAATATGCTATTTCAGGGAAAGGGTTCCGTTCACCTCATGTTCATCGTTTCTCTGAAGCACCGATTCCTGTGAACGTGTAAAGGGCGTTCTCCGCCACGCCCTTTACAATCCCGGCTCCCGGCGGGAAAATTGTTGCTACGCAATACCCTCCGCTTATTCCTCCAGGCTATCGGGCCGGGCGCGAGGAAGCGTCCTTGCAAAGCGCGCCCTGAGCCAGCATCCATGCTGGCTCTCCCGGCCTTACGGAAACACGTCGGCAATTTTCAGCCGGACCAGCCCACACCTGACCATCTGCGTTTTTTTTGAATATATCTGAACAGCAAATCAGATTTAACTGGAAGTCAGAGCATTACAGCGATGACCCCGGTCCGGCTGAAAATCGATGAGGCGTTGACGGCTGACCGGGGCTGCCCGCAGGGATGCGGGCAGAGGGGACGGCCTGCATGGACGCAGGCTCGGCCCCGACCCGACAGGCAGACGGAATAAGACGAATACATCGCGCAGCGACGATTTTCCCGCCGGGAGCCTGGGTTGCAAGGGAGGCGGCGGTGAGCCTCCCTTGCCCGTTCACGGGTATAAAGATATCAGAGAAGCAACGCACATGAGGTGAACGGAACCCTGAGCAAGAATCACATGTTCACCATACATGCTTAACTGATCGGCATTGCCCGTTTGGAGGCCAAATAATTAACAACACAAATATTTACCAGCATTCCATTCGCAGCTATTCTTAATTTGATTGCTTTAAAAACAAGTAATTGAACGCAGAACGAGGCAAAAATGGATTGGTATTTAAACGTATTAAAGAATTACTTTGGTTTTGGTGGCCGCGCGCGTCGTAAAGAATACTGGATGTTTGTGCTGGTCAACATCATCTTCACGTTCGTGCTGGGCATTCTGGACAGAATGTTTGGCTGGGAGCGCGCCGGAGGAGAAGGCATATTAACGACGATTTACGGGGTTCTGGTCTTTATCCCGTGGTGGGCGGTACAGTTCCGGCGTTTACATGACACCGACCGTTCAGCCTGGTGGCTGCTGGTGCTATTGATCCCGATCGTCGGCTGGTTGGTCATCATCATTTTCAACTGTCAGGATGGCACGCCGGGTGAAAACCGATTTGGCGAAAACCCGAAGCAACTTTCGTAGATATTCAAAAAGGCAGAAAACTATTCTGCCTTTTTATTCATAACAAGAAAAATATTTATTAGACTGCTACCAACAATAATTAATTTATATATTTTATCCATAAATATAAACATAAAAAATATTACTAGTAAAATATCCTATTTTTAATAATAATCATGATCTTTACAGGTTCATGTGCTACATTTTTTTGTTTTCTTAAGATGAATAGGGATATTTTATGCAGTGGTATTTACAGGTTTTAAAAAATTATGTGGAATTCTCTGGTCGCGCGCGTCGTAAAGAATACTGGATGTTTATTCTGATTAGCGTGATTATCAGCGCCATTCTGAACGTCATTCAATCCGTAATCGGTATGGAAATTCCGGCACTCTCACTGATCTATAGCCTGGCCGTACTTCTACCAAGCATTGCCGTTGGCGTTCGCCGTCTGCATGATACAGAGCGTTCTGGTCACTGGATGTGGCTCATGTTAATTCCAGTCATCGGCTCCATTATTCTGCTGGTATTTTTCTGCCAAAACGGGACTTCCGGCAGCAACCGCTACGGCAACGATCCGAAGCAAAACGAAATTAATTAATTTATTTCGCGGGGCAATTATTTTATTGCCCCGATTTGCACTGAAATCTGCCCCCGAAATAATCCGAACTGCAATCATTCACAGACGTAGATTATTTACCCGCAAACAGCTTGGGAATTTCTCGCAGACACCAGGATTTCGCCTCGCCCATGCTGTCACGACGCCAGGCCATAATAATATCTATCTCGCTTGTCGATTCCGGACTAACGACCCGCAGTCGACCAGCTGCAATATCCTCTTCCACCAGCGGGTACGGCATTGTCGCTACGCCCAATCCGGCCAGCAGCGCCTGACGTTTATCTTCTATCGTACTCACCGTCAGACGCGGCTGTTTATCCAGCAATTGAACCGTGAGTACCGGACGCTCACGGGCGGTATCCGCCACAGCGATCCCACGGTATTTCACGCGGGTGACTTCCGATAACGGTTCCGGCTCCTGGTGGATAGGATGATCCGGTGCCGCCACATACACGTTCATCAGCGAGTACAGCTTGCGCGAGTTGATTTCGGAAGATGAGCGAAAATGCATATCCGGCGCAATCACGATATCCGCCCGCCCCTGCTCAAGACGCTCCCACGCCCCGGCCAGAACTTCGGTAATGACGGAAAGCTGGGTATTGGCCTTCCCGGCCAGTCTGTCGATCAGCGGGAAAAACGCCGCCGTTGGCACCAGTGCTTCGGTAACGATAGTCAAATGCGTTTCCCATCCGCGAGCCAACGCTTCGGCATCGGTAGTCAGCTTATCCGCAGCTTCCAGCAGTACGCGCCCACGCTCCAGCAGCATACGCCCGACGTTAGTGAATTTTGTACGGTGGCCTGAACGGTCAAACAGTACCACGTCCAGCTCTTCCTCCAGCTTCTGCATGGTATAGCTAAGTGCGGAAGGCACGCGCCCCAGTTCGTCTGCGGCGGCGGCAAAGCTGCCGCGCCTGTCTATTGCGTCCATGACGCGTAACGCCTCAAGCGTTAAAGCCCTTTCTTTAGCCATCTCGTTCTCATTCAGGAAATTTGAACATACCAGGCAGAATATCTGGCTAACAATGCAGCGTCTAGCCATTTAACATAAAAGGAAGTAAAGAGAGGTCAAGAACTATGATTACTACCCGTACAGCCAAACAATGCGGGCAAGCAGACTACGGCTGGCTGCAGGCCCGTTATACCTTCTCCTTTGGACACTATTTTGATCCTAAACTGCTGGGTTATGCCTCGCTGCGTGTTCTGAACCAGGAAGTTCTGGCACCGGGGGCCTCTTTCCAGCCACGGACCTATCCGAAGGTGGATATCGTCAATCTGATCCTTGAAGGGGAAGCAGAGTACCGAGACAGCGAAGGCAACCATATCAAGGCCAAAGCAGGCGAAGTTTTACTGCTCGCGACACAGCCCGGGATTAGCTATAGCGAACACAATATCAGCAAAGACAAACCGTTAACGCGGATGCAGCTCTGGCTGGACGCCTGCCCGCAGCGTGAAAACGCCTGCGTACAGAAAGCCACGCTGGGTACCGGTAAGCATCAGCTGCTGGCCTCGCCGGACGGTGAACAAGGCAGCCTGCATCTGCGTCAACAGGTATGGGTGCACCACGTTGAACTGCAGCAAGGTGAATCGCTGAGTTTTCAGTTACATGGGCCACGCGCTTATTTACAGTCGATTCACGGCAGATTCCATGCGGTGACGGCTGGCGCCGAAAAAGAAGCGCTCACCTGTGGCGATGGGGCATTTATTCGTGACGAAACTAACATAACGTTAGTCGCCGATACCCCGCTGCGCGCTTTGCTGATAGATTTGCCCGTATAGTCAGGGAAAACAATGGAGTACGACTATTGAGTAAGAAATCATCAAAAAAACGCCAGCCGCAGGTTGAGCTGAAAAAACAGGAAACAGTTGCCTTCGGCTATGAAGAAATGCTGACAGAGCTGGAAGCGATTGTGGCCGATGCCGAACTACGGCTGGAAGACGAAGAAGCCGCCTGAAAAGGCGGCTTAGACTTATGCCGGGTGGCGGCAACTCCTTACCCGACCTGGAGATTAATGCGCCTTACTGGCCATGATCTCAATAATCTGCTTGTCGGTTTCCTGCATCGAACGACACGCCAGCGCACACAGGTTAGCGATAGATTGTTCCACGTTATGCGCCACAATCCCTTCGTTTCCGGTTACGGCAGTATCATCCAGTGCCATCAGTACCGCTTTCCACGCCGCAGATGCGCTGGTTGAGACTTTCATCGCGCAGCTGTTTGAAGCGCCATCGCAAATCATTCCGCTCACGTCGCCAATCATGCTGCTGATCGCCATCGCGATGGTGTTGTAGCGGCCATCCACGATCCATGCCATCCCCGCTGCTGCACCCATCGCCGCCGTGGTTGCTGCGCACAGCGCAGACAAACGAGGAAGCTGATGATGGATGTAGATAGCGCTCAGGTGAGACAACATTAGCGCACGTGCCAGTTTCTCCTCATCCGCGCCAAAGTGCTCGGCCACCACCATGACCGGAACAGTCGCGGTAATCCCCTGATTGCCGGATCCGGAGTTGCTCATGGCCGGCAGCGTCGCCCCGCCCATTCGCGCATCCGATGCCGCACTGGTGCGGATCAGAATAGAGGTGGAGAGATCGTTCGCCAGCAGGCCACGCGCGCACTGCTTCTCAAGTGTGGTTCCGATGTGCAAGCCCCAGTTACCACGCAGCCCTTCCTGAGACAGCGCACCGTTCAGCTTTGCCGCATCAAGAATAAAGCGGATCGACTCAAACGGTACCGCGTTCACGAACGCCAGAATCTCTTCCAGCGAGGTGTGAGATAATACCGCCAGCGGCGACTCCAGCTCCTCTTCCTGAGCATTCTGTTCTGTGGTGAACACTACACCCTTATTGGTCTCGATGTGGACTATGTTGGTATGACCGCCCACAATCGTCACGCACGCCCATCCTTCAGCGCTGTAAACCTTCGCGCGGGAAAAGAGGATATCCTCGCAAGGCTCCTGCAGCATCACCGCGACCTTGCCAGCGCTCAACATCGCTTTCGCATCAGCGATCGCTTGGGGCGACGCATCTTTCAGTACCTCTAAACCGGCACGGGCATTTCCCCCCAGCGCACCCAGCGCCGCCGCGACAGGTAACCCGACCATTCCGGTACCCGGCACAGTAACGCCCATGCCGTTTTTCATCAGGTTCGGTGAGACCCACGCATCAATACGTTCAACCGCGCCGTCCAGCTCAGAGGATGCGACCGCTGCCGCCAGCGCCAGAGAGATAGGTTCCGTACAACCCAGCGCAGGCTTAACCTCTTCCTGTACCGCGCGGATAAAACTATCCCATAATGGATTCAATGTAGTCTCAAACATAACAACAACCTTTGCTCAGATAACTCAGGAAAATGCCAGGAACGGAGAAACGCACAGCAGCAGGCCCGTGATAATAATCAGATACAGGGAAGCGCCTTTGTATTTGTGCAGTGAAGGAACTTTGTAGACCAGCCAGGCCGGGATCAGACAACCCACCATGCCGAAGATAGGACTACAAATAGAGGTGAAGCTCAGTACCGGCGCATTGAGCACAATTGCACTCCAGGCCAGCAGGATGGCAAAAATCATAATGCCGCGCTGAACCAGGGTTTCGTTGATTTTCTCGGCTGGCATTTTGCGGCGCAGCACGTTCATTACGATCCCCTGAGTCGCTTCACGGAAACCTAAGTAGACGCCGAAGAAAGCGGTCATAACGGCAAAGATGTTCAAAACTACGCTGACGATTTTCACCCAACCAGCACCCGCACCGCTGATAAACTGCGCGGCAATCGCCAGAGCGGAAATATTCTGCTCATAAGCTTTAACCGCTTCGTCATGGCCCATCGCCAATGTGAAGGAAACGGCGTAGAAAAAGACGGTCACGAACAGAATGCCGAACGCGATATTCATCGCTCGCAGGGCTTTATGGCGCGCCACTTCAATGGATTTGTTGCGAGAACGATACGAGATAACCATCGGGCTTAATGTCTGAATAAACAGAATTGAGGTCAGCGTAAATGGCAACGTTATGATCGCGTTTTTGATCAGCAGCGCCATCGGCGGCAGTAAACCTACGTTATACAAATGCCACATCCCAACCATCGATACGCCAAGCGCTGCCACTACCAGCAGCTTGGTCAGCACCATGCCGGTGGAGATTTTAAACAGCAGTTTTTCCCCGCGTGACGAGATGGCCACCAGGATGCAAATCAGCACCAGGCCATAGAACGGGCTGTCGGACAGTAAACCTTCAGTAACGCCAAAAGTATGCAGGTAAGAGGCGCTATCGTTGGTGATGGCGGTGGAGTAGACGAACATCCAGATTACCAGCATCACAAAGTACAACGCACCTAACAGGATGCCCCAGTTTTTACCCAGGTAACCGCTGATCACGCTTGGGTAATCTTTACATTCCGGGGACTCAGCCAGCGTATTGATAAACAGACGCTGGAACAGATACATGGCTGGGTAGCCAATGATAGAGGACAGCAAGAACACCCACAGCCCCATTAACCCGACCTGGACAGGAAGAAAAACAATCCCCGCACCAATCGCCATACCGATACTCATAATGACCCAGCCGGTGTCCATGCTGTCGAATTTAATGGCTTCACGCCATTCACTTTCGGTCATCCCCGCCCGACGCGCCGGAGCAGATGCGTCGAGTATTACGCTGTTATTCGTTGCCGTTTCCATAAAAATCTCGCTCAAAATGTAGGGTAAGGTTTTATTATTTTTCCGTTCCGCATCAATGCGATACGCGGTACGAGTCGTGCAGGCGAGTTCGTTAGAATGGAGAAATCATACGCCGAGGGTCAGAGAAAAACTTCACATAAATACCCACTCATTTCATAATGTTTAATAAAGTTTTTCTATTTTATATTTACAAAATGGGATTAATTTCTCTTTTTGAAGCGGATCACAACAAAAAAAAGGGCGCACTCAGGTGCGCCCAAAGGAGAAATAAACACAAATTTAGTTAAGTACAAATCACTTTGATAGCCAGACCACCACGTGACGTTTCACGGTATTTGTCATTCATATCTTTGCCCGTTTCATACATGGTCTCGATCACTTTATCGAGCGAAACGCGTGGCTCAGATGTTCGACGTAGCGCCATACGCGCGGCGTTGACGGCTTTTACCGCGTTGATCGCATTGCGCTCAATACACGGTATTTGTACCTGTCCGGCGACCGGATCGCAGGTCAGTCCCAGGTTATGCTCCATGGCGATTTCCGCCGCAATACACACCTGAGACGGGCTACCGCCAAGCAACTCGGTCAGCCCGGCAGCAGCCATTGAACAAGCAACGCCAATCTCACCCTGACAGCCCACTTCGGCACCCGAAATCGAGGCGTTCATCTTATACAGCGCGCCTATCGCCCCCGCGGCCAGTAAGTAGCGAGCAATGGAGTTTGCATTCACCGGGCGGCGGAACTTGTCGTAATAGGCCAGGACAGCAGGGATAATCCCACATGCTCCGTTGGTCGGTGCCGTCACAACCCGGCATCCGGCGGCGTTTTCTTCGCTCACGGCCAGCGCGAACATGTTGATCCAGTCGATCACGTTCATCGGGTCGCTGGACAGGTTATCGCTGGAAACCAGCAACCGACGTAATGCCACGGCGCGGCGCGGGACGTTCAGTGGACCCGGCAGAACGCCTTCGGTGTTCATGCCGCGCTCAATTCCAGCGTGCATAACGTCCCAAATGGCAGCAAAGCCAGCATCGATTTCTTCTTTGCTGCGCATCGCCAGTTCGTTTTGCATCATCAGGCCGGAAACAGACAGCCCGTTGCGCTCGCACAGTTTCAGCAGTTCGCTGGCGGAATGAAAATTGTAGGGTACGTGTGCTTCAACATCATGCGCCTGACCAAATTGCTCCTCTTCAACGATAAAACCACCGCCGACGGAGTAATAGGTTTTGCTTAATAGCGTCTCGCTGCCGTTCCACGCTGTGATACGCATACCATTTTCATGGCGCGGCAGCGTTTCGGTATGAAAGAGAATATTTTCGTCTGGGGAAAAATCGACAACATGCGTGCCCTCTGCAACCGGTAAACGTCCGGTACGGGCCACTTCCTGAGTAAAACCAGCGATAGAATCTATATTAACATTTTGTGGACTGTTACCGGCCAGTCCCATCATGATGGCGACATCTGTCGCATGACCTTTTCCGGTCAGGGAAAGCGATCCATAAAGATCGACCACAATATGTGTAGCCTTGGGAAGTTCCCCGCAGCTGACCAACAGATCGATAAAGCTTTTACCAGCGTTCATTGGCCCCACGGTATGGGAGCTGGAAGGTCCAATGCCAATCTTGAAAATATCGAATGCGCTAATCATATCCACACCCTCGGATTGCCGTTCAGTGAAGACCAGGTTTCACACTCATTAAGGATCGGGGCGATCCTGAGATCGCCCCGCAAGGGATTACAGCGTGTCGCCACGTACGGCGATGGCTTCAATCTCCAGCTTCACATCCTTTGGTAAGCGGGCGACCTGCACGCAGCTGCGTGTAGGGTAGATTGCCTTATGCTCATCAAAGAACTGCTGGTAAACCTGATTGATGGTGGCGAAGTCGTTCAGGTCGGAAACGAAAACGGTGGTCTTGACGATATCGCTCACTTTCAAACCTGCAGACTCGACAATCGCTTTCACGTTTTCCAGGCTTTGACGCGCCTGATCGGATACGTTTTCAGCCACTTCACCGGTCTGTGGACACACCGGGATTTGACCTGACGTCAACACCATGCTGCCCAGATCCACACCCTGTACGTAAGGCCCAATCGCCCCTGGCGCACATTCGGTTGCAATAACTTTTCTCATAGTCCCTCCGGCGTCAGAGCGCCTGGGTGAAAGTACGTGAAATAACATCCTGCTGCTGTTCGCGGGTCAGCGCGTTGAAGCGCACCGCATAGCCAGACACGCGGATCGTCAGGTTCGGATAGTTTTCCGGGTGCTCAATGGCATCCATCAACATTTCACGGTTCATAACGTTAACGTTCAGATGCTGACCACCTTCCACATGCGCTTCATGGTGGAAGTAACCGTCCAGCAGACCGACCAGGTTGGTTTTACGCACTCCATCCTCTTTGCCCAGCGCTGCCGGTACAATGGAGAAGGTGTACGAGATACCGTCTTTGGCATAGGTGAACGGCAGTTTGGCGACCGAGGTTAACGACGCCACCGCACCTTTACGATCGCGGCCGTGCATCGGGTTTGCCCCTGGCGCAAACGGCGTACCTGCGCGACGTCCGTCCGGCGTGTTACCAGTTTTCTGTCCGTACACCACGTTGGAGGTGATGGTCAGAATGGACTGCGTCGGCACCGCGTTACGGTAGGTTGGCAACACTTTAATTTTCTTCATAAAGCGCTCGACCAGATCACAGGCAATACTGTCTACGCGCTCGTCGTTGTTGCCGTATTGCGGATAGTCTCCTTCGATTTCAAAATCAATCGCCAGACCGTTTTCATCGCGAATCGGTTTCACGCGAGCATATTTGATAGCCGACAGAGAATCCGCCGCCACGGACAGACCCGCCATACCACAGGCCATCGTGCGATAGACATCACGATCGTGCAGCGCCATCAGCGATGCTTCGTAGCTGTACTTGTCGTGCATGTAGTGGATGATGTTCAGTGCGCTGATGTACTGCACGGCCAGCCAGTCCATAAAGTGGTCCAGGCTCTCCATCACCGTGTCGTAGTCCAGCACGTCATCCATCAGCGGTGCCGTTTTCGGCCCGACCTGGATTTTCAGCTTCTCATCCACACCGCCGTTGATTGCGTACAGCAACGTTTTGGCGAGGTTGGCACGCGCCCCGAAGAACTGCATTTGTTTGCCGATAACCATCGGGCTGACGCAGCAGGCAATGGCATAGTCATCGCTGTCAAAGTCGGCACGCATCAAATCGTCGTTTTCGTACTGTAAAGACGAGGTAATGATCGACACCTGGGCAGCGTACTTTTTAAAGGCGATTGGTAGCTGTTCAGACCACAGCACCGTTAGGTTCGGCTCTGGTGCCGGGCCCATGGTGTGCAGCGTATGCAGATAGCGGAACGAGTTCTTCGTCACCAGCGTGCGGCCATCAAGCCCCATACCACCGATAACTTCGGTCGCCCAGATAGGGTCGCCTGAGAACAGGGTGTCGAATTCCGGCGTACGCAGGAAGCGCACCATACGGATCTTCATAATGAAGTGGTCGATCAGCTCCTGCGCCTGCTGCTCGTTTAAAATCCCCGCTTTGAAATCGCGCTCAATGTAGATGTCGAGGAACGATGCGGTACGGCCCAGCGACATCGCGCCGCCGTTCTGCGATTTCACCGCAGCCAGGTAAGCAAAGTACACCCACTGCACCGCTTCCTGCGCATTACGTGCCGGGCGGGAGATATCGCAGCCATACTTCGCCGCCATTTCCTGCATTTGCAGCAGAGCGCGACGGTGCTCAGACAGCTCTTCACGCAGGCGAATCGTGGCTTCAAGATTCTGGCCCCACTCCAGGTTCGACTGGAGATCGGCAAACTGCAGTTCACGCTCGCGCACCAGGTAGCGGATACCGTACAGCGCCACGCGGCGATAATCACCGATAATACGGCCACGGCCATAGCCATCCGGCAGACCGGTCAGTACGCCGGATTTACGGCAGCGCAGCATATCCGGAGAGTAGGCGTCGAATACGCCCTGGTTATGGGTTTTACGCAGTTCAGTAAACTGGTATTCAAAATCAGCATCCATCTCACGACCATAAGCATCAAAAGAGCTTTTGATCATGTTGATGCCGCCAAACGGATGCAGAGCGCGCTTGAGCGGCTTATCCGTTTGCAGACCAACGATTTTTTCCAGTTCTTGTTCAATATAACCCGCATCATGCGCGGTTATCGTGGTAGCAATATTGGTATCGAAATCAACCGGCGCGTGCGTCGAGTTTTCAATACGGATGCCCGCCATAACTTTTTCCCACAATGCAGTGGTCGCAGGCGTCGCTTCGGCGAGGAAAGATTCATCCCCTTCATAAGGCGTATAGTTGTGCTGAATAAAATCACGGACATTAATTTCTTCTTTCCAGTCCGTACCTTTAAAGCCATTCCAGGCTTCGGCATACAGCATATCGCTGGTATCGATATTTACCTTCATGAAAAATAATCTCTCTGCTGAAAATTAATTATGCAAATGCTACTGGGGTATTAATTTTGCCTAATGCAATGGCATCACGTGCAATCATTTTCTCTTCATTTGTGGGAATAACCGCACAAATAACACGAGCATCTTTATTTGAGATAATTCTTTCACCATGGGAATTTGGCAGACTATTCATTTCGTTGTCGATATTCACGCCTAAAACGGCAAGGTGCTCAATAACCAGACGACGAATTAATACTGAGTTCTCACCTATTCCACCAGTGAAAATAATCCCATCAAGACGATGCAACGATGCGGCATGTCCGGCGATATGACGCGCGATACGATGCACAAACGTTTTAATCGCCAGCTGCGCACGCTCATGTCCCTCGTGCCAGGCTTTTTCTAACGTACGTAAGTCAGAGGACAAACCGGAAATACCCAGTAAACCGGACTCTTTATTCACTACGCGCTCAAGGTCGCTCAGCGTCTGGTTGGTTTCGCTGGCAATCCACGCCATCGCGCCGAAATCAACGTCGCCACTGCGTGTCCCCATCATCAACCCTTCCAGCGGCGTCATGCCCATTGAGGTATCAACGCTCTGGCCGTTACGCACCGCACAGATTGACGCGCCGTTCCCCAGGTGAGCCACAACCAGACCCGAGTCATCACTCTGCAGGTCGAGAAGGTCATGCGCTTGCTGAGAAACATAGCGATGCGACGTACCATGGAAGCCGTAACGACGAACGCCCAACTCTTCGAAATATTTCCACGGTAAACCGTACAAATAGGCTTCAGGGGCCATCGTCTGGTGGAAGCTGGTATCAAATACCGCAACCTGCTGCCGGCCAGGGAAAAGGTGCTGAGCAGATTCGATCCCACTCAGGTTCGCATAATTATGTAACGGTGCTAGCGGCGATACCCGGCGGATATTATCGATAACTTCGTCAGTAATAATTGCTGATTCGGTAAAGATATTTCCGCCGTGGGCAATGCGGTGGCCAATTAAGGCCACGCTGTCCATTAAATTACGTTTCTCTAGTTCAACGGCAATTGCTTTCAATGCGTCTTCGTAGCTGTGGTGAGCCAGCTTAGCTGGCTCTCCTCCATTAATTGCTATGAACGCATTTTCAGAGTTAATACCGTCCGCGATTCCCGCCATTAAAACTTCACAGTTAGCTGCATCCAGCACTGAGAATTTAATGGAAGACGAACCACAGTTAATAACCAGTACTACCGGAAACTCATTCATTTCACTACTCCGCTCATCCTGAGCTTAAGGATTAAAACAGTTTGTAGACAATGTTCAGGATGGTCAGCAGACCAATCACGGTAACAAACACGTTATCCAGACGGCCACGGTATTTCGCCAGTGATGGCGCTTTACGGATGGCATACATCGGCAGCAGGCAGAGCAGAGAGGCAATAATCGGCGCGCCCATTGCTTCAATAAGGTCCAGGATGTTCGGGTTGGCGTAAGCCACAACCCAGGTGGAGCCCATGATGAAGATCATGCTGATGGTGTTCAGTTTGCCGGCGGAAACTTTGGTCTTATCGCCTTTGTAACCAAACTTCAGCACCAGACCGTTCAGACCTTCCAGCGTACCCAGGTAGTGGCCGAAGAACGATTTGAAGATAGCAACCAGGGCGATAATAGAAGCACCGTATTCCAGAACGGTCGCGAAGGTGGACTTCGTCCCGGACAGTGAAGCGAAGTGGTTCGCCAGATAAGACAGTACTGGAATGTTCTGCGCTTTCGCATCCGCCATGTTTGCCGGAGACAGCGTGAACAGGCAGCTAAAGGCGAAGAACATTACCACCGCAACCATCAGCATACTGGCGCGGGAGATGATTTTAGAACATTTCTGCTCGGTAAATTCGCGACCGAAATCTTTCTCATACTCTTCGCGTTTAGAGACCACGAAGGAAGAAACGATTGGCGAGAAGTTGAAAGAGAACACCATGATGGAAATACCCAGCCATACAGTAACCAGGATGCCGTCATGGCCAGTCAGAGCGATATTGCTGATATCAACCTGATCGATAACCGCTGAGTTCCAGTAAGGAATCAGTGACAGAGAGATAAGCACCAGGCTGGCAATGAACGGCCATACCAGGTAGCTCATCACTTTAACCATCAGATCTTTACCAAACCAGATGACGAATGCCATCAGCAGCAACAGGAACAGCGCCACGAAGCCACGGTTCAATGCTGGCATCTGCAGCTGGTTTTCCCAGAAGGTCATAAAGGTGTTGGTAATGGTGACGCCATAAATCCACAGCAGCGGACAAATCGCAAAGAAGTAGAGGAACGTGATAACCACGCCGCCCGTTTTACCAAAGTGCTCTTCAACCGTTTCTGTGATGTTACCGGAAGGATTAGAACCGGAAAGACACAGGCGTGCCAGCGCACGGTGGCAATAGAAAGCGATTGGGTATGCTAACACCAGCATGATCAGAATGGGGATCAGTCCGCCAAAACCTGCGCGGATAGGGAAGAACAGCACCCCAGCGCCGATGGCTGTACCAAATAAACCCAGTGTCCAGGTGGTGTCCGATTTGCGCCAGGACGACTGTTTTGTCTGGCTGGATACAATGCTATCAGTAGTACTCATATCCTATCCTCAACGAAGTATATTAAGCGTCAACTAAACCAGTAATTTGAGATACACGAGAAAGGTCGATATTACCGCCAGAAATAATGCTGACTGTTTTTCTGTTCTGGATATAGCTATCTAATTTCCCGCTTAATAATGCTGCGCATGCCAGCGCACCGGCACCTTCAGTTACAACTTTATTTCGCTGAATTAATGCCACCATGCTGTTGCGAATTTCATCTTCGCTGACCAGGACAATGTCATCCACCAACTCACGAACGATTTCATACGTTAAAGTACCCGGGCGAGAGACGTCACAACCATCCGCCAGGGTGCCGGTCGTTCGGTGCGTGGTTATTTCTCCAGCGTGGAAAGAAGCCGCCATGCCGTGAACGTTTTCAGACTGCACGCCAATAATTTTAATGGTCGGGTTAATAGATTTAATTGCCACCGCAATACCCGCAATCAGACCACCACCACCAATTGGCACAATCACGTTATCGACATCGTACAGATCTTCCAGAATTTCCAGACCAATAGTGCCCTGGCCAGCAATAACTTTCGGGTCATCATATGGTGGAATAAAGATACGGCCTTCCGTTTCCACAATCTCGCTAACCTTAGCGATGGTGTCGTTGAAGTTGTCGCCATGCAGCACAACTTCCGCGGAATAATCGCAGGTTGCCGCTACTTTAGACTTCGGTGCGCCTTTCGGCATCACCACTTTGCCGTCGATACCGAGCATGGCGCAGGAGAGAGAAACCCCTTGCGCATGGTTACCTGCAGAGCAAGCCACCACGCCCTTCATTCTTTCTGCTTCTGTTAAGGAACTGAGCTTGTTAAAAGCGCCACGGATTTTAAATGAACCGGTACGCTGCATGTTTTCAAACTTGAGGAAAATTTCCCCTTTGCAACGTTCACTAAAATAGTTAGAGCGAGGCATTCCCGTTTTATAAATTTTCCCCGCCAGTCTTTTTTTCGCTTCGAGGATATCTTCAATTGCAACTGGGAGATCGTATGTAATGTGCATTAGAACCTCTTACTAGGGTATTAAAGTAAATAGATAGCCGTGACCATTGTCAGATATAGACAGATGGCGTTTATTTTTTGTTAAAACAATTTCAATCTTTAATTAATTTCAATTAATTGCCTTCGTCTCCGACAATTATATGATGAATACTCTTTGGCTAATTCCACCAAAATAGATGCTGCTTTTTTAATTCGATAATTTTTCGACCACACGGCGGCATAACGCGCGACGGGTAAGGTTTCTTGTACCGGGATAGTAATAAACTGGTTTGAGCCAAACGGTGTGGTCATATCGCAGGGAATTACTGTTAAGAAATCAGCATTGAGAACAAGATTATAAATGGTGACGACGGAGTCAGTATTAACGATGTTTTCACTGCTGATGCCATTATTCTGTAACGTGGTAAGAAGTTCGCTGTAGTACCCCATATTCGTTTGTGGCAACACCCACTGTTCGTTTTTCAACGCGCTCAGCGAGGTGATGCCGGTGCATGTTCGGGACTTGCTGGCAACCAGGATAAAGTCTGACTCAAAGAGCGGCTCCACATGCAGATCGTGCAGTTTCATCTCATCGCTCAGCGTACCGATGGCAAAATCCAGACGCCCGTCACGGATTGCAGGTAAGAACGAGGAGAGCTGAGCTTCATACATAGAAACCTGTGCTTTCGGGAATACCTCTTTGAATTTTTTAATCATGCCGGACATGATGGTGAAGGCAATCAGTGAAGGAAAACCAAACGACACATCAACGACCGCATTGCTCGTCATGCTGTTCATCTCATCAACCATGTTTTTCATTTCACGGGTAATTGATTCAGACCATGAGAGCATCACCTGACCTGCCTGAGTCAATGTCACACCAGTATTTTTACGCACAACTAACTCAATACCAAAATAAGCCTCAACATCGTTGATGATTTTACTGACAGCGGGTTGAGTTAAACCTAATTCTTTTGCAGCTGAGCCGATAGAACCGCTTCTAATGACTTCCTGAAAGACCACTAAGTGCTGTGTTTTAGGGAGTGTAATAGTATTCATATCGACCTGCGTTAATTACTTTGTTGACGGCAGGAAGTGTACCAAATTAAGCAAACAAGGATATGTGCTACCCCTCACAAATCCCCTTGACTTACATTTTGTAAGACTATTATAAAAAATGAAACCACTTATAAATCATATGGATATGAAATACATATCTCACTTTACCCTGACTTTAATCAAAAAAAGATGGGGGGATAACGATTTTTTATGGCTATAACATCGCCATTTTATCTGTTATTTCTAAAAACCAGGAAAGGCTATATTTCAATCAATTACAGCGCAATTATCGGGCAGAATGACACTTAAATTTAATGAGTAATTTATCAAATATAATTATATTTCACCGTTTGTGGTGATTAAATAACGCCATGCATCACATTTTTTCGCCATATTTGTTTGTAAAGAAACATTGCGTTTATTAAAATTCAATCTAGACAATACAAATAATCATCATATGCAACATTACATTAACACTAATTTTGTACACTTTATTAGCGCGTAATTTTGTGATGGCGATCGATTGCGTTCGATTATTCTCGATAAAAACGTATCGCGCAGCGTTTTGTGCTAGCCATCACAAAAACGAAAATACCCCACAACGCATTCCCTCAAATAAAAGACGTTCAGCGCATAAATAAAGGTCAAATAAAGAGTAGATGAAGAGAAAATAAACGCCAGAGTCGTGTTAAACCAAGCGTAACGCGACAGGTATAACGTCTGCCGGATGGCGGTGTAAACACCTTATCCGGCCTACAAAACCCGTTCCAGCCATCCCTGTAGGCCTGATAAGCGCAGCGCCATCAGGCATAACAACCTGCCCAGAAAGCAAAAAACCCATCAAAGCGGGGTTTTATAAAGAGTGAAGCTGACCGATAAGCCGCGTTCTTTTGAGCAT